>Ga0209430_1001398_pt1 | contig 17990 bp, 13 predicted proteins | sample BarGraIncub1133A_FD_184504 | JGI IMG/M metagenome (GOLD analysis project Ga0209430, IMG submission 184504) | Arctic peat soil microbial communities from Barrow, Alaska - Barrow Graham LP Incubations 11-33A (SPAdes) (version 2) | ecosystem: Environmental > Terrestrial > Soil > Wetlands > Peat... | reverse complement strand
AGGCCGAATTTGCCGCAGCGCTTCTTCATCGGCTGAAGCAGGAAGGCATCCATACCGCGGTCGACACCTGCGGATATGTCACCCCCAAAGCGATTGACCGGATATTCGACGATACGGATCTGTTCCTCTATGACATCAAGATATTCGATGATGCAGAGCACAAGGCAGTCATCGGCCAGTCGAACCGCGTCATACTGGCAAACCTTCAGCACATCGCAGCAAAAATCAGGGAGAACAAGGACAAACGGGACCCTGGCGAATCGGATTCGGGCAAACCGAATCCTGCCAAAGCGATCTGGATCCGCACCCCCATCATTCCCGGCAGCACCGATTCAATCGCAAACATACAGGGCATTGCCCGATTCCTTAAGGAAAACATGGAAGAAGAAATCGCCCGCTGGGAACTCTGCGCATTCAACAACCTCTGCAGCGACAAGTACCGGCGGCTTGACCGTGAATGGAAATACGGGGACGCCCTGCTCATCAGAAAAGAACAGATGGATATTCTAAGAAACGCCGCGATCGAAGCGGGAATAAATCCGCACAAAGTAATCTGGACAGGCTCCACAAGACTGTAAAGCGCAGGGAAAAGAGGCAAAAGATGTTGAATCACATGAATGAACAGACCATGAAAGAACTCGAGACATCGCTTAAAATCGGCCTGGTCGCAACGATCGGAGAAGACGGCAACAGCCACATCACCGTCCTTTCCACACTGCAGGCCAACACGCCGACGGAGATGATTGCCGGCCAGTTCACTGAGGGCCTCAGCAAGAAGAACGTAAAGACACACAACAAGGCGGGTTTTCTGATCATGAGCCTGCAGAAGCAGTTCTATATGGGCAAGATGACCTGGACCCATGAGTCAAAAGAAGGCCCGGAATTCGAGATGTACAACCTGCAGCCGATGTACCGGTACAACACGTACTTTGGCATACATACCGTGCACTTTTTCGACCTGCTGGAAATATCGGAAAAGAAGGACCTCGAGATGGGCAGGATCATCGGCAATGCCGTCAAAACAATGGCAGGCAAAAACATATTCAAAAAGAAGTACGAAAGCCCGATTATGAAACCCTGGGCCGAAAAGCTCCTCGGCAAGCTCGACACACTCAAATTCCTCTCGTATATCGACGAAGACGGCTACCCTGTCATCGTTCCTATCATACAGGCGCAGGCCGCAGACTCCGGCACGATCGTCTTCTCCAACAACCCCTACAACGAATATTTGAGCAAACTCGAACCCGGAACACACGTCTCAATCCTCGGCATGAACCTCAATCTGGAGAACGTGCTGGTAAAAGGCACTTTCCAAGGCTTCCGGGAAACAATCGCCGGCAAACTCGGCAGCGTCGGGATCAACCAGGTCTATAATTCCATGCCTCCAAAACCGCGGTATATCTACCCGTATAAAAAAGCAGAGGCAGTTGAAGATCTCGCATGAATTGATCCGTCATACTAACATCGGGGGCGTTTGGGGAGGGAGGATTAAAAGAAACAAAAATACCTTCGCGGTTTTTAAAACGGCGCAGGTGTCTGCGGAAACCTGAGTGTACTGAAGCTGACGCTAGAGTAATTTGATCTCTGAAATTTCGGAAAAATCAGCATACCTCTTCACGGTTGAGAACTAGAAAGATGAGTCAGTTTTTTTTCGCATGACGCAGCTTGTAAATCAAAAAAGGTATGAGGGCGACCAGAAACACGAATCGAATTATTATGAATTCACTTATCGCAACTCGATATGCAGTTCTTTACCAAGACCATGAGCAACTTTGGCCAGAAAATCAAGGCTTGGATTGCATGAACCATTCTCAAAACGACTGATGTTGGATTTCTGCGTACCAATTCTTTGCGCTAGCTCTTCCTGCGTTATGTTCTGCTCTTTGCGTGCCTTCAGCAGCAGCGCGATTGCTTCATATCGAGGGCGGAGCTTCTCGTATTCGAGCTGAGTCGCGGGATCTTCAAGAAGAATTCTTTTAACGTCATCATGTCTCATCGGAATGGCTCCTTTCATAATTTTGCCTTTATTTCAGTGCGCGATCCAGTTCAATCTGTGGTGTTTTCATTGTCTTTTTAACAAACGCACTTAGCAGTACAATTGTTTCTTTAGAATAAGTAAAATAGAATATTCGTGAAATATCCCCTGCAAAAGGTTATCAAATACGATAACCAGTGTCAATAGATTTCCGGACGGTGCTTAAGTTGGGCGTTGTTTTTCCGTTTTCCATTCTTGCAATAATGGGTTGTCTGACACCGCTCATTTCTTCTAGACGCAGCGATCAAACATTCTCTTCGAATAATATTCAATATCCGCTGGATTAATCATGTCACAATGTTCCTTCACCGATCTGAAGTATTCTCCGATATACTTTTTATGTATTGTTCGATTAGAGGATGCAGTAACCGGCATATCCCCTCGAGATCTTAACCATGGCTGTTCTGCATGTGTAAAGTTCTCTAGTGTTTTTCCGCTAAAACAGCACAAATTTTTAATAACACTGTCAATGACTGCTATTTCGTCAATCGTTAAGGCAAATGTATTGCATGTCTTATTTCCTTCTATGGGGTCAAAGCGGTAAGCAATATATCTGTGATAAATTTCAGGATACACGGGACCGTGTGCCCATGCTTCACAATCCTCATCGAAGAGAAATTCATTCATAAAGGCATAGTAAAAACCCTGAACATAATACAAAGCTTTTTGCAAAGCAAGCGGAGTTATATCTTCACACATACATAGCAAATACTCGATTACAACATCCAGTTTTGAACGCGGCATTTCGATTTTCCCAAGAAGATCATCTGTAACACGTTTGCTTCTTTCGTAGGCTAAATCAGACTTCAAGTTCTTTTTGTGTGTTTCGAGTAGCTCGCGATAATAGGAAGGATCATCATAAAGCTGTTGTAAAATATTTGAATATTGCTTTGTTGGCATATCACCATCATAATATCGACTAAATGTCATCTCACCCCAACCCAACAATAAAGAGAGCGGCCGCTTTCCAATGCCATATTTTTCTGGTAATTCTAAAATGTTCTCTAAAGAAATAATCGAATACCGCTTTCTGTATGCATCATAAAGTGCTTTTAAATTATTATCTTCGATTTCTGCAACGTAAACATCTGATCCACAGTCAGTACATATCGCTGCTTCCCCTGAATATTCATACTGTTCACCTTTCAAAACGCCACTCATTTGTTTTTCAACAACTTTGAACGGAACATCTTTTCGACATCCCTCGCAAAATGTTCTATTACTAATCATTTCAGCCGCCTCCTTTCAGGACCCGAGTTATCTAAAAAGATAATCTATCGTTTTATTCCGTTTATGAAATGATATTATTATCACACGATTTTCCTGATCATATTCAAGGATATTGAACTTTAAATAAATATCTACGTATTCTTCTTTTCCATCAAAATTGTGTAGACTTACCTGTGGACAAAATACAAAAAGCACCTCGTGTTCAAACCCAACATTCGTATTTTGGAGCGAGTGACAAAAATCCGTCGCTTTCATCTCCATTAAAATGCTTCGTTGTTTCACAGACGTTAAGTTATAATCAGTAAAAAATCTGTCATTCTCTTGTCGATTTGCGTTTCGGGATATTATATATCGGTTGCGTCGAACACATTCCTGTATACTCTCAAGAATTTTCTCGATTTTTTCAAGGGTATAGTTTTGATTATAAAATGTATTCATCGCACCACTCCCTTGTAGTTAAAGGATACAATATTTATTTCCTCTCGTCAATATTATTGCATCAATTGATGCAATTCATGACAGGATCGATAGGATATTTTAATTTTTATCCTCGACCTCCGTTAGAATTTCGGAAAAATCAGCATATCTCTTTGCACTGGGATCATTCGTGATAAGGTCAGCTTCCTTGATCGCTGCGATCGTCTTAGCATTGGGGATAGACGGGCGCAAATCAAAAGGCAGTCCGCCAACATTTCTGGACTGGTACAAAAATACGTTAATGGCATCAGTAATACTCATTCCATATTGCGAATAAATTGCCTCGACCTCCGCCTTCACGGTCGGATCAATACGAATGTACATGCTTGCACTTTTAGACATAGGAACACCTCCTTGTGAAGTTGTCTTCTCAATACTGTCATCATATCACAAAAGGCGTACAAGCGATATACATTGTGATTAGACGCACTCGCTGAAGTCAAGCGAAGGCGAATAAACACTCGGTACGACAAAATTACAACATCTAACAACTAATTTCAATATGATATATACGTAATAAGAAATACTTTACGATCATCTTCTCATAATGCCGCCAATCAGCCGCACCCTTCATCACGATATTTTGACATCTATCTTTAATCATATAATATATACGAAAAAAGAGTTAGAATAAGTGTTATGATTCTTATTAACCACATATTATTAATTAGCAACCCAGCGGCGACAATCAGAGAAGCTCACATCACAGATTGAGGCTTCCCAATAGAGGGTTACGCCATGAACAAGCCCATCATGCTGCCCCCCAGTATTCCTGATTCAGCCAGCGGCGCGGAGAAGAAGATCTTCGAAGAGCTGGGGGCCCTGCCGATGGACTGCACTATTTTCCACTCGGTCGGCCTTGCGGAGCACAAGCATAATGCCTATGGCGAGATCGACTTCGTGATCCTGTCCGAACGCGGCGTCCTGTGCCTTGAAGTGAAGGGCGGCGCGATCTCCACACATGACGGCCGCTGGGAATACACCAATAACAAAGATCATACAACCATCAAGGATGAGAGTCCCTTTCAGCAGGCGACCAATAATATGTATTCCCTTCGTACGCATCTTCGCAAAATGCTGCCCGCCAACACCGATCTCTACCACGTGCAGTATGCCTGCGCGGTCGCTTTTCCTGATATAATTTACACACATAAAGAAATCGATTTTGATGGAAGCCTGATATACGACATCCGGAAAACAGACCTCGCCGCCTTCATCAATTCCGCCTACGACTATTGGTCGCAGAAATTCCTCGTGCAAAACAGCCAGCCCGGCACCCACATGACCAAAGAAGACCGCTGCACTCTAGCATCATTGATCCGCACGGATTTCGGCATATCGGTTAACCTTTCCCATCTGATCAGCGACACGGAAAATGAAATAATCCAATTGACGGCCGACCAGATGGCCTATTTTGAAGCAGCCTCGGACAACCCGCGCATGCTTGTCACCGGAGGCGCCGGCACCGGCAAAACACTCCTCGGGCTCGAACTTGCCAGGAAGGCGGCGCTCGCAGGCCGACGGGTTCTTTTCCTGACATATAACAAAAATATCGCTGCCAAAATTGCAGCGGAATGCCGACGTGACAAACAAATCTGTGCGCAAATAACCGTGTCCAATTTCCACGAATACCTGCAGTCCTTTGTCGAAGAAGCACCCGATACCGACACGGACATCGATCACTATTATAAGCAGACACTTCCCTGTAAGTTTATCGAAACCATATCCTCAGGCGAAAAGAGCCTTGCGCCATACGACCTCCTGATCATCGATGAGGGACAGGACCTCATCCGCCTCACATATTGCGAGTGCTTCGAGCTCCTTCTTCTGGGCGGTCTGGAAAAAGGAAACTGGTGCATCTTCCTCGACGCGAACCAGAACCTCTACAATCAAGTAGGTCTTGATGAAGGGCTCGAATACATAGAGTGCCTCAAGCCCTATCGCTACAAACTCATCACAAACTGCCGCAACACCCGCCAGATCTCCGACTACAACAAGACAATGACGCATATCGATGCAGCCAAAATCCTCAAAGCCGAGGGCGTCGAAGTCGAGATCATCCGCTACAAAGATCCGCAGGACCTCAAAGCCCTCCTGCGCAAAACCATCCTCGCCCTTCACAGCCAGGGAATCCCCTATGGAGACATCACCATACTGACAAAGCACACCTACAGCAATTCCCCCCTGGCCAAACTCAACCTTTTCGAATCCATATGCTCCATGCAGCCCATCACAGAAACCTCCATCGTCAACCTTCAGGACACCAGCATCCACCACTGCACAATCTACAGCTTCAAAGGCCTCGACGCGAAAATCATATTCCTGATAGATCCGGAGGCTGGCGGGGATGATGCGGCCAGGTATTTGAACTATACGGGGATATCGAGGGCTAGGGCGGGGCTGTGGGTGTTTAGGGGATAAAAATATGTTAATTAATGCATTTATCAACGAAAACAAATCAATAAAAAAAGAGAAAAATATGGCGAAGAGAAGTCATACTATTTATAAAAAAGCATTAGCAATTTTATTGTTTATCCCAGTGTTTATTCTTATGTGTGTTTTTATTTATTTTCTCGTGCGCGAGGGGATGACAGCTGCTTTGATGAACATATTGAACTGAGCATTTGTAAAGCTTTTGATTTATTGCCAGAGCTGATATGAAGCGACTGCTTAAAGAGGGAGGTGCCCACATGGAAACAACAGAAAACTACGTATATAAGAAGGAAGTTGATTGGTCCTTACTGACTGATGGGATTGCCATACCTTTTGAAAACCAAGTTATCTTTGGCCGAAATATGGGAAAATTTCTTTCAAGAGGTGAATCAAGAGAGATCAAGTTGTTTCTTGACGGAAAAATTTATACAGCAAAAGTCAACAATCTGAATTTTGCATTAAAATTCAATAGGACAAAGGACACACTTCAAATTCGTTATTCTCCAAATGGAGATTTGGCCAATGCGTTGAAAAATATTTTTGCAAAAAGTTATCAGTTCCTTGTTGAAAAGAGAATTTGCAGAGATCCGAAAGATAGGAGCATGATCAAATTGCCTGAGGATTTCAAAGAATACCTCGCAATTTACACGACCGAATACGAAGACACCTATTTGCTGGAAACTATTGTTTCTGATGACATGTATGAGCTGCAGAAAATTGTAAATAATAAACCGGAGTATTTTATGGAAGCAAATTTCAATTATGATGTAATAGATAGCGGTGCAAGTATTTTTGAAAGTCCTCGAGTCCTTAAAATACGCAAACTCAACAGAAAGATCGGAGACAATCTCAAACTATTATATGAGTATCGTTGCCAGATCTGCGGAGGGAAAATTGGAGAAGAATATGGGGCTTGCGTTGCAGAAGCACACCATATCGACTATTTTGTGAGAAGCTTGAATAACGATGCTCAAAATCAATTAATTGTATGTCCAAATCACCACTGTATCATTCATGACGTAAATCCAGTATTTGATAAAAAACGAAAATTGTATATGTATCCAAATGGATTTTTAGAGGGGCTGAAGATAAATGTGCATTTGTAAGCAAAAGAAGAGCAAAATTGTAGTGTTGATAAATGGGGGCCTGTCATGCAAGACGTAACTGCGGCTGTGATTTTCGGCGGCGAAAAAGTATTAATAACACGCAGAGCTGCTGGCGAAAAACATGCTGGCTGGTGGGAGTTTCCCGGCGGAAAAATCGAAGATGGCGAGTCTCCGGAAAGCTGTCTGCAACGAGAGTTAATGGAAGAACTTGGAATTGAAGCCAGTATCGGTGAACAGCTTGCAGTGAGTATTTTTGAATATGCAACTGGCACTATTCGACTCCTGGCATATCGTGTCGAAATCATTTCAGGCGATCTGTGTCTTAACGTTCATGATGATTGTCAGTGGGTTAATGTTTCAGATTTGAAGAAGTATAAATTGCTCCCTGCGGATAAACCAATAGCGGAAAGACTCTTAGAAAAACAGATGGAAGAATCCATATAAGTAAATGTCTTACAAGTGGAGGGATATCATGTTAACACCCGGCCTATACGAGCAAGTCATAAGTAAAGCACTCGGCGAAGCACTTGATAGCGACACGGAGAACTATATTGAGCGGCTTCCGATTGATACAGCGGAGGCCTCGAAGATTCTTTCGCGTTATATTATGGAGATCATCGAAAAGGGCCTTGATAATGTAAAGGACAATGGGGGCAACTTGCAGTCTCAAGTAGATGTTGCTAATAAAATCGTCCAGATTCTTTCAGAGGCCACTGGGCAGACAGGATTTGAATCCTTTTCGGTAGACAACCGTGCGGAACAACTGATAGCGCTTTTGCGCAAACAAAATAGTGTATTTGCACTTCAAGAAAAGAATACTATTATTCGTCCCGAGACCTCGATTGCACAGAGTTCGCTTTTTACGGGATCGATTCACGAACCGAGTATGTATTCTGAGCTCAAGAAAGAGATCGTGTCGGCGGATCGCATTGATATGCTTGTATCGTTTATTAAATGGAGCGGACTCCGATTGATTATGGATGAACTTGTCGCTTTTACTAGACGTGGTGGTCAACTTCGCGTGATTACGACGTCGTACATGGGAGCAACGGATATTAAGGCAATCGAAGAACTTCGAGGACTTACAAATACCGAGATTCGGGTGTCTTACGATACGAAAAGAACACGTCTTCATGCCAAAACCTATGTGTTTTACCGGGAGACTGGATTCACGACAGCTTATGTTGGTTCGTCGAACCTGTCACATGCGGCAATTTCGAGTGGTTTGGAATGGAATGTGAAAATAACGACGAAAGACCTTCCGGAGACGATTCAGAAGATTGAAGCAACATTCGAAAGTTATTGGAATTCTCCAGAATTTGAAGCCTATGGCGAACGTGACAGAGTGCGACTCGAGCGTGCGCTGAAAGCAGAAAAATATTTTGACACTGGAAACGGAGGTCCTTTTCTTTTTGATATCTCTCCGTATCCATTTCAACAAGAAATCTTGGACCGTCTTGATGCCGAACGCAAAATTCGAGGTTTCTTCAAGAACTTAGTTGTAGCAGCTACCGGAACGGGGAAGACCGTAGTTTCAGCGCTTGATTACAAGCGCTTCGTCAGAGAAAACCACGGTAAACCGAATCGCCTGCTGTTTGTTGCCCACCGCGAGGAAATATTGAAGCAGAGTATGGCTTGCTTTCAGGCAGTCTTAAGAGATCCTAATTTTGGAGATCTTTTTGTTGGAAGCTCTCGCCCAACTAGTCTAGATCATCTCTTCCTCTCTGTGCAGACATTCAATTCGCAGGAGATGCATAATAAACTTTCTTCTGAATTCTACGATTATATTGTTGTGGATGAGTTTCACCACGCGGCGGCCCCGACGTACCAGAAGCTTCTGACACATTTTACTCCGAAGATCCTACTCGGACTAACGGCAACACCAGAACGTATGGATGGTCGGGACATTCTAGAATATTTTGATAATCGCATTGCTGCAGAGATTAGACTGCCGGAGGCAATTGACCGTAAACTCCTCAGTCCTTTTCAGTATTTCGGCGTGACTGATACGGTGGACCTGGACGACCTGAAATGGGCTCGCGGAGGATATGATCGAACGGAGCTCTCGAAAATTTACTCTCTAAATCAGGCATCCGCCGACAAACGTGCTAATATGATCATCCAATCAATCCTGAAGTATGTAACGGATTTGGATGACGTAAAAGGGCTTGGATTCTGTGTCTCAGTCGAACATGCGAACTTCATGGCTGACTATTTTATTGCACATAATATTCCCGCGATGAGTCTCACAGGAGAATCGCCAGATGAGGAGCGCAGCACCGCAAAGCAGCGCTTGATTCGCGGCGATATTCGATTTATCTTTGTCGTTGATATCTACAACGAAGGCGTCGATATTCCCGAGATAAATACCGTGCTTTTCCTGCGGCCTACAGAGAGTCTTACGGTATTTTTGCAGCAGCTCGGGCGCGGTCTTCGCTTGAGCGAAGATAAGGACTGCTTAACTGTCTTAGACTTCATCGGACAAGCCAACAAAAAATATAACTTCGAAGATAAATTCGCAGCCCTACTTTCAAACACTACGAAAAGCGTTCAGCATGAAATCAAAAACGGATTTCTCTCCTTGCCAAAAGGCTGCTATATTCAGCTTGAGCGCAAAGCCAAAGAGTACATCCTCGAAAACATCCGCCAATCCTTCGGAAAAATGTCGGGCCTTGTCTCCCGGCTTGCAACATTCGAAGATGATTCCGGAAAACCTGTAACCCTTGCAAACTTTGTAGATCACTACCATTTGGATGTGAGAAATGTCTTGTTGAGAGGAACATTCTCTCGGTTATGTGTGGCAGCAGGTATTCGAGAAGATTTTGAAGAGCCGCTCGAAGAAATTGTGTCAAAAGCACTTCCTCGTCTATGTGGAATCGATTCGAGGATGTGGATACAATATCTGATTGCAAACCTGCCAACTATGGACTTGATCGGTATCGACAACCTTCCAGAAAAACAAATCCGAATGCTTCAGATGTTCCATTATTCTGTCTGGGCGGATGCAGATGAGGACACAAGTCGAGCCCACCTCTACGAGAAGCTCTTGCTCCTCAAAAATTCTCCGGTGCTGTTAGCGGACATCATCGAGCTACTGCAATATAACTACAATAAGATCGATATTATCGATGAGTCGGTCGATGTAGGATTCGATTGTCCACTGGATGTGCATTGCACATATACACGTGATCAAATCCTTGTCGCCATGGACTTCATGAAGCCTTCAACAATCCGAGAAGGTGTCAAATATTTGCCAGAGAAAAAGATCGACATATTTTTTGTTACACTAAACAAATCGGATAAAGACTACTCGCCGACCACCCTATATAACGATTACTCAATTAATGAGACTCTGTTTCACTGGCAGAGTCAAAGTACGACGTCGGCAGAGTCTGTAACCGGACAACGCTACTGTAATCACAAGGCCTTAGGAAGCAAAATCATGCTCTTTGTGCGCGAATTTAAAACAGATGTGGGAGGGACATCTCCTTATACCTTCCTGGGACTTGCAGATTATGTGAAACATGAAGGAAGTCGGCCCATGAATATCACGTGGCGGCTTCATAAGGCGATTCCTGCAAAGTATTTGAAGAAGACGAATAAGTTGGTGGTGGGATAAGAATGGATTCATGATTTTATAATGACCGCTTTACAACCACTTTCAAAAATTATGACAATACCTGCTTTTGATTCGGGAGACGCTATGTGATCGATTATGCAACCTAAAAATGGAAAAGCGAATGAAGACGGTATATATTCGAAAAATTTTTTTGAAAAGATCGGCATTTTACGTGCTTTTAACGTTCTAATGAATTATGATATATTTACATATATTATCAATAACTGACAACTTAATGACACCCAGGCGACATTATAACTCAAATCGAATATTTCACTCTCTTCATAGGATTATGTTGAACTTGATAATATACTACAAAGCAAACTTTGCGGTAAACTGGACTTTCAAAGACTTGATAATAAGCTTATTTTGTTAAGAAAATTGAGAATTACAACTTAAGGAATTGAATAGAGTGGCATCTCAGAGTACTAGATAGCAGTCCATTCAATGAGATTATGAAAATGCGAAATTGGCTTGCTCGAAATTTTTCAGATTGTATTAGTAAACCACTATGAATATTATTTCGTGATTGGAGCAGTAAAATGGAACCTTCCGCATTTTATCCAGTTGATTTGCATGTTCATACGCCAGCCTCCAAGTGTTTTAGAGGTGAAACTAATGACGAAGGATATTTGGGGATCATTGGAGAGTATGTAGAAAAAGATGTTAAAATCATCTGCATTACAGATCATAACACTGTTAGTGGATATGATCATTTGATGGTGATAAAAAACAAATATGAAAGTATTCTTGATAGTCTAAATACTCTCGATAAAGATAGTCCAGATATGTCTATTCACATTCAAAGTATTCGAGAAAGGTATGGAATATTTAACAAAATAATTATTCTCCCTGGAATCGAAATCGAATTGAAACCTGGTGTTCACTTTTTAGTGATCTTTAATCCGGAAACATATTCATCCGATGTTGCCAAACAATTATTATGTGACATTGGATTTCTAGAAGAGATGCAAGGGAGAGAAGATCTGAACGATGTGCCAAACTTCGACCCATTAGATTTCTATCAAAAAATAAAAGACTATGATTGTCTTGTGGTTGCAGCACATGTGGATAGTAACAAGGGAATATACAATGCGACTACTGGAGTCTATCGAGCAGCAATATTTAAATCTCCCATTCTGAACGGAGTGCAATATAAGAGTTCTGAAACGGCAGCAAAGATTAAAAGTATCATTAGGACTCAAAAAGAATATAAGCGCGATAAACCATTAGCTTACATTCAAGCAAGTGACTACCATGGCGAGAATAGTATTTTTCAGTATTCTTATTACAAATTGAATGACTTTACATATAAATCATTATATGAATGCTTTGAGAATCCTGTTGAAATGATCAGCGTTTTGAGGGAACCCGAATTTGGAAATGTTGTTGATGAGATTAAAAATAACGGACATTACGTTGCAATTACTGGCAAAAGCAATCTGATTGCAGAACCTTTATCAAAAAACATCTGTGCTTCCTTGAACGCTTCCTTTGGATCAATACTTGTTGGATTTCAAGACAAGCCGACATTTGAGTATATCGGTATCAATTGTACAGTCGAACAGCTAGGAGAAATAATCAACGGATCAATAGATAGCATTTATTCGCGTTGTAAAGGATATAGAGAAGTGAGGGTAATTACAAAATCACTTGGTGATAACAACGCAATTGGAATAATTTTTATTTCTGCACAAACGAGCAGAATACACTACTTTGAAAATAAGGCATATGTCTACTTGGACAATCTTTTAACTGAGGCGTCTCCCTGCCAGATAGAGAGTATAGTTGAAGAGAATATGATGAAACAGTTGTTCAAACGGGAGAAAAAGAATCTAAATTCATATGAAAGTATAAAAAAGAACATAGACTGTTTAATGCAACCAGTTCGAGACATTAAGTTGATCAATCTTATGCACTATTTTTCGAAAAATATTATTTCTCAAATGAAACTTAACCTGGTGAAGAATAATAATGAAGAGGAAAGTACTGTTGATAGTACTGATCCAATTGGGACAGAAGGAAACTATCCCTATTATGTTTCAAAATATCCATCACGACTAGAATATGCTTACTTGCGTGTTTCCTGTCCTCAATATGATATACGGGAAAGTAACTTAGAGTGCTTTAATGGAAAAGGGAAGGCTATCGTTGTTGCGTCGGGAGGAGGATGCTTCTACATTGATAACGAATCTGATTGGAAATTGTATACAGATGATGCTGAAGTTATCATTCTATATCTCAAAAACGGGGATATAGATCTCAAGCTTATTGTTGCATGGCTAAAATCAACATACGTTTTTTGGTATTCATTGAGTGAATTTGATCAGAGTGATTTTTTCAATCTGCAAATATTTCGCACTATCAACATTCCTGATTTTCCAGAGCATGCATCGACAAGTATATGCGATAATCTAAATACTATATTGGCGCTTGAAAGCTCGTTTTTAGTAAAATATTCTGTTTTGGAAAATGAAGAAGAAAAACTAATTCTTGTCAATGAACATAATCTGGAAACAACAAAAATCGGAGAAGAAATCGATAAGATCATATACGAAACCATAAACTTGTCTGATCATGATGTTGAGTATATTGAAAAATCATTAAGAGCAAGGAACGAATTCTGTTATTCAGATTGCAGGGCAATTGATAAAAAATCGGGCAAAATGATAAATGAGTAAACAACGATATTATATTATTCCAAATGCAATAGAAATAAATGTTAATGAACTTATACATGTACAGCATACGCCGGATGTGAGAAAATCCGGATAGAAGTAATGAACCAAGACCGTTTCAAAGTATCTAAAGATTATTTGAAAGTACACAAGACATCTTAAGAGACCTTGCGATAAGATAGAAAATCTTCAGGAGAGGAAGAGAGGGTATTCAAGAAATATAACGAAAAAAGCCGACTTTCGGTTTTAATAAGGAATATTTTTATACATTTTTACTTTAGTACAAATTATGTGAAGATTACTCTTTCCTCACCACCACATTCAACCACTTCTCATTCTCTCTCCCAACCCTAACATCCCCAGTCACCATCGTCTCAACAATCTCCAGCTCCCCAAACGTCTCAATCAATCTCCCGAATCTTTCTTCCGTCATATCCGTAAAATATCGCCCGTTACGTTCCCCCTCATATTCGCCATACTTGAAGGACGCGTAGAAATACCCGCCCTTTTTTAGTGCACACGATATATTGCCGATAACTTTTGGAAGATCATTCATGGGTACATGCAGTATTGATGCGCATGCCCAGATGCCGTCGAATTCTTCTGTGAAATCGATGTTTTCGAAGGTCTGGCAGAGTACGTCTTGACCGGCTAATTGGGAGGCGAGTTTGCAGAATTCTTGCGCGCCGTCTACGGATAAGACGCGGTAGCCTTTTTCGAGGAAATATTTGCTGTCACGGCCCGGGCCGCAGCCCAGGTCCATGATGTAGGCGTTCGTTGGCAGGTGTGTGAGAAAGAAGGAGTATAGTTTGCTGACGTCGGCGTTGATGGTGTCTGCCGTATAGTCCTGCGCTGCCTGGTTGTAGTATTCGAGTGTTTTATCCATGGGAAAGGTTCTCCTTTAGTGTTTTCTGAGCGGCTCACGGGACGCTGGATTGTTCTCTAGAATGCTGCTTCTCCGACCGGGTCTGCTTCCCAGCGATGGATGAGTTTGTTGATTGCGAATGCATCCATACTTTTTAGAAATGCGATTCGATCGGCGGGCTGGGCGCCGGTCTGGTGCATGAGGGTCTCGCGGAGCGGGTGATGGCTGTTGATCAGGAATTCGTTTCTGGCGTGAAGTCTTTCCAGATATTTGACTGCGGGTACCCTGGCGGATTTGCCGTCTTCGCCGCGGTTGCAGTGTCTACAGGTGAGGACCAGACTCCATACTCCGTTTAGATTAACTTCCGGGATGTACCTTTGCAAGGTGTAAGGGAAGAAATGATCGACATCGCAGAGGGAGTTGTCATCAGTGGAAGTAGTGAGGGGATCGGGTGAGGACACGTCGGTCAGACTGTGATAGTCGGGATTTAGCAGGATGTGCGGATTTTCATTTTCGGAAAATAGGCGTACAAGTCCTATAATTGGATGGGTGTCGCTTCCGTACAGCGGTCGTTCTTCAGAGACGCGGAGTATTTTATGGGTTTCCAGCTCTTCCGCATCTGTATCGATTTCATCGAATTGTGCTGGATTTTCGGCTTCATCAAGCTCGCCGATCGATATGTCGTCGAAACAGTAGAAGCATTTTCCTTTCTGGTATCCGTTCAGGGCGGCGCGGGCGGAAGTGACGGCCTTGCGGCGGAATCTTTTCGTGTCGATATAGAGGAGGTCGCCCAATTCGCTGTATTTTATGTCAAGAAGGCCGGCGGATATGTTCTGCTCCCAGGCGGTCTCGACGAGACGCCAGCGTGATTCGGTTTCTTTTGCAAAGTTATCAAAAAAGGCCGTATCCTGCAGCTTGAATATCTCGTCCGTGAGGATGATTTTGCGCGAACGGGCGCTGTAATCTTTGGTGTAAAATTGGGCGGGAAGGGCGCCGTTGTTGACGATGTGGAATGCGTCGATGACGTTGTTGAATCCGTTTTGCACGGTGGCAGAAAGGAGGGCTTCATGCGTGGAGGTCCCGTCGTTGTAGGATCGGCAGGCATCAAGGAATTGACTGCCATTACTTGTGACCTGCCTGGGCGAGTGCGCGATGTGCTCGCAAAGGTGGCGCGAAAAGGGATCCGCCAGCTCTTCAAGCGTGATCTCAGTCTTGCCGGTCGGCGCGATCTCCAGGAGGGACTTCGCGAGGGCGAATTTGTAGGACGCGACATTACGCCCGAATAAAATGACGGAACGCCAATAGGATTCAAGGGACGGGTGCGTCTCCTGAAATAGAGTTATATTATCTGCCATGTCTGCTCCCAAAATAAAATAAAATCAAATAAAATAACGCAAACATAAACCATGCTGCTATGGGTAGATTAGCATAGATTGGAAGGAGGCGGGGGGAATATAGTACGGGAAATTATGAAGTTTTGAAACGGACTTGAAGTGCATCGATTTTGACGGGTGGAGAATTATATAATTTCGCATATATCATATTGCAGTCATCTGTACACAGAGAGTACAATCACATTGACTAGCGACGTGCCCGTCTTTTCAGGAGGTTGGCATCGAGGTCTCAGAATGGTTTTTGCTGAACCTGTCCTGAATAGGTGAATAGCCGAAGAGTAAAGGCATTTTTTTGAAGTCGCTTTGGAAACCCCAGGGCGGCTTCTTTTAATTTCGTTCCAAATAATTGGAGGAGGGCTTTATGCCTGAAGAAACAAATAGAATTGAGTATAAAAGAGAACTTAGCGATGCATCGGATAAGTTTGAGAAGGATATTGTGTCTTTTCTCAACAGTCATGAAGGTGGGGTTATTTTCATTGGAATAGATGATGATGGAACGCCGGTTGGTGTGGAGAAAATCGACGAGATCCAGTGCAAGATAGCAAATAGGATTAGGGATAATATTTCTCCCTCAACAATGGGGCTGTTTGATGAAATTATTGTGCTGATGTCTGACAAAAAAGTAATCAAAGTTGACATTGCCAGCGGTAGGGAGAAACCATATTTCATCACCAAAAAGGGAATGGCGCCAAGCGGCTGTTTTCTTAGGATTGGCAGCTCAGCGCAACCTATGTCAATGAATTTAATAGAAGAACTTTTTTCAAGAAGAACCAGAAATTCACTCAGCAAAATAGATTCGCCGCGTCAAGATTTAAGATTTGAACAATTGAAGATCTATTTTGAAGAGGCTGGAATGAAACTCAATGAACAATTTACTAACAATTTGGAACTGCTCACTTCGGAAGGACATTTTAATTATGTCGCATACCTGCTGGCAGATAATAATGGTGTATCAATTAAGATAGCTCGATATGCAGGTACTGATAAAGTCGATCTAATAGAAAACAGCGAAATGGGATATTGCTCCCTGATTAAAGCCGCAAAGAATGTTCTCAGTATGTTAGAGCTATTAAATACAACAAGGACGAAGATTGATTATTATGGAAGATTGGAACGCAATTTGGTTGATGCCGTGGCTCTTAAAGAAGCTGTTATTAATGCAATTGTTCACAATGATTATTTCAGCAACGCGACGCCGGTATTTGAAGTATATTCAGATAGAATTACGGTTACGTCGATTGGTAATCTTGCGGATGGCATGAGCAAAGAAGATTTTTTTGCAGGATACTCGATGCCCAGAAATCGTGAATTAATGAGAATCTTTAAAGATGTCAGACTCGTCGAACAACTTGGCTCTGGAATTCAGAGAATACTAAAAGCATATGAGAAGAATGTTTTCACATTTACAGATGCCTACATTAAAGTTACGTTTCTGTATCTTCAAGATTTTGGAAATAAAGTGATTAATACATCACTTTCTTCAAAAACCGAAGTCATCGAAATCAATGATGCGATTGTTCAGATGATTGATGAGAATAATAGAATCACAGTAGATGAAATAGCGAAAAAAATTGGCTTAAATAGACGGTCAATACTAAGACGACTACAGAAACTTCAAGATGATGGGAAAGTACTGAGAGTTGGCTCTTCCAGGGCAGGACATTGGGAAAAGAGAGAATAAACTTCTGGCAATACATCGATATGAACAATGGGATTGATTGGTGACGTGTGTCACCAATGATGTCACCAAACGGTAGAGGTTATTTGTACCATGCCTAATGCGCCGCAGGAGCTGGCCTAAAGGGGTTCTCTCGACAGGAGGATATAAGTGACACAACAAAGGTACCCATCAAATTCTGAGAGATTTCATATCCAAATATCCCAAAGGGCAATCGTGAAGCGATTCTGAAATACGCAAATGTAAAGCGATGTATTGATATTTGCTTTACAAAACGATAAAATGAGAGGACGAGAAAGGAGTGATTATTATGGCACAATCAATGATCAATTTTCGCATGGACGAAGATCTGAAAAAAGGTATGGAAGAGGCTTGTAAAGAAATGGGTCTAAGCATGACAGCGGCTTTTACTATTTTTGCAACCAAAGTTAGCAGAGAAAGAAGAATACCGTTTGAAATAACTGCCGACCCCTTT
>Ga0209430_1001394_pt1 | contig 18015 bp, 14 predicted proteins | sample BarGraIncub1133A_FD_184504 | JGI IMG/M metagenome (GOLD analysis project Ga0209430, IMG submission 184504) | Arctic peat soil microbial communities from Barrow, Alaska - Barrow Graham LP Incubations 11-33A (SPAdes) (version 2) | ecosystem: Environmental > Terrestrial > Soil > Wetlands > Peat... | reverse complement strand
TCTCCGGAGGAGGCGAATTCCATGAAGACGATCGTTTTATCTTGTTCCATAGTGGGTATTTTCTCCAAATATAGTTCAAAAAACACCCTTTGGTCAAGTCAAACTGATAAAAATTAGAATTAGCGGCCGTTTCTTTTACCCTTAAAACCTCCGCCTTTGCCTTTTCGGCCAAAACTGCTTCCATGGTGTTTGGAGGGAGCCCACTCGGGACCTTCCCCGACTTCAACCGGTAAGGGAAGTCTGTAGATGGTTTTACCCAGAAACTTTTCGATCCTTTCAAAGGTCTCCTGATCATCTTCCGAAACGAAGGTGACGGCCAAACCGTCGGCACTGGCGCGTGCGGTACGGCCGATGCGGTGAACGTAGTCTTCGGCGTCGTGCGGTACGTCGTAGTTGATAATGACGCTGATGTCCTCGATGTCAATGCCGCGAGAAACGATGTCGGTGGCCACTAAGATATTGACCTGGCCGCTTTTGAAGGCGTACATGGTCCGGTCGCGTTCAGCCTGTTCCAGGTCGGAATGCATTTCGGCCACGGAAAGGTTCATGCTGCGCAGGGTGCGGGTCACTTCTTTTACCTTGATCTTGGATCCGGCGAAAATAAGGACTTTGTCTGGTTGCGATTCTACAAAAAGTTGCTTGACAAGCCACGCTTTCTGACGTTCGAAACAGATGTAGGCGGATTGTACGATTTTGTCGTTGGGTTTGGAAACCGCAAGGCGGATTTCTTCCGGTTCGATCAGGATAGTTTTAGCCAATTCCCGGATTTTGCCCGGCATAGTGGCCGAAAATAGCATCGTTTGCCTTCTTCTTGGCAACTCATTCACTATAAGCATGATATCGTCGAAAAATCCCATGTCCAACATGCGGTCGGCTTCGTCCAAAATAAAATATTGTACTTGTGTGAGGTCGATAAGACCCAGTTTCAGGTAAGACAAAAGCCTGCCCGGCGTGGCAATCACTATGTCTACACCGGCTTGAAGCCCTTTTTTTTGTTGTTCCCAAAGAATACCATCACTTCCACCATAAACGGCGACGGAAGAAACAGGCAGGTAATAGGCGAAACCGGCTACCTGCTGGTCGATCTGTTGGGCGAGTTCGCGCGTCGGCACCATAATGACGGCATTGATGGCGTCTTCGGGATGTTCGGATTTAACCAAGTGGTTGAGGATGGGAAGCAAATAGGCTGCCGTTTTGCCGGTGCCTGTCTGGGCGGAGGCGATCAGGTCTTTTCCTTCAAGTAAAATCGGTATTGCAAGTTCTTGTACTGGTGTACATTCCGTGAAGTTCATGGCCCACAAGCCATCCAAAACCTCTTCTTCTAAATCTAAATCGTCAAATATCATACGCTTATTGTCATTGATCAGCCCAAATAGCTGCAATCAAGTGCAAAGGAACGAAAAAAAAGCCGGATTAACGGCCTGTTTTTAAAGATAATGAGTATCAAACGCTCGAAAGTATCATTAGATTTGGGTGCTATTTGTACTGAACTTCATCGGCGGATGTCGTCAATAGCGGACCTCTTTGAGCCCAATTTGAACCTATCGATTCGGAATACGTTGTTGAGTTTTCTTGTGCCTTTTTTAGGCAAAAAGCCAACATGACACCCAAGGAATTCCGTAAAACCGGTCGGTTGAACAATGATAAAATGGAGTTAGAGGAATGAAATCGAATAGTGTGGCCTGGAAGGCTATCAAAAATGAACTGTTCAGACCTTTTAAAAATTTAGTATGAAAGGAAAACATATATTCATTTTATCACTATCAATCCTACTAAGTGTTGGTATTTCCGCACAAGTAAAAACAGCTTATTCAAGAACAATTTTTGTCGATGGTACTATTTATTACCACCGCCGATCCTTCAGCCTTTAAAAGTATTACAGCCACCGGGCAGGGCATGCGAAGGGTCTATGACCGTAGAACAGATAGTAGTTCAACTATGAATGCCTATTTATTTAAAGTGGAGTGGAGGGATGGACTCACCTCTGAAATACAGGTCAATCCGGAATTTGGAGATTCTGCTGCGCAAGTTGAATCTCAAAAATATGCAGTTATTGTCGGTCGAATACCAACTTGCCTTCGTAAAGACGTAAAAGCAATAACCATTCATTCCAAATCGGAGGGTATTTCCATTAACGCATATATCAAAAATGCGTTGGAAAGACAACTGAAAATGAGCTATTAGATCAAATGTAATCAGTAAACCGACTAATTGGATACAACGGACTATGCTGACCCCCTGATGGATTATCGAAAGGGCCAGCTTGTCCGATACGAAAATCGGTAAAACAAATAAAGTGCTCGGTTATTAGAGGCTAAAACACAATTGAAAAATAAGGTGGGTTGGTTTTTAGGCAGTAGCCTCGCCGGGAATCGAACCCGAATCTAAAGTTTAGGAAACTTCCGTTCTATCCATTGAACTACAAGGCCATCCGATTTTTCGGAGGAAAATGCTTTCTTAGGGAAAGCGCGGGCAAAAATAGCGTTTTTTTGCGTTACTTTGCACCCCTATACCTTTAAATTATGAAACATTTCAGTATCGACGAGGCGGATTTGAAGAAAGTCCTGGCAGCGGCGCTCGAAAAGGGTGGCGACTACGCTGACTTGTATTTCGAGCATGCCTTCAACAATTCGCTTGGATTGAGGGATGGAGAAGTCAACTCCACTTTTTCCGGCATCGACTACGGAATGGGTGTTCGCGTGCTTTCGGGCGACCAAACTGGGTATGCCTACGTGGAAAGTACCGAACTCAACGATATGCTGAAAGCGGCAAGGACGGCTGCCCGAATTGCCGACGCACCGGCGGCAGGCAACAAGTTAACCTTAGGCCTGAAGGTCGAGCCGAAAAATCATTACCGCATCAAACAATCCTGGGAAGATGTCAGCCTAAAGCAACGCATTCCTTTTGTACAGCGACTCAACGACCGAATTTTTGAGTTGGACGAACGGGTGGACAAAGTGATGGTCAGCCTTTCCGACAGTTCCACCCACGTGCTTTTTGCGAATTCCCAAGGGATCTGGTACGAAGATTTCCGCCCGATGGTTTCTCTGGCTGCCGTTTGTGTGATGAAGCAGAACGGAGTGTACGAAAACGGCCGTGCGGCTCGTTCGTTCCGGATGGGTTTCGAGTTCCTCACCGAAGCCGTGATTGAAGAAATCGCGCAGGAAACCATTGCTGAAACGGCCATCCTGTACGATGCCATCAAACCTAAAGGCGGAGAAATGGCTGTTGTTTTGGGTGCAGGAGGTTCGGGCATATTCCTGCACGAAGCCATCGGCCACGCTTTTGAAGCCGATTTCAACCGAAAAGGAACGTCTATTTTCTCCGACATGCTGCATAAAAAGATATGTGCCGATTTCATCAACGTGGTGGATGACGGCACGATACCGTATAACCGTGGTTCCCTGAACATCGATGACGAAGGTGTGCTGGGGCAGAAAACTTATATTGTGCGTAACGGGGTGCTGGATTCCTACCTGCACGACCGCATCAGCTCCAAGCATTACGTCATTCAGCCCACAGGCAATGGCAGGCGCGAATCGTTCCGCCATGCACCGTTGCCCAGAATGCGTGCCACGTATATGGAAAACGGGAATTCCACCGAGGAAGAAATGATAGCATCTGTGAAAAAAGGCGTTTTCGTGGACTCGTTCACCAACGGACAGGTTCAGATCGGTGCAGGCGACTTTACGTTTTTCGTCAAGTCGGGAAGGCTCATTGAAAACGGGAAACTCACCATGCCCATCAAGGACATCAACATTATCGGCAACGGGCCCAAGGCGCTGGCGGACATGACGATGGTGGCCAGCAACTACAAAATGGACGATGGTACTTGGACCTGCGGCAAAGACGGGCAAAGCTGCCCGGTCACCTGCGGGATGCCTTCCGCGTTGGTCCGTAAACTTACTGTCGGGGGCGACAATTAATAGTGTGAAACCATGATATCCAACGAATATAAGGAACTAGCCCGCTGGGCGATGGAAGAATGCCAGAAGCAAGGTTGCCAGGCCGTCCGGCTGTTCATTTACTCCGGCACGAATACAGACTTCGAGGTTCGCGACAAACAACTCGACAAACTTCAGCAATCGTCTGAGAATCAATTGGTTTTCAATCTCTATCTGGATGGTCGGTACGGCTCTTTTTCTACCAACCGGATGGAGAAGGTCGAAATTGGAAAATTCATTGAAAATGCGGTGGAATCGGTACGATTCCTGGCCACTGATCCTTGTCGCCAACTGCCCGATGCCTCCAGGTATTATAAAGGCGGAATGCCCGATCTGGATCTTTGCGATGCAGCTTTAAACGAGATTTCTCCCGATGAAAAACTTCGCCTTGCCTACGATGCAGCGGAAGAAATCCTTGGCTCGGACGAACGCATTCTTTCGGTTCAGTCTTCGTACAGCGACGGCGATTCGTTCACGTACACCATTGCCAGCAACGGCTTTGAGGGAGAGAGTGCTCATAGTTATTTTTCCCTTTCCGTCAGTGTTTCGGTGAAAGGCGAGGGGGAAGTCCGGCCTGAATCGTATTGGTATGACCAGGCACTTTCCTGGGAGGATTTGCAAAAAAAAGGCATTGGGAAAATTGCGCTGGAACGTACATTGCAAAAACTAGGACAGCAAAAAGTGGCTTCGGGAACCTACCCCATGCTGGTGGACAACCTGAACGCCGGGCGCTTGCTTGGCCCCATCCTTTCTGCGCTGAATGGCAACTCCCTACAGCAAAAAAATTCGTTTTTGATGGATAAACTCGGTGAGCAAATACTCTCGGAAAAAGTGACCATCATCGACAATCCACACGATCCGCACAGTTTCGGCGCCCGCTATTTCGATAACGAAGGCGTGGCTACACAAAAGCGGTTCATTTTCAACAAAGGAGTGCTCGAAACGTATTTCATCGATACCTACAATGCGTTGAAAATGAATGTGGAACCAACCATCAGCGGTATTTCGCAATTGGTTCTTGAAAAAGGAACGCGCTCGATGGAGGAAATCCTGGCCTCGATGGAACGAGGTATTTTGGTGACCGGTTTCAATGGTGGAAACAGCAACAGCACGTCGGGTGACTTTTCGTTCGGTATCGAAGGATTCCTGATTGAAAACGGAAAGCGGGTTCAACCGATAACTGAAATGAATGTGACAGGCAACATGCTGACTCTTTGGAAGAAACTGGAGGAAATCGGAAACGATCCGCGTCTGAACAATGCGTATCAGATTCCTTCCTTGCTATTCAATGATTTGGAATTCAGCGGTTTATAATCATCAAGTTATATGAAACGAGCATGTTGCACAAAACGTCCCGGTATGAACATTTGACATGCGGGTTCCATACGTTCTTATATAAAAATGGTGTTCGTATGAAAATCAAGATATTGTTTTTTTTGATGGTATTGACGTTTTCCGCCAAAGCCAGTGATTTTGTTCTGGTGGCTCATGACAAAGCTAGCCCCGTATTTCTGGCCAGTCCGACAAACCCAGTAAAACAAGCGGCAAACCTTCTGATCGGTGATATTAATGCCGTAACGGGCGTGAAACCGACTGTTTCCCAAGACCTTACTTTGCTGAAAAAAGCACCATTTGCAGTGTTGGCAGGCATTCCCGGCACCAACAAAGTTTTGGACAACATCCTTAAAAAGAAAAAGATAACGCTTGGATCGCTGAAAGGCGCCTGGGAGGCATACCGCATTCAGGTGGTGAAGTCGGGTAAAACCAATCTTTTGCTTGTCATTGGTTCCGATGCCTTGGGCACCGCTTATGGTTTGTTGGAAATTTCCCGTCTCATCGGTGTTTCACCCTGGATCTGGTGGGCGGATGCAACACCACTTCCTAAAAAAACATTGACTTTCCCAACTGACTTTCAGAAGGAAGACAAACCTTCCGTTCAATTCCGCGGTATTTTCTTGAACGACGAAGATTTCAGTCTGATGCCTTGGGCGACGGAAACACTGGACCCCAAAAGTGCCAAAGGAACCATCGGGCCCTTGGCGTATGAACGGATATTTCAGCTGTTGCTGCGCCTCAGGGCGAATGTCATCTGGCCGGCCATGCACGATTTCACAGTCGCTTTTTATGCCGTGCCTGGCAATGCGGAAATGGCCGCCAAGTATGGCATTTACGTGGGCACTTCTCACTGCGAACCGCTGATGCGCAACAATGTAGGCGAATGGAACGAAGCCACCATGGGCGATTACGATTATACCACCAACGCGGCCAAAGTCAAGCAATATTGGACGGATCGAGTGCTGGCTACCATGGGTACGCCCTGCGTCTATACCGTCGGCATGCGTGACATTCACGATGGCAAGATGGAGGGTGCCAATTCCATCACCGAGCAACGCAACCTGCTGCAGAAAGTGTTCGTCGACCAGCGTCAAATCCTGAGCGATGGGCTGAAGAAACCCATCACGGAAATTCCTCAGGTGTTCATTCCCTACAAGGAAGTGCTGGATGTCTATGATGCAGGGCTGAAAGTGCCCGATGACATCACCATGATGTGGTGCGACGACAATTACGGCAATATCACCCGATTAAGCAACGCCGAAGAGCAAAAACGAAGCGGCGGTGCCGGTATTTATTACCATATTTCCTATTGGGGAAGGCCCCACGATTACCTTTGGTTGGCTACCACCTCGCCTGCTCGGATCCAGTTTGAAATGTCCCGTGCCTGGGAGCAGAACGCACGCAAAATCTGGGTGGTCAATGTTGGCGATATCAAACCTGCTGAATACCTGACTGAATACTACCTGGATTTGGCCTGGAACATGGGTAAACCAGCGAAGCCCGCTGTCGCAACTTTCAAGGAACCGGCCTTCGTGGACCATTTGCAATCCTTTATGCAGCGTGAATTCGGCACCGAGCATGCCGTTCGCCTTTCGCACATCATGCAAACCTATTACCACCTGGCCAATCAGCGCAAACCCGAATTCATGGGTTGGAGCCGAGTGGAAGAAGCCGGTGCTCCTGGCGGAAAAACACCCGTCATCGATACTGAATTCAGTCCAGAGGAAGCCGAGGCCCGCATTCAGGCGTACGCCAACATCGAAGGGCAGGTTCGTTCCATCAATGAACGTTTGACCGGCGAAGCAAGAACTTCCTTCTTTCAGTTGGTGTTCTATCCGGTGGTTGGTGCCTCCATGTTGAACCAAAAGATACTGTACGCGCAGATGGCCCGTCAGGCTGAAGCCGCCAACTTGCCCGAAACGGCTGCCACGTATGCTGCCGCAAGCATCTTTGCCTATCAGGAAATAAAGAAACTGACGGCGATATACAATTCGGATATCGCCAACGGGAAATGGTACAAGTTCATGAACGATCATTCCCGTGACCTGAATGTATTCAAAGAGCCCTTTTTGCCGGAACGGCTGAAAAATGTGACGCCGAAATCGATTTTGCACACAAGCGTCGTTTTGAGGAGTGCCACCGTGAACAATTTGCAGGAAAATGACCAGCGCGTTTCTTTCCCGGCATCCATTGCAAGGCCGGATTCCAGGCCTTCAGGCTTGGGACACAGCTTGTCGGCCATTCGACTGAAAAAGGGTGAAGTGCTCGAATACAGTTTCAGCACTACCTCCGGCGGAAATGCCGAACTATGCGTTTGTACGCTGCCCAATTATGCACTTGACGGTGGAGCTTTGCGCTACGAACTCGTACTTAACGACGGAAATCCGATTCGAATCAACACCCAAACGCAAGGGCGCAGCGAAGCCTGGAAGTTAAGGGTGCTGCGCAACCAATCGGTGGTCCGCATCAAGCTCAGCGATTTGAAGCCCGGTGTTCAGAAGTTAAGACTAATTGCTTTGGACGACGACGTCATGCCGGATCAGATCATGCTGGACTTCAATCCTGCCCGAAAAGGCTATTTGTTGCCGGGAATTCCGTTGGTTCAGTAGCTTATGGCGTCGCATTCAGACATACGAACCTATACGTTTGCCGAAGCTTCCAACCATCCGGGCGGCTTTCTGCTGAGGACGCTGGAGGACGTTTACAACGGCCCCTCGCTGGAATCGGAACGTCCGCACCGTCACGATTACTACGCCATCATGTTCATCGAAAAGGGGAGCGGCATCCATTACGTGGATTTTCACGAGTATCCGGTCAACGACGGGTTGGTGTTTTTCCTGATGCCCGGTCAGATGCACCAGCTACTTTTTTTCGCGCAACCCAAGGGCCAGCTCATCGCATTTACCGAAGAATTTCTGGTAGCCAACGCCATTTCGCAGAAAATGGTTGACGATCTGTATCTGTTCAATGAATACGGCATTTCGCCGCCGTTGGCGCTGAATGAATTGCAGCTGCCTGCCTACCGTACCATTTTTGACCAGATGCAGTACTTTTCTTCAAGTGCCGAACGCTATGGTAACGAGGCCGTTGCATCTCTGGTTCAGCTATTTTTGGTACTGAGCAACAACCATTGTTCCATCCGGAAAGCGGACAATACACAATTGATGGAAAGCGGGAATATGCTGTTGCGTTCGTTCCGGAACCTTCTAAACAAACGCTTTGACCACGAGCATCAGGTTTCCGGCTATGCAGATGAAATGGCCATCACGGCCGACTATCTGAACAAAGTTGTCAAGAACCTGACCGGGGTTTCCGCCAAGGAACACATTCAGAACAAGTTGGTGCTTGAGGCCAAAAGGACGTTGATTTTCAGCGAAATGAGCAACAAGGAGCTAGCCTATTCGCTCGGTTTCGAAGAGGCTGCCCATTTCAACAATTTCTTCAAGAAAATGACGGGCATGTCGCCGGGAGAATTTCGTTCAGGGACGCATTCGAAAGACATATAACGGATTTTTGCATTAATACCCCCGATTTCTTTACTTCCAGAGGGGGTGCTACGCCGTACTTTTGCAATACAAATAAAACGTACTGCAAAATGAAAACAATACTGCACACAGCAAACTCCAGGGGACATGCCAATCACGGTTGGCTGGATACCCACCATACTTTCAGTTTTGCCAATTATTACAATCCCGAACGGGTTCATTTCGGCATGCTTCGGGTGTTGAACGACGACCAAATAGCCGGTGGCGAAGGTTTCGGCCAACATCCGCACGACAACATGGAAATTATTACCATTCCGCTGGAAGGTGTGATCGAGCACAAGGACAGCATGGGTAATGCCACGCAATTGCGTTCAGGCGAAATTCAGGTGATGAGTGCCGGAACAGGTATTTTCCACAGTGAATTCAATCCGGATCCTGTCAAGCTTTTGAGACTTCTGCAAATCTGGGTTTTACCCGCAAAGCGGAACACCAAGCCGCGGTATAGTCAGATTTCCTTGGAAGGTCTGGCAAAGCCCGACACCTTGTATCAGATTGTTTCCCCCAATGCCGATGACGACGGTGCCTGGATCGGCCAGCAAGCCTGGTTTCATTTGGGTGATTTGTCCAAAGGCTGGGAAGGCGAATACAACCTGAAAGGTTCCAATGCCGGCGTCTATACGTTCGTGATCGAAGGCAAAGTCAACATTAACGGACAAACCCTTGGTCGCCGCGACGGACTGGGCATTTACGAAACAAATAAAATCGATATCCGTTCGGAAGAACCCTCCAGAATTTTATTGATGGAGGTACCGATGGATGCAAATAGCAACAAATAAACAATCATCATTATGAAATGAGCATGTTGCAATAACCAACAGGTTAGCATGTGAGTTCCATTAATCATTCATTTTAAAAACCATCTCTTATGAAAGCAATCAAATCTTTTTTCGCAACGGATTCTAAATCCTTGGCATTATTTCTCGTTCGTCTGGCACTCGGTGTCGTCATTCTTCCGCATGGTATGCAAAAAGCATTGGGCATGTTCGGAGGTTACGGTATAGAAGGAACTCTTGGTTTTTTCGGATCGATGGGCATGCCCGTGGTCCTTGGAGTATTGGTCATTTTGGCTGAATTCGTCGGCCCCATCGGCCTCATTCTGGGCCTCGGAACACGCTTCATGGCTTTTGCCATAGCCATTCAAATGACAGGCGCCATGATACTGGGCGGTCACATCCACAACGGTTTCTTTATGAATTGGTTTGGTAACCAACCCGGTGAAGGCATCGAATACTTTATATTGGTGATTGGTTCTGCACTTGCTTTGGTCCTTGGCGGCGGTGGTAAGTGGTCTTTTGACTCCTTGATTTCCAAGAAGCTGAACCCTTAACCGAACACTTCCTGCAACACGGCCAGCGATTTGATGGTCGGGAATTCGGTTAGGTGCATGCGGTAATAATTCATCATCTGACTTAGAATTTCCACCCGCTCGCGGTGGTCGAAGCGGAACGCAGCCAGGTTATCGAAATTCATCCGCATCAATTGGGCGAAATCCGCTGCCTGCTCGGGACTGAGCCAGGCGTTGTGAAAGGGCCGCATCTGAACAAAACAACCTCCTTGGAGGTCAAAATACCAGTTCGGAAGCTGCCCTTCTACATTGGGGTAAAAACCTAGGTAGCGGGTCAGCTTGATGAGGAAAACCAGGTGAAAATTGGCAAGCCCTTTGTCGCATAAATCCAGAAACTGGACGGAGCGAAGCAGGTAATCGAACAGGACGGGATTCTTTTCCGATTCCCGCAGCGAACGGTATAAAACCTCAGCCAGAAACAAGGCAATGGTATTCTTGACCGGATCGGAAGGAATGCCGGTGAACGGGAAAATGGAACGAACTTCCTTGATGCGCTGCAGCGAACGATTCCCGTGGTGGTCGGCTTCGATTTCAACCAAAGACAGGGGTTGAAAAAAGGCGCCCCTCAAAGACGATTTTTTGCTGTGCGAATTGGTGACCAAATAGCTGATGCGTCCGAAATCTTCGGTATACAAATGCACGATGTTGGTCGAATCGTTGTAGGACTGACAGTGCAGAACAATGGCTCTGGCCTTGATCAGCATGGGGTTCAGAAGGAAACGGAACCACCTACCAACGCCGTGAAACCGTGAACGGGATAGCCGTAGTAAACCTGATAACGCTGATCCAGCAAGTTGTTCACATGCATGAAAATGCCCACTTCCTTGCTCATTTTGTAATTGGCGCCGAAACTGAGGTCGTTGATGGGGTCCATCATAACGCTGAAAGCGGTGGCTGTTGGAGCATATCGAAGCGCTTCCAGCCGGTAGTCGGCAAAAAGCGTCAGCTTGTCCACCGGGCGCACATCGGCCCGTAGCCGAGCTTCCACGCCGGGTTTGTACCAGGCTTTACGGCCGTTGGCAGCCAATTGCACATCGATGGCAGCATTGTCACTCGTATTCGTATAAACATTGTACCGAACACTTCCCAGAATAGTTAGTAGGTTTTCGACGGAATATTCACCGTTTATTTCCGCATGGGCTTGAGCAGAGGTCATGTATTCCACCGTAAAAAGATGTCCACAGGCATTGTTCACGCCGGCCGTTGGAAATGGCAGGAATGGCAGGACATTGCTGAAGAACGGTGCATCCCGTGTGGTGTTCGTGCCAATTTCCGTGCTAAGACGAAGGTTCGAGAGGGGCCTGAAGTCTAGTCCAGCCGTCAGATCCAAAAGTTTCCAAGCGGAACGCAGGCGGATGGCGGGATCCAGCCAGGGATTCAGGGCGATGCCTTCGCGGTAGGACATGGGTTCGACTCCTCCATCCAGAATGAACCGCAACACCATTTTCCGACCTAATGGAGTAATGGCCGAAGCGATTAGATTTGGCCGGACCGATTCACTGATGAGCGATGGAATGGAGAGTTTCACGCCACCTTTGAACATCCAGTTCTTATAAAACAGCGTTGCGTTGGGCGAAAACTCCAGATAATCCCTGTCCTCAAATTCCGTAGCCAGGCTGGGGATGATGGTTGGATTGGTAGCGTCAATGTCGTAGGAAGTCGGCAGACGGTAGATGAAATTTCTGATTTTGGCATCTACGCCAAACCTGACCCGATCATTCAGGTCATAATTCAGCGAGCCGATCAGCTTTATTTCATTTTCAGAACCGCCCTTGCTGACGATGGGTTTGTTGGCTGAGGAACTCACCCCGTTGCCCAATCGGAAAAGGTGCCCTTCGGATTTTACAGCCCAGGAAACCGGATTGTCCAGATCTTTCGACTTAAGTCCAAACGTGAAATAACCATCCGTAGACCATTGGCTGCCCGGTGATTTCAGGGTGTCTACGCCGACGGCAGCCACTTTTCCGTACATGTTCCAGAAGTTGAACCGCTCACCCAGACTGACTTCCAGTACGGTTTTTGCCATGGATGCCCTGTAATTCATAACAGCATGGTTTTCAGAATTGTAAGCCTCATCGATTTCACCTGAAGGAAAAAAAACTTCGCCGAAAATGGAACGGTGCACGAAGTTGATGTCGAACCATTGTGTAGGTGCACGCAGTAAATTCAGCTGAACATCACCCAGAAAGGAGCGGTGGTTGCCGACGCCCAAGCGGAAGTATCCGAGCTGTTTGGCAGAAGGGAATTCCTGTTGGATGCCGGCGGCAGGCAATGGATTGTATTCACCCTTCAAAGAGGCCGGACTTTCTGCAATGGAAAAGATCATGGGTTGCTTCGTTTCCACCTGTTGTTCCAGGCTGGGCAGCACCAGAATGCGTTCCACCGGTTCCAGCACGGGTTGGAATTTTCGTTCCACCGTTCCGTCGGAATAGGGAACGCTGTCCTTGACCGTCATTGGGACTTTTGGCTTGGTCTTTTTGGCCGCGGTTATTGTCAGTGTGGCAAAAAACAGGCAGCCTGTCAGTGCGAGTATCGTCGAGGTTCTCATAATCAATTGCTTCGTTGGGCTAAACTGTTCAGGCGACTGACAATCATATCCTGTACATCGTTTTTAACCGTATAATTCTGCTTCAGGCTGTTCAGGTATTGCCTGGCCTGCACATCGTTTCCGCGTTTGATGCAGATATCCGCCATTAGGATGGAGGAACGCGCCAGCCAATAGGATTGCGAGGAACCTTCCGTGAGGAATTCCTGAATGGCTTTTTCGGAGTCCTTGTCGTTGCCTTCTGTAAACAAGCATTCTGCCAGGCGGAAGCGGGCTTCCGCTCCGAAAGCCGTTTGAGATTCCGCTCCCAGTTTTTGAAGATCGGCTTTGGCCAGGTCGTTCAGACCATCATTAAGAAACGACATGCCCCGATAATAAAGGGCTTCCCGCTGCATATCCGTGCCCGGATTCTCGTCGTTGAGCATCCGGTTGGCAGCGTCAACAGAGCCTTTGTACAATTCAAGGAAGTAGGAACATCGAATCAAGCCCATGATGGCGACCAATCTGTTCAGCCTGTCTGATGCCAGATTTTCCAATTGCTGGTAGGCATTCAGCGCCAGGGCATAATCCTTGACCGCATAACAACCCTCAGCCTGCAATCTTGCTGCCGGAACCTGATACCGGTTGCCAGTTTTAGCAATGACAGAATCCAGTTCGGCCATGCCTTCGGAGGTTTTTCCTGTGATGAACAACAATCGGCCCATCTGATAATGACTGTCTGTCCGGAAGGATCCGGAGGGGAAATGCTGAAGGTAAAAGGCGTAACCTTCAATAGCTTCAGCCGGCTTGTTGGCTTCGCGTGCAGATTCGGCAGTCTGGAAAGCCAATGAATCTTCTTCGCCGGTTTCAATATTGACGATGCCGCGGAGTCCTGCCGTGTAATTGAGGTAATTGCTCACGGTATTGTTCGTGATGAAGATGGACTTCAGCCCTTTCAGTGCGGTTTGTGCTTCTTCACTGCCAGGATACAGTTCGATCACCTTTTTATAGGAAGCGATGGTTTCGTCTGTTTTTCCCTGTTCTTGCAGAATCGAGGCCATTTCCAGGCTTGCTGTACGAGAGAACGGGGATTCTGCACAGAGCTTCAGCAGTTTTGCCAAGGTAATAGCGGCCTGGTCTGTCTGTTTGATCAGCAGGTAGGTGCTGCTCAATTCATAAAGCGCTTTGTCCAGAAAGACAGATTGGGGGTATTTCTTTTCGAAACCGTTCAGCAATTCGGTTTTCCCTTTGTAAAGTTTACGGGCGCCCTGACAGATGGCCAGCTGGTAGGTGGCGTAATCATTGCCGGCAGTTTGGCTCCACTGAGCTGACTGATAGGCCTTTTCAGCCTTGGTAATTTCTTTGGCCTGGAAATAACAGTCGCCAATGCGGTTCAGCGCGTCGGTGTAGGTTTTCTCTTTTTTCACTCCGACCTGCGCCGTGTATTTTTCGAACCAGGGGCGCGCTTCGGCATAAAGTCCCCGATTGAAATAGGCGTAACCCAACTGGTAGGAAACAATGGGGAACGCTTTCATTTTGACGCTGGCGGGATCTTGTGCGAAGGTCTTGAAATCTTCGGTTGCTTCTTTAAGGAAGCCAAGCCGGTAATTGCATTCGCCCTTCCAGTACATCATTTCATTCATCGGCCTGTTCAATTCCAAGGCAAGCACCGCTGATTTAGTGAACAGCTGTTGGGCCTCCGTGAAATTCTGGGCATTGTATTTCTCCATTCCAGCCAGGAATAATATTCTGCATTTGGTCTGAAGCATTTTCGGCCCCGGATCCGGAAATGCATCGATGGAGGCCAGCGAGCCGGCGTAGTCTTTGGACGAAAGGTAAACCTCAGACAAGAAGTTGTTTACGGAAGACGAGAATTCAGAATTCGGGAATTCAGTCAGTATTCGCTGAAAGGCTTTGGCCTGTTCATTGAAGGGTGAATAGGAGTTCTGATAGCACAGCAATGCATAATTATACAATGCTTTTTCCTGGGTTGGCTTGTCGTACGTCATGTTCGCAGCCTGTTCAAAACTCATGCGCGCCTGATCCTTTTTCTCTTGTTTCAGGTAACAAAGGCCGATGTGGTAGGTGGCACTCTGAGCAATGGCATCTTCCACTCCGGAAGCCTGTGTCAGGTAATTGATGGCCGAAGGAAAGTTTCGTTGGGAATAGTAGTTGATGCCGATCCGATACAAATCCGAACGATGGATCTGCGTGGTCATGGCCATATATTCCTGGTAGTATTGCAGGGAAAGGCTATACTTTTTTTTGTCAAACCAGGCAGCACCCAGCAGACGGACCAATTCCATTTTTTGTTCGGGCGTTGGCTTCATCCGAAGCATGGAATCCGCCTGAACCGTCATTTCATCAAATTTCCCATCGATATACAGGAGCTGAAGCTTGAAATAATCGGTCACATTCTGGTATTGAGCCTGATCGCTCACTTTCTCAAAGCCTTCCCTGGCTTCTTGAATCTTGCCGTCTGCGTAATTCATGTAGGCCAGAAAATAGGAGGCTGAGGGCACATACCTATTGTTTCCTTCAGTGATTTGAGTGAAGAGGTTTCTGGCGGTGGTATAGTCTTTCAGCTGCAGGGAAGTGTATGCATAGCGGAAACGGTATTCCTCGACTTCAGCCTGGGTCAGGATGGTTTCAGGACAGCGTTTGAAAAAAGACAGGGCGTCTTCGTACTGTTCAGCATTCATTGCGGTGCAACCCAGCAGATAATAGGCTCTGGGCAATTTCACCGACAAGGGAAAATCTTTAATGAAACGGATGAGCAACAGACTGGCGTCCCGTTTGTCCAGTTCCCAGGAGACGGTAGCCAGCAGAAAACTGGCATCTTCCTTCAGTAGTGGATTTCCGGGTTGGTTGAACCAGTTGGAGATAGTGCGGTAACAGGCCGGAAACTCATTTTCCCGGTACTGTTCGTTGGCCAGAAAAAAAAGCTCATCGGGATCGTCCTTTGCACGGATTTTCTGTGAGTAAACGGGACCCGCTGCCAGCATAAAAAGCAGCACTGCCCAAAAAATACGATTCATGTAGTTGCCTTTAAAAATGCAATGATACCCTTTTTTATTGAATCCAGCCCAAAGTCAGTGGGTGAAATAGTGTTAAGGTTCATGAAAAAGGCTTCCTTAACATCGTCTGCGGCCTTTAAAGGATTTAAATCCACCGCCTCAGCCGTAAAGAGCAAATCCAACGTGTGGATGACGATTCCCGAGTATTCATAGAGGTTGGGGATGGATTGAAAAAAGCGGATATCAGTGAGTTCGAGGTTCAGCTCCTCCTTGATTTCGCGCCGCAATGCTTTCTCGGCCGATTCGTCCATGTCGACGAAACCTCCCGGCAAGTCAAGTGTACCTTTAGCCGGCTCGTGTGCCCTGCGGCAGACCAGCAGTTCGCCCTCCTTGTTCTGTATGAAACAGGCAACTGCCGCACTGACGTTTCCATAATAGGTGAAACCACAGTCCGCACAATGCTTGGACTTGAAATTGTTGATTTCCCAACGGGCTGAACCGCATACTGGGCAGAATCTGAACTTTTGGAGGGGGTGTGTTTCCATTTTTTTCTTTTTATAGAAGATCAACTTGCAGGTTGTTTTTACTCAACAGTTCAAGCCTAAATGTCGGAGTTTTTTAGATAAAACAAAAGTACGACAAAATTAGGAGGTGTGCCAAAATACAATGTACAATGAATTTGGACTTTTAAAAACATGCAATGAATCATATCAAAATCACGCAATGAAACACCTCAAAAACACGCAATGAATAAAGTAGTATCGGTCGAAATGGAAACTACAAAAATTCGCAATTCCGACCGCGTAAAGGATCATGTAAAGCAGATGGAAGATGTGGAAATGGCTGAAAGTTACAACCTCATTTATGAACTCAATGCCATGGATTCAAAACAGAATCATGAAATCATCTTCGATTTCAACCACACTAAAGTAATTCAAAGTGCAGCTATTACAGATAAAGAAATTCTACCACTATTGGATTATGTTGTTCAAAACTATCAACTCTCCCAAAAAGATTTCATCGCTTTTGGATTGGTGGCGCAACACAAAAAACTGCTATCAACCCAACTCACAAACCTATTGCAGCTTGCCGAAGAAGATAGACTGCGAAGCTATATAGCACAGCTGGTAAAGCAAAACATTTTGATTACACGAGGCGTAAAGAAAAGCAATGAGTTTTTGATTAATCCCGAACTAATTGCCAATTCGAGAGTCAATATTAATACTACACTTAAAACTATTGAGCCTTATCGCTTGATGGCCTTAATTGAAGAAGATGTTCGGAGCCACCCTGATTGTAGTCTCAAATCCATAGAGCAAAGACTTTGGGAAAATTCACATGAGAAAGATATTTTTACTTTTTGTGGCAACGATGTTGCTGAATGCAGCAAGCGGATTTTCTCAGGGGACAGTGAAATACAACGTTTTTGGCTTACAGTCCGGCGACCAATCGGTCGTCTCTTTCGGCTCGGACAGTTATTTGAACACAAAAACAGTTTCTGCTGTATTTCTATTTTTTGTTATTTGAAATTATTTAAAATCCTTTGTTTGTCCTCATTCTCTTTATCATTTTTGTGATACAGTTCAACAAAAATTATTTTTTCTTGATCCTTGAAGTAAGCATAAATCAATCGCAACCCTGAATTTACACCACGACCTCTTAACGATTTACAGGCAATCTTTTTTATTTTGATTACACATGTTTCTAAAGTCAAATTGTCGATACGAAAACTAAACGGTGGTCTCGCATCGGGTAAAGTAGTCAATACTTGTTTCACTACATATAAATCATCGTTGAGTGTCCTGTATTTTTTCAAAAGGATTTTTAAATCCTTTTGAAATTCGGTTAATTCTTCAAAAATCATTGTTCTTCAATTTCGTCTCCATAGTTTCTCACAGAGTAAGGCGCATCTCTGTAAAAGGCTAATTCATAATTTATTTCTTCTCCTTCCTTTGAAGCAAGCCACGGCATATCTTTATGAGAATAATTACTGATTGCAGAAGCCGACCAGTCACTCATTTGTTCAATTACTTTGTCAATCACTTCTTTTTCACTTGCTTTCAATTCAGTCAAATCGGCTTTTGCAAGAGGGATATAACGAATTTGCATCTTGTCGTAATACGCTGTTTTAATTCTTTGTATCAGCCCTTTTTCCATCATCTGCCCAATGATTGTGTCTAACTTTTGTGGAACAGGGCCATAAGGCAACTTGCGATATTTTGCACCAGTCAAATGTTCCTCATACAATTCGTAGTAATTGAAATCAGAAAAATACAGCAATTTGTAAAGCACCGTTTCTCCAACA
>Ga0209430_1001393_pt1 | contig 18025 bp, 20 predicted proteins | sample BarGraIncub1133A_FD_184504 | JGI IMG/M metagenome (GOLD analysis project Ga0209430, IMG submission 184504) | Arctic peat soil microbial communities from Barrow, Alaska - Barrow Graham LP Incubations 11-33A (SPAdes) (version 2) | ecosystem: Environmental > Terrestrial > Soil > Wetlands > Peat... | reverse complement strand
TTGACCGGGATCAACGAAACCAAGGAGCTGAAGATTTAAATGAGTGATACCATAGAGAACTTTGGCCAAAGCCTTTTACAGCATGGCAATGAAGGCGATCGCATTTATTTAATGAAATTTGATACCACCGATGAACAGGGACTAATGGGTCACCTCAATCAACTGGCCCTTAAAGAGAATTACACAAAAATAGTGGCTAAAATACCTGTCACCGTAAAAAAAAGTTTTGAAGACCAAGGCTATGAACAAGAAGCTTTGATGCCGTCTTATTACAACAGGCATGAGGATTGCGCTATGATGAGTAAATACTTATCCACAGATCGGGCAATAAAGAAAGGCGAATCAGAAATAAACGCAATCATTGCCAGCGTCCAGGAAAAAGCTGAAGAACCCCCGTCTAAATTACCAAAGTCATGGGCGCTTAGGCGCCTCACCCCAAAGGATGTACCCGACATCGCCCAGGTATACAAAACGGTTTTTAAAAGCTATCCCTTCCCTATTTTTGATGAGGATTATCTCTTAGAAACCATGACCGATAATATTCAATATTATGGTGTTTTTACAAATGATGGTTTGGTTGCTGTGGCTTCAAGTGAAACAGATCCCGATCATTTTAATTCTGAAATGACCGATTTTGCTGTTCTTCCTTCCTATCGGGGTCATCAGCTTGCCCTTCATTTGTTAATTGAAATGGAACAGAAAATGAGACAACAAGGTTACCGGCTTTTATATACCATTGCACGATCTTTGTCCTATGGTATGAATTGTACTTTTGCCAAGGCGGGTTACCAGTATGGCGGCACACTTTTTAATAACACCCAGATTGCCGGCTCCATTGAATCAATGAATATTTGGCATAAAGAATTGTAAAAAAAAGAATCGTCATTATTGGCGATTCTTTTTTTTGACTGTTTAATATTTTTATATGTCTAAATCGTTGTTATTTGTTTGCCCAAAATTCATCTGCTTCTTTTTCCATTTTATGAAGCCGGGTATAATAGTCGGGAAATTCATTTAAGTGTGCAAGTGCAATTTTCCCTGTGACTAAAAAATCATCCCCTGTAACATTTGTTTGCGAATCAATTGTGCCATGTTCAAGCTCAACATCCATTCCTATTCTAAATTGTTCAATGTCAAATTTGCTCCAGTTCACTCCAAGCATTCTACCAACTTCCTTTGCTTGTTCACTTGTAAAACTTTTTTTTGCTGACATAAAAAACCACCCTTTCTAAATATATTCATCTAATTTTGACCATTATATGATGTCTTTATTGTAATCCCGTATGCCCTCTTTTGTCAATACAACGAATCCAAACAACGAATATCCTGTTAATCGCAGGTGCAAATTCCAGTTTAATACAGTTTCATATTTCGACCATGGCTTTGTCTTCACTATAACGAGTTTCTGGATTAATCACAAGCATTGTTTCTTGATTATTTTTAAGATTTTTTTTATATTAAACGACTCACACCATGATAAATTAAATAAAGTGCCATGAAGAGAAAATAAACATTTGCGATTTTCGCACCATTTTTGGACATAAATGCGTTAATGGGTCCCAGAATTTTTTCAGATTCCTTAGGCATGAGATATGAAATAATAACCGGAAATGCAACCATAAACATTGTAATTATAATCACCATTAAAACAATTGAAATATCATTTAAAGGTGCCAATTTATTTAATGAAATAATTTTTATTGCGGCAATAAATGGTATCAGAGTTGATATATTAACAAACATATACAAAAATCCCTCAATGAAATATGGTTTATTACCGGTTTTATTTTTTTTCTTATCTTTTTTCTTGAAAAATACAGATTTAATCACAATTAAAATAATTAACCCGCCGAGAACAATATCGATAATGCTTGCGCTTACATCCGGATGTGCAGTTGAATTGACTACTGGCTTAGCGGTAAAGAAAATCAGCAAACCTAATCCGATCAAAAATAAAGTGGATCCAAGTACAAACTCCAGTCCGTTCTTTTTTGCGTTCCCTTTACCACTTAAGAGCATCATTACAAATAAAAGACCGGTAGGACTGATCATTGCTCCAATGGCAAGTGGTAAAACTTCAAGGAATGTTTTTTCCATAATTTTTAACTCCTTCATATACTTACAGGATTTTCACAACAAAATATTGTCTTTGAAATAATATGATTTTAACACACCGTCATTGATATATTGCTAGTATAGAATAATATTTGTTATAAATCAATGATTATTGGATATTATCTGAAAATGTGTTTAAAAATGCGGATTTTACATAATTAAACAGCTTTTTTAATTAAAGGTTGTTTCCAAAGACAGTTTGCTCGATTATCAGAATTTATTAAATTATCAATTTCCTGATAATACGGGTTAAACTAAATGACTTGAAAAATAAATCTTCTGAAAACTCACGTGATGGATCAGTTTTCTTCAACTCCATTAACCATAGAAAGGAAAACTGGAAATTCTGATGGTGCTATTACAGGCTGGTCTTTTACAAACAAATTGATTCCTGTTGTCAATTCCCTTCCTAAGGTTGGACAGTCTATCCTTACACCTCATCCGGACATTTATCAAGCCGGGCAATGGTCTTTTAGTCCATCAGATGCGGCAACTCAATGACCATTCTTAGTCTTTTAACAAAACTTTTGCAATAAATACCTTAACAATTTCTGGATCAAACTGTGTGCCGGAACATCTTCTTATTTCTCTTACGGCCTCTTCTTCATTTAATGCTTTTTGATACGACCTGTCACTTTTCATTGAATCATAGGCATCTGCAAACCCAATGATTCTAGCCTGCAATAAAATTTCTTCACCTCTAAGACCTTTGGGATATCCTCCACCATCCCATCTCTCATGATGTTCCACAATATATTTAGCCATTTCTGATAACTCATTAACAGAGCTTAATATTCGAAATCCTATTTCTGGATGTTTACGCATTTCGTCCCATTCGTCTGGTTCTAATTTACCAGGCTTATTTAGAATTTTTTCATCAATTCTCATTTTTCCTATATCATGTAGCAGTCCGGCTATTCTGACTTGATTGACTTCATCTTTATCAAATTTCAATCTGATTGCAATTGCTTCACAAAGTTCACTGACTCTTTTTGAATGGAGCATTTCTCCCCGACTTTTTTCGTAGAGGGTATTCATAACAAGTTCAATGGCCTTACATCGTGTACTTGAGCTTTCATAAAGCTTATGTCGATACATATCTTCTTCGGCTTTTTTAAATATCTCTCGAATATTTTCATCTGCGATTTCCTTTGTTTCATAACCAAAAGAAATCGAAATATCAAAGGCTCCTACTTTTTCGGTTAAGGTTAATGCTTTCATACGTTTAATGATTTCAACCGCTTCAAAAATATCAGTTTTAGTTAATATAACAATAAATTCGTCCCCTCCAAGTCTGGCAACAATATCGTCTTCTCTGCATGCCTCTTTGATCAATATTGCTGCTTTCTGAAGTAACTCATCACCCATTGTATGCCCAAATGAATCATTGATAATCTTTAGTCCATTGACATCCGCCATAATAAGGGTTAGCGGCAAATTTTCTTTGTTATCAAGGCTGATTAATGCTTCGTCATAAAATCTCCTATTATATAGCCCGGTAAGATAGTCGTGATGACTAAGATATTCGATTTTTTTTTCGTAATTACTTCTGCTGATTGCTCCTGAAAGATAAATGGCAAAAGACATAAGCATTGCGATCTCCTCTTCTCCCCAAACTCTCTCATACTTACATTCATCAAATCCAACAAATCCCCAAAATTCATTCTCAGCAAATATGGGTAACACAATCGTGGATTTCACATTCCTTTTTTCCAGCAAATCTTTTGTTATACTGGGTTCGAGATTTCTAACAATACCAATATATGGGTGCTTTTTAGAAAGAGGTTTAATAAATTCAGCAATTTCAGCCTTTGGTATTTTTTGCAAATCCGGATTTTCAATCTGAGGCTTTGAAATCAAGGAATTCCATTCTAATTTCTGAGTTGTTCCAATAATTGATGGGTCTTGACTGCAAATATTTTTAAAGAAATAGACTCTATCTGCCTGTGTGGCTTTTCCCATAATTTTTAAACAATTTGATATTGCACCATATAAATCACAGTTTATCAAAAGTTCATTGCCTGCTTCTACTATGGAAGAATTTAGCTTTTTATAAAAATTATTATCCATCGGGTATTACCTCATCTTAATTTATTATATAGAATAATAATATTTATAATCAGCCAACTTTACCTGTGTGAAAAAAAAGTCCTTAGACTAAAATATCGATTTCTTGTCCCTTATTTATTATAATATGCATTCTTTATTAAATAGTTTGACAATTTCCGGATCAAACTTTGTACCTGCGCCTTTTTTTATTTCATTAATGGCTTCTTCTTCACTTAAACCCCTTCGATAAGTTCGGTCGTTAGTCATTGCATCGTAGGTATTTGCAACAGCAATAATCCTTGCCTGCAATGAAATTTTTTCATCTCTAATTCCCTTCGGATAGCCTTTTCCATCCCATCTTTCATGATGTTGAAGAATATATTTTGCCATTTCCGAAAACTCATCTGAACAATTTAATATCCGATATCCTATTTCGGGATGTTTCTGCATTTCTAGATACTCATCAGGATTTAACTTTTCCGATTTATTGAGTATATTTTTGTCAATTCCCATTTTTCCTATATCGTGTATTAGTCCAGCCATTTTAATCTGATTAACAGCATTCTTTTCAAAGTTCATCTTAATTGCAATGGTTTCGCAAATTTTACTGACCCTTTTAGAATGCATCCTTTCCTGACGGCTTTTTTCATAAAGTGTATTGATAATAAGATTAATGTTTTTACTCTTGGTGTTTGAACTTTCATAGAGCTTATGTTGGTACATATTATCTTCTGCTTTTTTGAATATATCTCGAATATTTTCTTCCTCATTTTCTTTGGTTTTAGAACCAAAGGAAATCGAAATATCAAAGGCACCTACTTTTTCATAGGACATCTCGTCCTTTATTCGCTTTATTATCTTCTCTGCTTCAAAAGCATCTGTTTTAGGTAATAGAATAATAAATTCGTCGCCTCCGAGTCTGGCAATAATTTCATCATTTCGGCATCCTTTTTTTATGCCTTCTGCTGCTTTTTTAAGCAATTCATCACCCATTGGATGTCCAAAGGCATCATTCATTAGTTTCAGACCATTGACATCACCCATTACAATGGTTAATGGCAGATTTCTTTTTGTATCAAGACGTAATACTTCTTCTTCATAAAACCGTCGATTATAAAGTCCTGTAAGATGGTCATGATAATTAAGATAGAGAATATGTTCTTGCTTTTTCTTCTGCTCAGAATAATCTCTGAAAACCAATACCACCCCTTCAATTTCACCATTTTCATCTAAAATCGGTGCCGTGCTATCTTCAATGGAATGCTTGTTCCCATCTTTTGAGATCAAAAGGTTGCGATTCTTAATTGTTTGTTTTTTTCTGCTTTCAAGGGCCTTCTTAATGATATCCCTGCTTTTTTCTCCGGTGTCCTCATTAATAATATTGAAAACATCTTCAATGGGTTTTCCATTTGCTTCTTCTTGGCTCCAACCGGTTAAACTTTCAGAAACTTTATTAAGAAACACAATATTTCCTTCTTTATCCGTTGAAATAACCCCATCTCCTAAAGATTTAAGGGTTGTTTCCAAGAGTTTTTTGTCATTTGTAAGTACCATTTCCAATCGTTTAATCTTAGTGATATCTACGAGACAATAATTCGTAAAACCTTTTTTCAAGTCAAAATTATTTTTTTCAATCTCAAACCATCGTTCTTCATCATCAATTGTAAAAAAAGCCGGTTTCCTAATTAATTCAGCATCATTTAAATTTTTAAGGATGTCCCTAATATCTTTATTTACTGCCTCAAAAAAAACATCTGCATTACTATTAAAGCTAATAACTTCGCCCCTTTTATTCACTAAAAAAGCCGGTTCGTCCCCATGCAAAAAAACATGATTCCATTTCTTTGTTTCCAGTTCAAACATGTCATTTTTAAGTTGATTAATCCCTAATAAAATACAAATTATCATAATCGTTACTGGCACAGGATCAATGTATGTATCTAAACCCAATAAAATAAAGAGCATAGTGAACCATGGAAGCTGAAGGGAGATGAGTAAAAACAGGAAACTCCTTTTGGTCCTCGGTGTTATTGAGTTTTTATAAGCTCTAAATAATACGATAATTGAAAACATTAAAAAGAATGAATAATAGATCATCATCGAATAAAACGCAGGTCCTCTAATCGCAAAAACCACGCCAAATCCATCGATCACTTGTAAATCAATGCTTTTATAAATTAAATTATAAACAGGATTTGTAATGAAAATTAACCATAACATTAAGGAAATTAGGATTAAACTACTTGTCACTTTTTTTGTTATTTCAACCTTTGTTAATTCTCCAATAAATAGTATAGCAAAAGTTGGAATGAAAACTGCCCCAAAATACTCGAAATTACGAACAAGCAGTAGCATATCAAGAGATTCACAGTTCAGTTCTAAAAAATATCCGAAAGAATATACTGCTGCAGCAAACATAAATAGTGAAAAATAGTTAATCTTATGTTCCGCCTTTTGTTTAAATAATTTAATTCCTACAGTAATATAAATAGCAGTTATAATTGGAATGATAAAAACAAGTGAATTCAATAACACATTTTGTATATTCATCTAATTTCTTCATCCTCCGCATTTTTTTAGCATTTTTCATTAGTCCCTAAATATTATCATACACCTGGGCAAACATCAATATAGAACCATAGCAAAATTCGTCAAAGAAAAAGCCGGAGGCATTAATACTTTCTGTATCATTGCCTCCGGTTTTATAATCATTATTATTTGTTGAAACCAGGGTCACCTGGCCCAAGATCGATATCATTCTATAGACAAGCTTAGTTGAATAAATAGCTTGTCATTGACATTGAACCCATTGTACATGAATCATTGAATACTGTAACCTGGTCGTCTTCTTTTGCAGCACCCAGTACATACAGCAAAGGATAAAAATGATCGGGGGTGTAGAATGCCAATTGTGAGGATTCTCCTGCAGTCTTATAATTAATGACATTTTCATATTGTTTGATGATTATATTATCTTTAATATAATCATCAAACTCGACTGCCCAGGGATATCCACTTTCCATTTCCCAACTTACTCTTGAAAGGTTATGGACAATATTTCCACTTCCGAATATTAGTATTCCCTGATCACGCAAAGCACTGATTTCTTGGCCTATTTTAAATTGGGATTCGGCACTTGCATTGCCATCGATGCTAAGCTGAAAAACAGGTATATCCGCTTCTGGATACATTTTAGAAAGCACTGACCAGGTTCCATGGTCACAGCCCCAACTGTTATCTATTTTCACTTCTTTGGTTATCAGAGTCTTTGCGAGTTGCGCCAATTCCGGCGCACCCTTTGGTCTATAAACCACTTCGTATAAGGCATCAGGAAACCCATACATATCGTAAACCATTTTGGGTTGGGGCGCATCGGTTATCATGGTCCCCTCTGTGTACCAATGAGCTGAAATTGACAGGATTGCTTTAGGCTTTGGAATTTGCAGCGCAATTTTTTCCCAGCCTCTGGTAAATTCGTTATCCTCAATTGCATTCATAGGAGATCCGTGGCCCACAAATAATGCAGGCATTGTATTTATCGCATTTGCCATAGTTTCTCCAACTTTCTAAAACATTAATTCATTTTTTGCATTTTATTCATTATACCCATAGTTAAAGCTTATCTTTACTAAATAATAATCGGATATTTTATGTTATTGAGCTAAAAATTTAATATGATGAATTTCAACATATCCAGAACCCTTATTTTCTGTCTTTTGTTTTTAGTAACTTATTTTGATACATCTTTCTATCTGCAGCTTTAATAATATCTTTAGCAGAATGTCTTCCATTCTTGATTATTTCTATTATTCCATAGCTAAAAGCATGTTTATAAGGTTTGGCATCTGGCTTCTGACCCCTAGTTATACATGATCCCTCTTGATTTTTCAATTAAATTATTTATCCGAGAATTCTATTGGGATATGTGTGGCATCACAAAAAGGTTTGTCCGTTGATTCCCCACAGCGACATAGCATAACTCTGTTTCTTGTCTCATAGATTTCTCCGTCTGATGATTCAATTGGAATATTTCCTTTTACAAAAGCCCCGCTGCTTACCCCTCTTTCAGGGTCTTGAAGAATTTCAATGGCTGGCTCATATTCAGGTTCGATTATTTTTCCTGTTTTATCAACAGCCACCAATCTTCCAGACGGACACTCACTGGCGCCCTTAATGACCACTTCTTTATATTTAGGATTATCAGAGCTCTCTAGCAAGTCCCAGGTATTTCCTTCCTCCATGTGACAAAACCGTGCCATTGCACAACGGTGATCATCCATAAGATCGAGTCCCGGTCCTTCAAATAATTCAGCCCGGTCTTCATACTTGGCCTTTGATGCGGTTTCGCTTCCATCAAAACCGGCTTTCACATGAGAGCCATCACAGAATGGGCCATCTTTTGACTTTCCGCAACGACACAATGAATATTTCTCAGACTGCGGAAGTTGACGACCATCTTTAAATATATATCCCTTTCCTTTCGGAGTAATTATTTTCTCAGACAATTTAACATTTCCTGAAACCAAATAGGGCCCATTCTTCAGTATTTTTATCCTTGGGTTTTTCTTATCATTTTCCATAATTCATAGCACCTTTCAAAGTTTCTTATTCTTATTATTACTTTATGCTTATCTTAAAGGATTAATCTGATTTATACCTGTATTTTCTGCATTTCTTAGCTACTATTTACTTGTTCTTTATGTATCCTGTAGCGTTAAATCGCGCAATAAGATTTTTATTTTCATCAAAGATATCAACGCTATAATTACAAAGTTTCTTACTTGAAGATATTTTTTTAGCTTCCGCCATAAGCAGTTTTCCGTTTGGGGGTTTAAAATAAGATATATTAGCATTGATACCTACCGTAACAAGGCCTTTTGCATTTGATGCAACGGCAAACGCAAAATCGGCCAGGGTGAATATTACACCACCTTGGACTGTATTTACTCCATTGAGATGATCATCCGTAATTTTCATTTTTACCACAGCGTAGTCATCATCAACCTCAACAATCTCAATTCCAAGATATGCAGCAAATTGATCATTTTTCACAAATTTAGTTTTATCTGATTTCATAATATTTTCTCCTCGTTATTTCAATTTTAAAATTAAAAGAATATGCATAACCAATTACAAGGGGGGACAGATGAGGTATAAACCACCCGATGTTTTTGGTGTGGATCAATCAATAAAGTATCTCCTTTAATTAAGGTTAATATCTTACCATTTTCATATTCTAATTTTGCATTTCCGTCCAATAACACCAAAAATTCACTTTTATCCTGATCAAACCAATCAGATACCTGCCCAGTACTAATTATTTGTTCAACACGAACATTTTTATTCTCAGTTAAAATGATCGTTAATTCCTCTTTCGATGGCAATTTAGGAAAATCAAATATATTCATTTTTCACCCTCATGGTTTATTATTACTGAAATTAATGTTGTTCTATTCCAATTTGAATAATTAAAATAGCCCATATCTAAAAATCCATATAAATGACGTTAGAAGATAACATCACACACAGAATAAAAAATATGGACGATCAACCTCATACGAGTCGACAACGTTTGATTTGGAACACTTTACAAATCAAACTATTTTATAAATAAATGCATGCCGATGGCTGCGATTAATACAAATGGTAATATGCGATGGTTTTTAACCAAAGATCCTTCTTGTTTTTATTAATATTTTTTTCAAAATAATTTAAAATTGCTATTCCAAAAATAAGACAGTTATCGATCCTAACAGTTCTATTAAATCTCTGGTTGCCATAGTACAATTCTATCCTTCCAATAATTTAATTTTGTCTAAACAAAACATGAATGATAATCACGATGAGTAATATAAAGGGTAGGATTCGATGTATTTTCAGCCAGACACCTTTCCTATTTTTATTGATAAACCCACCATAAAATCCTAAACCAACGATAGCAATCATCAGAAGGGCCGCAACTATTCCTGATAATCTCGTAAGATGAGCTGAATAAACAACGATAAAATGAATGACCATCGTAACAAAAGCTATGATGCCAAACAGTTTATGATTTTTCACAATAAATTTCATCGCTTTTCTGTAATTCCCAACAAATTGTTTTTTTTCTTTTCCAAGTTTATTAATATAATTTTTGTTGATAACTTTTACAAAATAATTTGAAAATGCCAGACAAAAAATAATCGCTGTAATCCATCCTAAAAGTCTAATTAAATCAAGTGTCCCCATTACAATTTTTCCCCTAACTTTCAATGATTTCTTAATTTCGGTCAGATTTTGATTGTCAAATGCGCCTTCCTCCGTACTATATCAATATTTTTTTACAATTACAACTAAAAATATTATTATGCTTTTTATGTTCATTTTGTACATCAATATTTTAATATCATTATTAAAACTAAAAAATTTCCATTCTTCCCGTATCTCTAATATCCATTAGTTCTTCAGGAAAAGGAGCCCAAATGGTCTGATTTAATAAATAAATTTGATCGTACTCAATTGCGTGAGACTTTAATAGATTGATCGGTACACTTAGTGGTATATTTCCTTTTTTGTACTTTTCAAAAGCACTTAAAATAAATTTTTTTTCCTCTGATGATAAGTTTTCAGAAAAATAGCCAAACATATGCATTAATGCATTAATATAATTACTTAACCGAGGCAGCCTTACAAAAGCACATCCCAGATGATTTTTATAATCATGGATGAGTGCATTAAACGGTTGGTTTTCATGATTTGCCACAATCCTTCCAAGGAGCTTTTGTTCCTTTTGATTATAGGCCATCAATAAATATTTGTTGTCCGCTTGAAATTTAACAAGCGCTGCCATCGACTGGGTTTGTTCAACCTGCCGAAACTTGGTCATTAAATATAACTTTGTAAGAAAATGTTCTCTAATTCTAAAGTTTGTTAACCGTCCCTCTTCTTCGATGGCTAAACACGGGTATTTTTGTATGATCTGTGACGCAAACATTCCAACGCCTTTAATTGACCCTGATGTTTTTTCTCTTCCCAAATGAATCTTTACATCTTTTATTCCACAGGATGGTGACCTACCTTTAAGGATAAAACCGTCAACTTCTTGAACGGCATCCAGAAAGCTGGTAGAGAAATCCATCATTTTTTTTGTATAGTCCATGTCTGAGGCAGGCTGAAACAGAAAGATTTCATCTTTTTCGGAAATAAGTCGAACAGGAGTTCTTGGCACGCCCAATCCGATTTCAACTTCCGGACATACCGTTTTAAATTCCACATAATCTTTTAATTTATCAACAAATTTATCTGGAATGGTCTGCCCATTGTAACGACAAGCACTAAAACCTAAACATTTACTTACAACTACCTTAGGTTTATCAAAATTCTCCATAACTTTATCCCCTTGTGACTTTAATACTATTTATTATACCCTTTCTACTATAAATCAAAACAAAATCTACAATTGTTTCTAAAGTCGAAATTTTCGCCTTAACCATGTATCAGGTTAGATCCTATTTCATTGCTGCCCATAGTTTGATCCCACAAGGTTAACAGAACTTGTTTCTAAGCAATGTTAACGGTTTCATAACTTATTGATCTTTTGTGGATTTAGTAGTACTATTATACTATATAATAGTGGATGGAGGTTCTGATCATGAATGAATCGCTTTTGGAATTAAGAAAATTCGTTGTTCCGGAAATTATCATTGGTGTGGATGCCCGACTATTGATTGGACGATATATTTCACACTTCAACTCTAAAAGGCCAATGATAGTCACTGACAAAGGAATACAGAAATTGGAATGGTTTCAAGAAATTTATCATGCCATCCAAGCCCATACCCAGGCGATTTATTTTTTTGATGACCTCACTCCTAATCCTAAAGATTTTGAAGCTATGTCTGGTGCGGAAATGTTTTTATCTCACCAATGCGATTTGATTATTGCAGTTGGTGGCGGGAGTCCCATTGATTGCGCTAAATGCATCAGCATTGTATCCGCTAACGGTGGCAACGTCTTGGACTACGAAGGTATTGATGAAATAAGAATGCCTGGGCCTCCATTAATTTGTATCCCTACCACTGCCGGATCTTCTGCTGATGTATCACAATTTGCAATTATTAAAGATAGTGTCTCCTCTGTTAAATGTGCCATTATCAGTAAAAAGTTGGTTCCTGATCTAGCTTTAATTGATCCCGTACCGCTTATGACCATGAACCCTTATTTAACCGCATGTACCGGTATGGATGCTCTAACCCATGGGATTGAAGCCTATGTTTCTAATACCCATTCTGCTTTGACCGATGTCCATGCCTTAGAAGCCATCAAGCTCATTAATGAAGTCATCGAACAATCCGTATTACCTAATCGCACCATTGAAACAATGTTTACATTGATGTTAGGTTCCCTTCAAGCAGGTTTAGCTTTTTCCAATGCAAGTCTTGGCGGTATCCATGCAATGGCACATTCTATGGGTGGTCTTCTGGATTTACCCCATGGCGAGTGTAACAGCGTTTTACTGGAGCATGTGATTCGTTTGAATTTTGACAGCGTTCCCGAACGTTTTAGAACGATTGGTGCACAGCTTGGCTTAAACGTTGATTATTGCAGTGATGAAGAGCTTCTGGAAAGCATGCTACAAAGAATTCGGTCAATCCGCAACAACCTTCATATCAGCCCTTACATAAAAGTCGAAGAACTCAGTGATGAAATTTTGGATTATTTAGTAGACAACGCCCTAAACGATCCATGCATGGTAACGAATCCCAAAGCTTTGAGAGCTCAAGAGGTGAGAAGTATTTATGGAAAAGTATTGCAAACCCAAAAATAAAAAAGAAGTAACGCGAGAGTCCATTATTGGTCTCGGTGAGGATTCTTTTAAAAAGAATTACTATTCCGAACTCCAGGATAAATTATTGGATTTGGAACGTATTAATAATCGTACAAAGGCATTAATAGAAGCTTTTCCTGATATTTTACTGATCCGTGATTTAAAGGGTCAAATCAAGCCCTTCAGCACCTGTTCAGGAAAAGATTCCATGATTTTAAAAATTATGGAGAGTTCTAAGGTTATTCCCGAATTAAGACAGATCATCTCTGTGGTTGTGGACACAAGGCACTCAATGTCCTATCATTTTGAAATAACTGCTGATGGAACAAACCACTATTTTGAAGCCCGTGTACACATTTCGGAATTTGATGAAATTATGATCATGATTCGTGATATGACCGACCAGATTACTTTAGAAAATCAATTACGGGATTTTGCTGAAAAAGATAGTTTAACCCACGTATATAATCGCAGATATTTTGAATCAATTTTGCTTGAATTAAATCAACAGAATATAGAAAATTTAACCCTTCTTCTAATGGATATTGATGGATTAAAGCTGGTTAATGATACATTAGGGCATTTAGCCGGTGATCAAGTGATTATTGCTGCAAGCCGGCTGATTAATGAAAGTTTCCAGGAATTAGGAACGGTGTCAAGAGTAGGTGGCGATGAATTTGGAATTATTGTACGCAATCAGCACCCTAAAACCATTGAATTAACTCTTGAGAAACTGGGAAACGCAGTCAAAATTTTCAACACCTCTGCCGATACAATAAACATTTCCCTTTCCTTTGGGTATTCTCACTATGATGGTGAGTGTGTTAATGTGGATTTTCTTTTCCAAGAGGCCGACAATAACATGTACCAAAACAAACTGCTGAAGGAATCCAGCACTCGTAATAATTTGGTTAAAACCCTCATGAAAGCTCTGGAAGCCAAAGATTATTTCACAGAAGGCCATGCCAGTCGAATGATTACCTTAGCAACGTTAATGGGTCATCAACTTCACTTGCCACAAAATAGCATGGATAAACTGCAATTATTATCCAAATTCCATGATATTGGTAAAGTGGGGATTCCTGACAGCATTCTGAAAAAACCTGACAATTTAACAACTGATGAATGGAAAATCATGAAAACCCACTGCATTATAGGTGAGCGCATTGCCAATGAATCCTCTGAATTAAAGGAAATAGCCCATCTCATTCTCAAGCATCAGGAACGATGGGATGGGTCCGGTTATCCCCTGGGTTTAATAGGAAACGCCATCCCCATTGAATGTCGGATTTTATCAATTGTCGATGCCTTTGATGCTATGACTAATAATCGTCCATATCGAAAAGCGCTTTCACATGAGATTGCCATTAAAGAAATCCTTGAAGGCGCCAACACTCAGTTCGATCCAGAATTAATTGAACTATTTAGAGAAACAATTCCAGTATATCTTAATGAACACATTTAAGCATGCTGTTGAATTTCATAGTCCAATCATATCAATGAATTTTAAATAGATTTTATTCAAAAATGAGAGATAATAACGATCTCTCTTTTTTTAGTGCTCTATTAAGGTCCTATTATCCACATCAAATTTTTTCATCACAATTCCAATGAAAACATCAACCACCTTGGGGTCAAACTGTGTCCCCCGACATTTAATGAGTTCTTCACATGCCTCTTCAATGGTTCTTTTCTTTTGATAGGGCCGCATGGAAGTCATGGCATCAAAAGCATCAATCACCGAGAGAATTCTGGACAAATAGGAGATTTCCTGATTTTTCAATCCCTTAGGATATCCTTTCCCGTTATACTGTTCATGGTGCTGAAGAATTAGTGGTTGTACATCTTTCATAATTTCAACATGTTCTATAATTTCAACTCCCTGGGCAGGATGACATTTCAGCTCATCCCATTCCTGTTTCGTCAGTTTTTCTGATTTTAGCAATACTTCTTTGGGCATATTAATTTTTCCGATATCATGCAAATAGGCTCCATATATTAAAGTCTGTCTTAATTCTTTTGAAAAATCCAGTTCATCGGCCATCCAACCTGCATATTCCGCAACACGCTCTACATGTTCATAGGTATATTTATCTCGGGAATTAATAACGGATATAAGAGTTCTAAGGGTTGTAATAATTGTTTCGTCTTGCTCAGACAAAGAACTTCTAAGATTGTCTAGTATTGAGGTATAGCTCTCAACCCGGTTTTTCCTGAAGAATTTTGCACGATATAACGCTTCATCTGCCTGGGCAACCAACTCTTTTGCATCCTTTGCTTTCTCTGGATATTCGGATACCCCGACTGACACAGTGAGATTTTGGGTTGGCAAGTATTCCTGGCCATAAAAAATTTCACTAGCAATCTTTGCACACAAATCACCGGCATATTCCATTGCATCTTTTTCTTCGATATTGTACATAAGGATTGCAAACTCTTCCCCGCCATAACGACAGGCAACAAATTCGGTTCCCAGATTATTCATAATGATTTGTGAAATTCTTTTAAGGGCATCATCCCCGCTGGTATGACCATAAAGATCATTATAAATTTTAAAATCATCAATATCCAAAAACAGTAAAGAAACTGGACAATCATTATTTTTTGCTTCATCCATAAGCTTAGATAGTGTGGCGTAGAAATATCGATGGTTAAATAATCCGGTAAGTGCATCTACATTAGCCAAATTCCGAAGCTCTTCAATATGTTCTTTTTCCATTTTTGCGTAATAACCCACTGTAAAAGTAACCAGGAGAAAAATACTGGATAATATTAAGTCATACTCAAAATACAGATTAACCGGTTGACTTGGAGCCATCAATAAATCCATAATCAATAACCCCAGGGATAGTGTCAAGGAGGTGACCATTCCAATGGTTAATCCATGGCCAATGGTTGCCAATAAAATCACACATAACAAAAGCGGTTTAAAATTGCTATCAAAGGCTCCGGTATAAAATACTATTAGAAAAGAAAGGACACCAAAGCAAACAAGTTCCCCATATGTATAAATGACCGATTGTTTTCCAAGATCTACTTTATTTGAAAGAATAACCACCCCATATATAACAATTATAATCATAACAAAGATGCAGATTGTTGTGCTTCCATTTGAAAGCAAATCAAGAATGTTTCTATTTTTGAAGTAATGTTGGGAAAATGCAATTACCGAAAAAAACAACAGGGATAATTTTATGATCATTAATAGCTGGTTAAGTCTAATCTCTCTGTTTTGATCAAATTTTTCCAAAATATCTCCTTTTTTCATTAACATCTTTTATAAGAACGCTATTTTAATTTTTATATAGCATTTATTAGAAAAGGAGTCACAAGGACTCCCTTTCTAATGAATGTTATTATTCATCTCTAAGACAAGTAGGTTCTTCTGGCTGATTACTCCATAAAAAGCAAGCAGATGTTGACATTAACACTGCCAAACTGGTAGCTAAAACTGCAATAAGACTATAAATTTTAGTTTTCATTTTTTTCCCCTCCTCCTTTTGAATATTTAATGAAAATTGAGGATTCCTTCCTCTGTGGTACACTATTTCTAAAGTATAACATTCCCCGAAAGGAAGAAATCTTCATATAAATACTGTATCTATTTAGATGTCCAAAACGCAACAATAATCATTCATAGATTAACGAGATAAAAATTAGATACCCATCGAAACCATCAAGTATCACAAATGTTACATTGACCTTAGTCTCTTCCAAGTTCTACTCATTCCTTTATCTAGGCTGCCAATAAGTTTGCTTCCTATTTTAGTAAGGGTTAATATCTGCCACATAAGTCCGAATAAAAAGCACAATGCATAAGTTGTTGTCATTTCAAATTGATAGGAAAGATATATCAGCGTTGCTGTGATAAAAGCATAAACTGTTAAAATAATATAACACGATTTTCTTAATCGTGTTTTCTTCTTAACTGTATTAATCGGCTTATTTTTTGTGTCCATAGGTGCCTTTAAATAAATGACAATAAAGGACAAAGTATAACAGGCGGCTGTTATCACACTCAGCCAGAAAAGACTAATCCAGTCTGCTAAGACATACTTTATGAGAACAGAAGCGAGCAAACAAAAGGCCACACCGATGATGGTGCATATATTTATGGAGCTTACATGGAATCCCCCACTCGATTTACGTAGTATACTGGTAGAAAAGCAAATAATCAGTGCAGCGAATGCGGTTCCCGTAAATATTCCTGCAAAAAAAACTGCTAAAACAAAAATAACTGTTTGTACCAAAGCGATCATTCCGTATTCAATGATTTCTTTTTTTTCCCCGTTAATATCTAAATTAATGCATATGATTGTTGATATCTTCTTGCTTAATGTCAGCATCCTTTATCCCTTTCACCTGTATTACATTTAAATAATAAACCGTAAATATAATGAGCCCAAAAACAATGGTTGAAGGAATGGTATTAATCGTTTTTGAAATAGGATCCCCAATAATCTCCAAAGTCTTTTGACTGCCATAAACCACTTGCAACAAGTAAAAATTTACACCTTCTCCTATTAGTACTGCAAGACTCGTTAACAGTGCCGCTTTTATGGCTTTGAAAAAAGTGATCTTAATAATTGCAACCCCTAGTATTGCTGTAATTATAACGGAAAGCAATGTATTGATACCATAATTAATGGGTAACAGACGAATCAAATATACAGCAACAAAAAATATTAACACTGTAGACCAGTATCGTTTTGCAATAATTTTTGTTTTGCTAAAGGCGTAAATCCCCAACATGAAAATTGCAGATTCCGGAATTCCCTTTATAATAAGATCAAGCAGAGTTATTTTCATAAAATTTTTTCCTAACTTAAAAGCGAATGGTTCTACTTCTTCGCTATTTATTTTTATTTTTATCAACGTATTTTTTCGAAATAATTGGTTTTAGTAGAAAGTTTTTATTCTTCTTTTTGTTTAATTCAACTATGGCTGAGTAAACAATAATCCCTGCAAACAGGTGTATTAGAATATCACCAATGCTTAGTATTGACCAACCAACATCAAAGATGTCTGAAAGAATAATCATTTGAGTACCGGCAT
>Ga0209430_1001392_pt1 | contig 18042 bp, 10 predicted proteins | sample BarGraIncub1133A_FD_184504 | JGI IMG/M metagenome (GOLD analysis project Ga0209430, IMG submission 184504) | Arctic peat soil microbial communities from Barrow, Alaska - Barrow Graham LP Incubations 11-33A (SPAdes) (version 2) | ecosystem: Environmental > Terrestrial > Soil > Wetlands > Peat... | reverse complement strand
TGCAAACACTGGACGCTTCCAGAATCCGGATGTTGCCCGACGCTTCAGGTGGCAGCATAGAAGCCTTATTGGTCACTTTTGCAGGGGTGAGCTCCAACAATGAACTCAGTTCGCAATATTCTGTGAGGGGTGGTAACTACGATGAAAATCTGGTTTACGTAAACGGTACGGAAGTTTATCGTCCTTTGTTGATACGCTCTGGCCAGCAAGAAGGACTTAGTTTCATCAATCCGGAAATGGTGGAGGAAGTCCGGTTTTCTGCCGGTGGTTTTGATGCCAGATATGGAGATAAGATGTCTTCAGTGCTTGATATAAAATATAAAAAGCCCGTAAAAACAGAAGCAGTAGCATCGATGAGCCTTTTGGGTACTAACCTTTATTTTGGGCAGGCTTCAAAAAACGGGAAATTCACTCAAATCCACGGTTTTCGTTACAAGACAAATGCCTACTTATTGGGTACACTCGATACCAAAGGCGAATACAATCCGTCATTTCTGGATTACCAGACCTATCTGACATACAAAATCACACCTACTCTGGATATGAGTTTTCTGGGCAATTTTTCCCAGAACAGTTACCAGTTTAAGCCAGTTACCAGAGATACAAAATTTGGGACAAATACACAATCATATACTTTTACCATGTTTTTTGATGGTCAGGAGCGTGACCTGTTCAAAACATCCTTCGGCGCTTTAACACTGACAAAAACCATCCGGAATAACCTGAAATTAGGCCTTCAAAGTTCCATCTTTCAAACGGAGGAAGATGAAAATTACGACATTACCGGTGAATATTTTCTAAGTGAGACGCCTCTTAATGACGAATCATCTGATACTAAAAATAAAGAATCCATTGGTGTCGGCACCTACCATGAACATGCAAGAAACCACCTGTCAGCCAATGTTTTTAATGTATCGCATTTGGGCAGCTGGAATATAGATAACCACAAAGCAGAATGGGGACTAACTTATCAAAGAGAGCGCATTTACGATAAAATCAAGGAATGGGAAATGCGAGACTCAGCCGGATATGCCCTTCCTTACAGCGATTCTGAAATAAAAATGGTCTATAGCTTGCGGTCCAACAACACGATGGAAAGCAATCGTATAACCGGTTATTTACAGGACAACTGGCGTTTTAGAAATGAAAGTGGTCTTTATATCATTACAGGTGGACTACGTGGAAATTACTGGGATTTCAACAACGAATTGCTGGTAAGCCCCAGAGTATCGCTTACTATTTTACCAACCTGGGAGCATGATTTTACCTTCCGTTTTTCTACGGGCATTTATTACCAAGCTCCTTTTTATAAGGAGTTACGTTACACAAACACAGTGAATGGCGTAGATACAGTTACCCTCAATAAAAACATAAAAGCACAAAAGACAATTCATTACGTTGCCGGAATGGATTACCACTTCATTGGACTGGACAGACCTTTCAAACTGACTGCCGAGACCTATTATAAAAGCATCACCAATTTGATCCCCTACACGGTTGATAATGTACGTATCCGTTATTATGGAATGAATATGGGTGAAGGTTACACCGCAGGCCTTGACATGAAGCTTTTCGGAGAGTTCGTATCAGGTACAGATTCCTGGTTTAGCCTATCATTAATGAGAAGTCATGAGACCATACAAGGTGTAACTGTTTCCAGACCCAATGAACAAAGATATAATGCTTCACTCTTTTTCCAGGATTATTTTCCCAACAATCCCAAGTTTGCCATGAGCCTAAAATTGATTTGGGCTGACGGATTGCCTTTTGGTCCCCCGGATACAGACAAGAGTTTTGCCACTTTGCGAATGCCTCCTTACCGACGTGTTGATATTGGCATGTCCAGGCAATTGGTTGCCGGAGAAGATAAAATCATGCAGTCCGGTTTTTTGAAATATATTAAAAAAGTCTGGATTGGTGTAGATTGCTTCAACCTATTGGATATCCAAAACGTTAACTCTTATTATTGGGTCACGGATATCTCCAACCGTCAATGGGCAGTGCCGAACTACCTTACAGGAAGACAATTCAATATCCGGATTACTGCCGAATTATAATAAATTCTAAAGAAATAATCAGGTATATATTTTTTACATTAAGAAGTCTATCCGTTGTAAAGTTTTTAAAGGTTTTTAGTACATTTACGCAGAATTTAATCTGCTTATTTGCCATTCTAAAACTTAATTTACGAAAAATCATTTTGTTATGAACAATTCTTTTTTCAGCAACTTTACTCCAAAGGAACCAAAATTCTTTCCCATTTTAAAAGAAATGTCCGACGTGATGTTGGTTGCTTCCGACTTAATCATCGAATGCGTACAGAATGATGACCACGAAAAGGCCATCGAATATTACAAAAAAATCAAGGAACAAGAAAAAAAAGGGGATGCACTTTCAAACAAAGTTTTTGATGAGCTAAACTCGACATTTATCACTCCATTTGACAGAGAGGACATCAATCATCTTTCAAACAGAATGGACGATGTGACAGACTACATTAATAGCTGTGCAAAACGTATCGTACTTTACAATCCTAAACATCTGCCAGAAAGTGCTCTTGACTTAGCAAAACTAATCAGAGAAGGTGCCATTTGCATCGGAAAAGCTGTAGATGAACTGGATGTACTTAAGAAAAACGCAAAAAAAATTAAGGAATACTGTGCTGAATTGCATGACATTGAAAACAGAGCCGATGACGTCTACGAACATTTCATCATTGAACTCTTCGAAAATGAAAAAAATGGCATTGAAATCATCAAATTGAAAGAAATTATGTACGAGCTTGAAAAAGCAACCGATGCTACGGAATATGTAGGAAAAATTATTAAGACAATCATAGTCAAATACGCATAATCCAAATCCTACGAAAGATGACCCTATTAATTACTATTATCGTTTTGGCTTTGATTTTCGATTTCATTAATGGATTCCATGATGCTGCGAATTCCATAGCAACTATCGTTTCTACCAAAGTATTGACCCCATTTCAAGCCGTACTCTGGGCTGCATTTTTCAACTTTGTCGCTTTTTTTATCGCCAAATATGTAATCGGAGAATTTGGTATTGCAAACACCGTATCTAAATCGGTCGTAGAAGGATTTATCACATTGCCAGTTATTTTTTCCGGAATTATTGCTGCCATTGTCTGGAATCTGGCAACCTGGTGGCTTGGTATACCCTCCTCCTCTTCCCACACGCTGATTGGTGGTTTTGCCGGTGCTGCCATTATGAGCACCATCATTGCCAGCGGTTATACAACAAATGGTCTGGAGTCCATCAAGGGTGATGTTATTATCAAAATCGCATCTTTTATAATCCTCGCACCACTGATTGGTATGATCATGTCTTCATTGATAACCATTATCATTTTATATTTATTCAAAAGAGCCAATCCGCATCACGCAAACCATTGGTTCAAACGTCTTCAATTGGTATCTTCTGGTTTATTCAGTATCGGACATGGTCTGAATGACTCTCAAAAGGTTATGGGTATCATTGCAGCAGCACTTTATGCAGCTTATTCTAAAAATGGTATTGACATGGGAATTCATTCCATTGGAGATATGCCAGACTGGGTTGCATTTTCCTGTTTTACTGCTATTTCTTTGGGTACAATGTCTGGTGGTTGGAGAATCATTAAAACCATGGGATCACGTATCACAAAAGTAACACCTCTTGAAGGAGTAGCCGCTGAAACAGCCGGTGCTTTTACCCTTTACTTGTCTGAAGCTTTAAAAATTCCAGTTAGTACAACGCATACCATCACTGGTGCCATCATTGGTGTTGGTGCTGTTAAACGTTTGTCAGCAGTTCGCTGGGGTGTTACAAAAAGCCTTATGATAGCCTGGATCCTGACTATCCCGGTTAGTGCAGCACTGGCAGCTTTGATTTACTTCCTGGTTGGATCAAACATCACTATGTAGGTTTTCGTATGTTAAGTTATATCTATATAAAACAAAAACACCGGTTAAAAGTCTTTGTAAATCAGAGATTTTAGTAAATTTGTAAGAATTCTGATGGCGGGGCTACAAAAAAAGGTTCCAAAACCACTTTTTACTTTTGTACCAACTTCTCAAAAAAAAACGATTTAACATGAGTACCTCTTTTTTTAGTAAGTTTACGCCAAAGGAACCAAAGTTTTTCCCTGTTCTTAAAGAAATGACCGATGTCATGCTGGTTGCGTCCGATTTGATCATTGAATGTGTACAAAAGAACGATCACGAATCAGCCATTGAGTATTTTAAAAAAATCAAAGAACAGGAGAAAAAAGGCGATGTATTGTCAAAACATATTTTTGATGATTTGAACTCAACATTTATCACACCTTTTGATAGAGAAGACATAAATAAATTATCCAATAGACTGGATGACGTCATCGATTATATCAACAGTTGCGCGAAACGCATTGTACTCTACAACCCCAAAAATATGCCAAAGAGCGCAGAGGTACTGGCTCGTCTTATTAGAGAAGGTGCTGTTTGTATAGGCAAGGCAGTCGATGAGCTTGGTTTACCTAAAAAAAATGCAGTTCAAATTAATGATTATTGCAAGGAACTCCACGACATCGAGAACAGAGCAGACGATGTTTATGAAAACTTTCTCATTGAATTATTTGAGAAAGAAAAAGATGGAATAGAGATCATCAAGTTGAAAGAAATTATGTTTGAGTTGGAAAAGGCCACTGATGCTGCAGAATATGTAGGTAAAATCATTAAAACGATCCTTGTCAAATACGCCTGATTAATTCTATGTAAAAGATGACTCTTTTAATTGCAATTATTATTCTAGCTCTACTTTTTGACTACATAAATGGCTTTCACGATGCTGCAAATTCTATAGCCACCATTGTTTCTACTAAAGTCCTTACACCATTACAAGCAGTTTTGTGGGCTGCATTCTGGAACTTCACTGCTTTTTTTATAGCCAAATACATTATTGGTGAATTCGGTATCGCCAATACGGTTTCTAAAACAGTTTTTGAAGGTTACATCACACTGCCTGTTATATTCTCCGGAATAGTGGCATCCATCATCTGGAATCTAGCTACCTGGTGGCTCGGTATTCCCTCCTCCTCTTCACATACGTTAATTGGTGGTTTTGCAGGTGCTGCAATCATGAGTACGATTATCAAGAGTGGATATACATCCGATGGATTTGAGGCCATCAGGGGTGAGGTCATTGCAAAAATTGCATCCTTTATTTTGTTGGCACCATTAATCGGTATGGTGATTTCTACCTTATTGACTATCCTGATTCAATATGTCTGCAGAAAAGCCAATCCACATCGTGCCAATCAGTGGTTTAAGAAACTTCAATTGGTTTCATCCGGATTATTTAGTATCGGTTTTGGTTTGAATGACTCCCAAAAAGTAATGGGTATCATTGGTGCAGCCTTTATATGCGCCAATTCAGCAGGAATTAACAATGGAATCCATAATCTGAACGACCTGCCTGATTGGGTGGCATTCTCCTGTTTTACCGCCATATCATTGGGAACTATGACTGGTGGCTGGAAAATTGTCAAGACCATGGGTTCAAAAATCACCAAGGTAAACCCGATTGAAGGCGTTGCTGCAGAAACAGCAGGTGCCCTGACCTTATATATCACTGAGATGCTGAAGATTCCAGTTAGTACAACACACACCATCACAGGCGCTATCATTGGTGTCGGTTCCGTAAAACGTCTTTCTGCGGTGCGTTGGGGCGTTACCGGTCAATTGATGATTGCCTGGATACTTACTATCCCAGTCAGTGCGACGTTGGCAGCGTTGATTTACTTTATTTTCGGACAGAATATGATGTAAATCGTAAGAAAGTGCAATTGAATCGTCATAAAGTTCATTCAAACTTACTGTATGTTCTTCTACTTTTGGATTGTTTAAAATACTATCTTAGAACCGATAATCTAAAACACAGAAACCATGAAAAAGATAGCCTCTTTTTTAAATCTCATCCTACTGTTCATTTTTGTTACATCCAGTCTAAATAGCCAGGCACAGAAAACACTATGGCAAATCGGAACATCCGACAATAACTACAGTGAATTTGCTTTGTCACCCAATCTGTATGACCATTTTCTAAACGATGGTCTATTCATTGTTGGCAAATCGGATGCAAAAAAAACCTGGCCGTATGTACAACCCGGACCTTCAGATGGTTGGGCGGGATCCAGGGAGCATACTTTCTCCATCCATTTCGGGATAGCTGCCTCAGTAGCAAATGGGCAATGCAAGTTGGTCCTTGATTTAGTGGATACCCATTCCACTATCCAGGATCAAATCAAAATTCAACTGAATGGAAAAGATACCACCATTACATTGCCAAAAGGTGGTGGCGATGCTTCCATTTTCGGCGACCCTACTAAAGGCCGGCAATACATCACTACCTTAACCTTTCCTGCCAGTACATTGAAAGCAGGCGATAACGAAATACAGATATCCAGTATTTACGGCAGTTGGTTTTTATACGATGCCATTCGTTTTGAAACACCTGCAGAAGCAATTCTAGTACCTGTAAATTCTCAGATAAAAATAGTAAGTACAAAATCTCAAAACGCTTTAAAAAAGGTAAACGGACAATTGTATCAACCAGTGACACTGACACTTTTTTGTTTGGGCGATTCGATGGATGTGCAACTAAAAACAGGATCATTAAACGAAACTTCCACAAGAATATATTTTGGGGAACAAACCATTGAGACACTTTTTCCGGCAGTTGAAAAAGACTCTACCGTAAACATCGAAGTTATTGCAAACCAAAACACCTATAAAATCGGTGATCTATTATTAAAACCGGTACGAAGACTGACAATCTACGTTCTACCCCATTCTCATACTGATATTGGCTACACCGAAATTCAAACGGCCATAGAAACAAAGCAAATTCAAAATCTGGTACAAGGTATTGAAATAGCCCGCAAAACAAAAGACTACCCGGAAGGGGCCAGGTTTGTATGGAATGTTGAAGTGTTATGGGCAGCTGATTTGTATTTGCAAAGACAGTCAAATGCGAGTAAGAACGAACTTCTTGAAGCAGTCAATAATGGGTGGGTCAGCTTTAACGGCATGTATCTGAATGTCTTGACAGGCCTTTCGCGTCCCGACGAATTAATGCAGGTTTTCAAATATGCCGGCCAGTTGTCAAAAAAATACAACACCACCATAGATGCGGCAATGATCAGCGATGTTCCGGGCTATACCTGGGGTACCATAGCTGCTATGGCCCATGCAGGCATTAAATATTTTTCAGTCGCCCCCAACTATTTTGATCGGATTGGTGATATTCTCGTTAAATGGGAAAATAAACCTTTTTACTGGAAATCTCCATCCGGAAACGAAAAGGTGCTTGTCTGGATACCCCGAGGAGGCTATGCACTATCGCATACTGTCAGCGGCATGTCGGAAGAATTTGTCGCAAATTATATTTCCGACCTGGATAAAACAAATTATCCCTACGACATTGCCTACATCCGTTGGTCCGGACACGGCGATAATGCTGTGCCGGATCCAACCATCTGCGAATTTATCAAAGAATGGAATACCAATTATGAATGGCCAAAGTTTATTATCTCTTCAACAAGTACTGCATTCACAGCATTTGAAAAAAAATACGGTTCTGTTCTGCCTGAAGTACGTGGAGATTGGACACCCTATTGGGAAGATGGAGCTGGTTCTTCCGCTCTGGAAACCGGATTAAACAGGGCTTCCTCCGACAGACTGACTCAAGCAGAAACCCTCCAGGCCATGTTTAGCCCAAACGACTTTTCAGCATCAGATTACGAAAAGGCCTGGAAAAAAGTATTGCTTTATACAGAACATACCTGGGGAGCATGGTGCAGTGTTTCCGATCCTCAGAATAAAGCCACACTGGAGCAATGGACGATTAAAAAAGGCTATGCCGATCAGGCCAACAGCCAATCTAAAGTCTTGTTCAATCAAGCTGCAAGTACGAACTTGATAAATAGTTCTGTATCGGTCGATGTGGCAAATACCAATTCCTGGCTACGCTCTGATATCGTTGTTTTAACCAAAGAACAGTCTGTAGCCGGCGATAAGGTTTTGGATGATTTGGGTAACCAGGTTTCTTCTCAAAGATTGTCGAGTGGCGAACTGGTCTTTCTTGCCAGTACTATTCCACCCTATACAACGAAACGCTTCAGGGTTGTTTCCGGGGCCTCCTTTTCAGATTCAAAAGTAGAGGTTAATGGTGTTACACTGAGCAATGACAAAGTCAAGGTGGAGGTGGATACAAATAGCGGAGCCATCAAATGGATCAGTGGCACCAATGCCTATAACTTTGCAGGTACGACAAGTACAAACCTACTGAACGACTTTCTATTCTTTAATGGTGCGAATTCCTCCGATATTAAACGAAACAGCAAACCCACCATTACCGTAAAAGAAAATGGTCCATTGGTCGCCTCCTTGCTGATCGAGTCTGATGCCCCTGCCTGTAATAAGCTGAGTCGTGAAATCCGATTATTTGCAGGAGCCGACTATGTTGAAATCATCAATGTTGTAGATAAAAAACGGGCATCCATTCCCGGTGATGCCGATTATAATCTGTATCAGGGAAAAGAAAGTCTGAATTTTGGATTTCCGTTTAAATTGACAAATCCTGTCGTTCGTATTGACGTTCCTTTTGGCATCATGCGTCCAGAAATCGATCAGATACCGAGTGCCTGTAAAAATTGGTTTACCATGAACAGATGGGCCGATGTATCGAATGAATCGGATGGCATAACGCTGGTCAGTCAGGATGCACCCTTGTTGCAAGTGGGAGGTTTAACGGCCAATCTGCCCGGTTCGCAAAGTGATCCGAATGTATGGCGCAAAACCGTCCCAACAACTTCAAAGCTTTATTCCTGGGCTATGAATAATCACTGGGGTACAAACTACAGAGCCTACCAGGATGGAATAATCACTTTCCGATATGCCTTACGCCCACATACACAATTCTCTGCTTCGGATGCCAGCAAATTTGCCATCGGACTAAGTCAACCTTTGGTTCCGGTTCAAGTCCCTGAAAACAGTAAGCTGATACAAATGCCTAAAATCGTTTCCGACAACATCCTAGTTACAGCCTACAAGCCCAGTGACGACGGAAAAGCATTTATTGTCCAATTGTTCAACACCTCTGACAAAAGCAGTCAGGCTATTATTCAGGATGCATCTACGAAAACCCCTGAAGTTTGGCAAAGCACTATTGGTGAAGACTCTTTAAAACTGATTACAGACACCGTCACTTTGCCCGGATATGGGGTAATGATCGTTCGGATCAAAAGTTTATACAGTCTGAATACCTCTCTGAGCAGTACAAAATCATCCACTGAAAAAATTCATATTTTCCCAAATCCTGTAAAAGATATCTTGACAATCAGCAATGGAAAAGATTATTCAACTTTTATTGTTACAAATTTAAATGGTCAGATTCTACTATCCAAAAAAAATCCGGAAAAATCATCTGACATCAATCTAAGCTCCATTGAACAAGGTATTTATCTGCTCAAAGGGATCAACCAAACAGGAAAGACTGAACTGCTTGGAAAATTCATTAAGAGTTAGCCTGGCCATTCAATTATTCACCAATATGAACCGGATATTTCGGTTTGCTTATAGCCCAGGCAGAAAACCCGGTTGTATTTTCAGCTTGCCATGCATTCAGGCAATCAACCAGAGCTACATGTACATTATACTTGCCAGTACCAATTTGCAATCCTTTTATACCTTTTGATGCTAGACCTTGACCTTCTGTGAAAGCATTGGTTAGACCATCGGTATCTAATGCTACACTATCTATAGTCAAAACACCAGTGCCTTTTTGATACCTACTTGCACCATCTTTGGCACAGTTATTAAGGTAATAGCAATAGTTTACTATACCGTCAATGTTTCGACCAACGACGCCACCAATGTAATTTCCTTCAGTTGTTGAAAGTGAAGTGATGGTTCCGGCATTATAACAATTTCTTACTGTCCCAACGTTAGTGCCAACGATACCACCAATAGATGAACCAGAGTTTTCATCCCCAAAAGTAACACCTTCCACATTACCCGTATTGTAGCAATTTGCGATCAAAGATTGTGGGGCACTGACACCAACAATACCTCCAACATTTAATTGGCCATTTATTTTACTAATATTGCCGCAATTCAAAATGGATGATTTAGAGGTTTGTCCGGCAATGCCACCAGTATAATAACTTTCTCCACTATCAAACGAACCGGTATTTCTACAATGATCTACTACACCCCCTGTGGCATATCCAACAATACCTCCAAGTCTACATCCAAAAGTAGATATAATCAATGCCTTGTTTTCGCAGTTTATTATTTTGGAATTTGTTCCTTTCATATAGCCAACAATACCTCCCATAGCATTGCCTTGATTGGTCAGTGTTCCAGCAAAAGTACATCCATCAAGGGTTCCATTGTTATTATAGCCTACAATGCCACCATTGTAATCATTATTTATCATTACATCACCCGCTGTTATATTGCCGTCAAGGATGTTGATATTTTTCACAGTACCTTCAAGAAGATAGCCGAAAAGTCCCTGATAACCGAGGTCTGTGTTTATGAAAAGTCCTTTGATCGTGTGGCCATCACCATCAAATACACCCTTAAATGGATGTTCTACTGATCCGATTGGAGACCATTTCAAACTGTCCAGGTCAAAACTTTTTGCAAGTTTGTAGGATGAAGAAGCTGTTGCCCCGGCAATAGTAGTTACACTCGTATCGTTTACGATGTCTGACAATAGTTTTAACTGTGCAGGAGTGGAAATAATGTATGGCTCTGAATCGGTATCAAATGCAACTGCAACTGTGCCGTCCCATTTCACCAAGTTGTCCAAATCGTCCGTTTTATCTTCATTCTGGCAAGCAGCCATCATAAATGCCACAAGAACTAAAAGCAAATTGATTTTTTTCATGGTAACTTTCTTATTTAATTTCATTTTACAACAATACAAATTTATTAAAAGTTCAATATAATAAGGCAATTGGTGAAATAATTCAGGTTTTGCATTATTTGAGTACCTTTAGCAGACCTATTTCCATTTGGAATCGTGCAAGTCACAGGGATTTTGCTATATTGACCCGAGTTTTTTACTGAAAAATTGGTCTGTTTCAATTCTTGATTCCCATAAATATAATAAATTAATCAAATGTCTTTATTAAGAACAATACCGTCTCTAATGGCAATGATGATCAGCATTATTTGCAGCGGCAGTAATAAGGTAGAAAATGAAATAACAGATAAAATAATTATTGAATTGAGTCAAGATACTGTGTATGTTTCCACAGGAAACTTATTGTCAGTTTCAATAACAGTAAATAAAATCAATCTTTTGGAAAAGCTGGTTATAAAAAAAAGTACTTTAATAAGTTCCAGTGTTTACAAAGCAATATTACCGGCTGAATTTGAGAAAAATTCGTATCAATTCAATTATGAAATGACAGATGATGATAAAGAATCCTTTCGTTTTATCATTGAGGCGTACAATCTATCGGGAGAAATATCGAACTTAAAAGGACTACAAGTAAATGATAATCAGTCGGAAATAAAACTGATTGATCTTGTCAAAATGGCTCGTATAACGGGAAAATCATTAGCTGGAGAAAAACTGCCCAATCCCAATCGTACCGATGAATTGTATGATCTGGGAGGTGCCGACTTAGGCATTGTCTGGGAAATGGATGAAGGACATGTTGGAATTTTCTTTGGTGATACTTACGGCAAAGACTTTGTCGCGAATACCGGCGGCCCCAATGGGAGTAACTGGCGTTCAAATGTTCTGGCCTTTTCTTCAGATACAAACATGAATGACGGGCTGAATTTTACAACCATGGCATTGGATAATAATGGAAATGCCAGGCAGATAGCTTCTTCTGCACACAATACTTCGGGGAGTGGTGATTGGACATCAATACCTACTGCTGCAATCAGAGCCAATGGTGTGGATTACCTGCACTATATGAATGTCCGCAACTGGAGAGGTCCTAAAGGATGGGAAACTAATTATTCTTCACTATATTCTTCCAAAGACAATGGTAAGACCTGGGATCGCTGTTCTGAAGTTAACTTCGGTTCACAAAGTATATTCGCACAGATTTGTTATGCAAAAGCAGATGGTTACGTATATATGATAGGCACACAATCAGGAAGACAAGGAAATGCTTATTTAGCCAGATTTCTCGAAAAAGATATTCTGGATATGACTCAATATGAGTATTGGAATAGCAAAGATGGGTGGATCAAAAACAATGAGAGTGCAGCATCAGCAATTTTCGAAGCAACAGTTGGAGAATCGTCTTTGATGTATCAAAAAAAATACAAAAGATGGATAGCTACCTATTTTGATGCGGATAAATATGCATTGATGTACCGTGATGCACCAGAAATAAATGGCCCCTGGAGTCAGGAAAAATTATTGGCTTCTGGTAGCACATACCCGCAACTTTATGGTTCCTATATGCATCCTTTGTTCGATGATGAAGACACTATATATTTTTTAATGTCTGAGTGGCAAGCATACAATGTATTTTTGATGAGAGCCAGCATTAAAAATTAAATAAAATATTTTGAATTAAACTAAGTAATCAGTTGGTAGTCTAAAGAATATGGAATAGCAAACTTTCCCTAAACAAGCTAAACATAATCAAAGATTAATGTATGAAAACATTGAAACAACCGCGCGACTACCACCATTCCAAAGATGTCAATTTGGGCAAACGCATGGCATTTGTTGCTATACTTTCAATCATTGTTGGTGAGGTGCTCATCACGCTACTTACTAACCTTTTAAAGTCTTCATCTTCGTTATGGGAAAATATTTTTATTGATTCATTTCTACTCGCCATCCTGCTTTTTCCTGCCGTTTACTATTGGGGTGTTCGTCCATTAACGAATCAAATTTCCGAGCGCAATAAGGCGGAGGAAGCAATGAATAACGCCCTTTCTTTAATGGATGCCATCTTGGAATCCATTCACAACGGCATTCTGGTGGTCAGCGACCAAAAAGCCGTCCTCAAAACAAACGCAAAATTTGCTGAGTTGTGGCACATTCCGGATGATATCTTGCCATCCAGAGACGATAAAACGCTCATGGACAGCGTCCTTGGGCAGCTAAGTGATCCGGATGCGTTTATTGCTTCAGTTTCAGATTTGTATGAAAAACCGAAAGCAGAGTCTCTGGATACTATTTACCTCAAAGATGGGCGTATTTTCAAACGCATTTCCAAGCCACTTTATCTAAATGGTGAACCGGAAGGAAGGGTTTGGTCTTTTCTCGATATCACCGAGCGCAAGCTGGCGGAAAAAGCGTTGCTGATAAGCGAAGAAAAATACCGTTTCATGTTTGCCAATAATCCACAGCCTATGTGGATTTACGATCTTGAAACACTGGCCTTTCTCGAAGTAAATCAGGCAGCAATAAATCACTATGGCTATTCAACAGAGGAATTTTTCACGATGACCCTTAAGGATATTCGTCCTGCTGAAGACTTGCCTGCCCTTTATGAAGATATTAAACGTAGCAGCCAGGTCAATAATTCGGAAACGGTGTGGAGGCATCTCAAGAAAAACGGGGAGCTCATATTTGTTGAGATTTCGTCCCATTCTGTATCTTACCATGGTAGGGAGGCACGCCATGTTTTGGTTCACGATATCACCGATCGCAAAAGGGTTGAGGCAGAAATAAAAAGTAAAAACGAACAACTTTTAAGGGCTCTGGCCGAAAAAAGCAGATTCTTTTCCATCATAGCCCACGACCTGAAAAGCCCTTTAAATGGCTTTTTGGGACTCACACAAACCATGAATGAACTACTTCCAAGTTTGACCATGGAGGGGTTGCAAGAAATAACTTCGGGTTTGGAAAATTCTGCCACCAATCTTTATGGTCTTCTCAACAACCTTTTACAATGGGCAAGTGCAGAACAAGGGTTAATTCCTTTCAATCCTGAGAATCTGAAATTGCTTCCAACAGCAGAAGAGAGTCTAGTGACGTTACTGGATCCGGCTAAAAATAAAGAAATTGAACTAACCATCAATATTTCCGAAGATATAGCAGTTCTTACAGACAAGAATATGCTTCAAACAATCCTTCGAAACTTCGTTTCAAATGCTGTAAAATTTACACCCAAAAGAGGAAAAATTAGTGTTTCGGCTAAAACTATTGATGATAAAATTGTTGAAATGGCTATCAAGGACACCGGTATTGGAATGAGTCATGAAATGGTGGAAAATTTATTTCGCCCCGATGTCCAAATGAACAGAAAAGGAACGGATGGGGAACCCAGCACCGGTCTCGGCTTAATGCTTTGCAAAGAGTTTATAGAAAAACAGGATGGCAAAATATGGGTGGAAAGCGAAGAAGGCAAAGGTAGCACCTTTCATTTCACATTAACCAGAAGTGACATTCAATAAATTAATGCATGATGGAAAACAATATTGGAATCCAGTCACAGATGGCAGAAGCTGCACAGTGTCAAAGCGAAGAAGAATACCGCTTTATGTTTGCCCATCATCCGCAACCCATGTGGATATACGATCTTGAAACACTTGCTTTTCTCGAAGTAAATAATGCAGCAATAAACCATTATGGTTATTCAAGAGAAGAATTCTTGTCGATGACGATAAAGGATATTCGACCTATTGAAGACATACCGGCACTTCTGAAGGATGTTGATGCGACCAGCCAAACGTACAATTTGGCTGGCGAGTGGAGGCATCTCAAGAAAAACGGAGAAATAATAGTTGTTGAAATAACATCACAGACCATAGTGTTTAATGACAGAGAATCACGCCATGTTTTAGTAAATGACATCACTGATCGCAAACATACTGAAAAAGTTTTAAGAGAATCCCAGCAACAGCTACTGAATATTATTGATTTTCTACCCGATGCAACATTTGTTGTTGATAATGATAAGAAAGTAATCGCCTGGAACAAGGCTATGGAAGAAATGACCGGAGTGCTAAAACAGGATATGATTGGGAAGGGAGACCATGCTTACGCCATTCCATTTTATGGTCAAAAGCAAAATCTATTTATTGACCTCCTGGACTTTACTGAAGAAGAACGTAATGCCAGATATAGCAATGTTATTTGGAAAGGAAGTTCGCAACATGCAGAAATATTTGCACCTGCCCTGAATAGGGGCAATGGTGCTTATATCTCAGTTATGGGAGCACCACTTTTTAATAGTAATGGAGAGCGTATGGGAAGCATTGAGTCCATCCGTGACATTTCCGATCACAAAAAAATGGAAGAGACTATCCAAAACGAACGCTTACAGCTTCGAACAATCATCGATAATCTTCCTGATGCAATTTATTCTAAAGACTTAGCTTGCCGCAAGACACTTTCTAACTTGACGAACCTTAATTATATGGGAGCGAAAACAGAAGCTGAAGTTTTAGGTAGGACTGATTTCGATTTTTATCCAAAAGAAATTGCAGAAAAGTTCTTTACTGACGACCAATCAGTTATGAAAACTGGCAAACCGGTGATTAATAGAGAAGAATATGTTTATGATAATATTGGGCAGAAGATTTGGTTGCTTACTTCTAAACTCCCACTGCGCGACAAGAATGAACGAATAATAGGTTTGATTGGTATAAGTCGAAATATCACCGATCGCAAACGCATAGAAGAAGTGTTGCTCGAAAGTGAAGAGTTTTTAAAAGAAACTCAGAAAATTGCTGAACTTGGTAATTGGGCATTCGATATAGTATCGGGTACATGGAAAAGTTCTGAATTGCTGGATACCATTCTTGGGATTGAAACTGGTTTTGATAAATCAATTGAAGGATTTACCAAAATTATTCATCCCGAATGGAGAGAAATCATGTTGGATTATTTAATGATTGAGGTGATTGGAAAAAAAGCAAAATTTGATAAAGAGTTCAAAATCATTAGACAAACAGACGGAGCAGAACGATGGGTTCAAGGTAATGGAAAATTAAAATATGACGGCAACAATAAACCTTTGAAAATGATTGGAACCATTTTAGACGTTACCGACCGAAAGCAAGCTGAAGTTAATTTAATAGAAGCTAAATATAAAGCTCAGGAAAGCGATCGTCTGAAATCAGCATTCTTAGCCAATATGAGCCATGAAATAAGAACACCTATGAATGGCATTCTTGGCTTTATCGATTTGCTGAAAGGGTCTGATTTTACTGGTGAACAGCAGCAAGAGTTTATCCACATTATTCATCAAAGTGGTCAAAAAATGCTCAATCTTCTAAACGAAATTATTGAAATTTCGAAAATTGAATCCGGGGAAATGGGAATTTCAATTTCAGAAACGAATATTAATGAGAACATTCAATACATTTACAATTTCTTCAAACCCGAAGTTGAAAAAAAAGGATTACAATTTTCCATTTCTAATGCATTGCCGGCAGAGGCAGCCATTGTAAGAACTGACAGCATGAAAGTCCATTCAATCCTGATGAACCTTGTTAATAATGCTATAAAATTTACTAACAAAGGATTCATAGAGTGTGGTTGCAAGAAAAAGGACAAATTGCTTGAATTTTTTGTGAAAGATACCGGTCAGGGCATTGACCCGGAACAAAAGGAGCTCATTTTTGAAAGGTTTAGGCAAGGAAGTGAAGGTCTAACCAAAATTTCCGAGGGTGCAGGGTTGGGATTATCTATTTCAAAAGCGTTTGTAAAAATGCTGGGAGGTACTATCTGGCTGGAAAGCGAAATTGGAAAAGGTTCCACCTTTTATTTTACCATTGCGTGTAATGCTTAAGTAGTTGTCTCAAAGCGGCTGAACGAAATCAAATTGAAGGAAAGTTTGGACAAGGCAAGAATAGGTACAACCTAAATCAAATCCGAGTCAAACTATCCTCAAAATCAAAAAGTTTAGAAGCCAACAACTCCTTCCAGTACAAGACCGTGGAAGTTTCCTCCATTGCGAATGTCTGAATTTGCAAAACCTTTGTAATCCTGATTTACATATTCAGCCTTAGCCATAATGTTCTTGGTAACAAACCAACCTCCGGAAACGGCCATGCGTTCGAGCGTTACATCGGCAGAATTAATCATTTGTGAGGTTACGGTATTGTAACGTCCACCTACCCAGAAATTTTCGTTAGAACCAAAACGGTAAACCAAGTCGGTTGCAATCTGGTCAGCATTACGTTCAACCAACTCGGTACGACTTCTGCCTTTTGATGATTCGTACGTTGTAAACCATTCCAAACCATGAAATTTCACAAATAAATTACCCATTACTGAACCAACTTCGTCTTTAAAACCTGGATTAAAACGTCCGGAAAAAGCAGAACTCGTTGAGATTGCATTTTCCATAACACCAAAGTAATGAGATCCAGCGCGGTCACCACCATAGAGCGTATTGCTAACAGATCCTGCTGTATAATAACCTGATCCTGTCAAACGCACGCGCAAATCTTCTGATAGTTGTTTGTCCCAACCTAGTTTTCCTATAAAAGCAGGATTATGTACACCAGTCGTACCACCTTCAATTGGCGTCACTTTTGTAATATCACCATTAATTTCACCATTAGTAATGGATGCTACACCAATGAAATCTTTGTAATGAAGATCCAATTCTCCACCAATTTCAGTAGCATATCCATCCATTATGTAGTTTTCAATAAAAGGATTGTACATAGAGTTGCCATTATCTGACCGACGGAAGTGTGCATCACCATAATTAATTTCCATGTGTCCTACTTTAATGGTGGCATATTGCATAAAATTATCCAACAAGTCACATTTCAAGAATGGAAGTTTATCGAACTGAATAAATCCTCCTTTAACCCACGTCTCGTTGTGATGACGCGATGAAAGATAGAGTGTCATATTCAGGTTAATGCCTTCATCTAAATGAACATTTAAATCCAAATTGGCATTGGCCGTATTAAAACCTGGTACGATTTTAGTCAATTCATTGACATTAACACCGTTCACAAGCTTCTCATCAGCCGTGTTGCTATGACTAAGGGCTTGCATAGATTGAGTAAAACTTCCGCCAATAGTTAGAAGCTGACTAGTGGATTG
>Ga0209430_1001390_pt1 | contig 18091 bp, 11 predicted proteins | sample BarGraIncub1133A_FD_184504 | JGI IMG/M metagenome (GOLD analysis project Ga0209430, IMG submission 184504) | Arctic peat soil microbial communities from Barrow, Alaska - Barrow Graham LP Incubations 11-33A (SPAdes) (version 2) | ecosystem: Environmental > Terrestrial > Soil > Wetlands > Peat... | reverse complement strand
AATAATAAACAGTAACCGGATTCTTGCTGACAGAATTGAGATAAAGTTGAAGTCCCCAAACGCTGCCAAACGACTTGAATTGCAGTTTTCAGAGAATTTTATCACTTTGCTTCGTCAAAAGATCTACCCGGTTCAGGTTGATTCTTTTGACCAATCCAGGCAAGGGAATTTATGGGAGGTATTTATTCATTTTCTATTAAATGGCAATTTCCCGGGAATGTATAAATTGCCTCCTGAGGTAAGTCTGGAAGATGCACTAACCGATCTTTTGAATGATGATGATACAAATACGATTCATCCGATACCGGTTCCAAAAATCGCAGAGGTATTCAAATCACCTTTTGCTGCCAACCGATTGGCTTTTCAATTTTCGGAGCCATTTCTCCTAAAGTTACTTGAGCGAATTTCTCCGGATACTTTAGTCGAACTGAAAAGTATTCTCAGTGTATCCGAAAACCTCTCTTTTGCTCCAGATCAGGCACGATTAGTGCGAAAATTTGTTCTAGAAAAGACAATATCGCTGATTTTTTCAGGCAAATCAATTTCGAAAGTAGAAATTGCAAGACAAGTAATGGATGAATTGCAAATCAGCAGTGATTTGCATCTCTTGGTTTCTAAAGTTTTTGAACAAACCTGGCCCGAAATTAAAATGCCTGACAATGAGCTGTCAGACACCATAGAAAGGCTTATTCCACTTGGTAAAAATTTGGAAACCACGATACTTCAAAGGGATTTAAGCAGCTCCTATCCCAACCTGTCAGGAATTAAGATAATTGAAAATAAAGCACCTTCATCCGAAGCCCTGGCAATAGAAAAATTACTCCCGAATGAAATTGTTGATGGTATTTACATTAACAATGCAGGTTTGGTTCTGTTACATCCTTTCCTTACTCGATTTTTCGAAATATTGGGAATATCCAAAGAGGAAGAGTTTCTACAACCGGAAAGAGCCTTGAGTTTACTTTACTATCTGACAACAGGGCAAACTAAAATTCCGGAGTATGAATTGGTTCTACCCAAAGTACTTTGCGAATTTCCGCTCATAATGCCTGTGTCCGCAGATTTTAAAATTACAGAAAATGAAAAAAATGAAGCCTCGGCATTACTTGAGGCTGTTATAAAACATTGGGAAGTATTACGAAACACTACTCCCGATGGATTGCGTGGAACCTTTCTGCTCAGGCCAGGGAAACTTTCGCAGAAAGAGGATGGTGACTGGCTGTTACAAGTTGAATCGCGCACTTTCGATATATTACTGGAACATTTACCCTGGGGTATTTCAATGATTAAGTTGCCATGGATGAAGAATATGCTTTGGGTGGAATGGAGTTTTTGAATTAAGAATCGATAACTTTTAAATGAAAGCGACTGCTGAAAAATCGTCTCACACCACTTCGACTGCTGAACATCAGAAGTCGTCGCAACCTTTCTTTGCAAAGGCTGGTGGAGGTGATTTTTTTGCACCGGTTAGTCATGCTGGTATACCATCCGTTCAAACTAAGCTGACAGTAAATAAACCAGGCGATAAATTCGAACAGGAAGCCGATAAAATGGCCGATAAAGTAATGCGAATGCCTGCTCCGGCAACTCCTGAAAAGGAAGAAAAAATTCAGAGAGCCACCTTGCCCGAGGAAAAAGTACAAAAGGCGACTCTACCTGAGGAAAAGATACATAATGCGACTCTTCCTGAAGAGAAAATTCAGAAGACATCTTTGCCAGAAGAGAAGATTCAGAAAAAGGAGGAGGAAAAAATTCAGAAAGCAACTTTGCCTGAGGAGAAAGTTCAGAAAAAAGAGGAAGAAAAATTGCAGCGAAAAAGCGGCGATGGAACTCCTGCAGTTGCATCTGACACTCAATCAGCGATTAAAAGCAAAACATCTGGTGGACAGCCTCTATCTTCTGAAGCTCTAAGCTATATGGAACCCCGTTTCGGAGCTGATTTCAATAATGTACGCATTCATAACGACCAGGAATCGGCAGGATTAAATAATCAATTGGGAGCCAAGGCTTTTACCTATCAAAACCATGTCTTTTTTTCTAATAGCGAATATCAGCCGGGAACGAGTGACGGTAAACATCTTCTTGCTCATGAGTTAACCCACACTATTCAACAAGGACATACTGCAAATAAATCTGTGCAGCGGAGCAGTGTTCCGGGAATTCAACGACTGCCTGCTCCGGCTACAGTTGGTTCAAAAACTGCCTTGACCAGTTCTCAGGTTGTTGATATATCTTCTAATACCTTCAGTCCTTCGACAAAAATAAAAGAAGAAATAGAGGCACAAGGTGATAAAGGATTGGAAGTGCGGGTCATTGTAAATGGATTGACTGCAGAAGGTCGCGTCAAAGTAAGAGTAGATAGGAAAGGTAATTATTCTTCTGTGGGTAAAGGTTCAATGGCTGTCCAGAATGAATGGATGCAGCAATTGGGTGGGATGTACATCAATTTTTCCATCAAAAATAGTGAAATCAGCAGTGGCTATGCCTCGCTGAAACCGGGTGGAGGAAATAGCAATGATTGGTTGCTTTCTGTGAAAAAGAATGCTGCACTATTGGGTGGTTTGGGATTGAAAGTAAATAGTTTGCCTACTCCTGTCAATACATTTGAAAATGGGAAATTGACACTTGGTGTCACGGGAATGAAGATTGAGGTTGGCGGATTTGTTGATGCCCAATTCAATTTACTACTTGAGAACGCCAATAAACCCAAAATAGACGCAATAGCCGATATTAATATAAAGGGCATGGTTCAGGGGAAGCTAATATTAGATAATACGAAGGATAAATTATCAGGTGAAGTTTCCTTAGCCGTTAATTACAAATCGTTTAGTGGCGCTGGAAAGGTTAAATACAATGCTGATGGTGCAGTTGATGTTGAAGGAAAGGGAGCCTACAACGCAAATAAATTATCAGGTGAAGTGCAATTTGTTGCAACTGATTTGGAATCAGCTAATAAGTTTGCCAAAGACGCCATAGCTGCTGCAGGTGGCAAAGAAAATGTTCAAAATGCTGCCGCACCGTCACCTGTCCCGGTGGCAAAGTCTGGCAGCAAGCAGCGTGCCCTTGCAGCGACCGGTCAGTTGGCCTTTAATCTGACAACTTGGTTTGCCGGTACTGTCAACGTGGTTGTTGATGGCAAAGGAAATATAACCGTAATCGGGAAAATAGCTCCTCCAGCCGAAATCGAATTATTCAAACAAAGAGATTGGGACAAAGAACTGGTCAAGTTTGAAGCTAAGGCATATTATGGCATACCTGTAGTTGGTAATTTGAATTTATTTGCAAATATCAGTTTGCATGCTTTGGCCAAACTAGGGCCAGCGAAAATTTATAACATCGAAATTCTTGGTACCTACTCTACTGATCCTGAAGTCCAAAAGAACATACAAATATCGGGGTCCATCAATATTTCAGCCTATGCGGGTTTGCGGCTGCGCGCAGAAGGGGGTGCAGGCATTGAAATTCTTTCACATGACCTAAAATTTGGAGTTGGTTTGAATGCGGATATTGGTGTTAAAGCTTATGCTGATGCCCGTCCAACAATTGGTTACCGTGATCCGGGGGTATTTTATATTAGTGGTACTTTGGAGATGGTCGCACAACCGATGCTGGGATTAGGCGGCGATTTCTTTATTGCAATTGAAACGCCTTGGTGGTCGCCGCTTTCAGATGACAGGTGGACATGGCCATTGTTCTCAAAAGAATGGCCTTTGACTGATCCGATTGGGCTGAGTGCCACCGTCAAGGATTATGTATTGGGTTCAGGACAAGCACCGGAAATTGAAATGAAAAAACCGGAATTTGACCCCTCCAAGTTTATGACAAGCATGGTGGATAAAACTCTGCCTGAAAAATCAGGTAGCAAAGGTGAGGGGAAAGGTACTTTCAAAGAAGACGGTTCTGTGCCAAAACCTGATGTTACACCTAAAAAGGCAGCTCCAAAGACGCCGGATGTAAAACCAGGGAAAAAAGGAACAACACCCAAAGGGGACAAATCAAAGGCCCCGGATCCAAAGGGAGCTAAAGAGCTTGACACGGGCAAAATGATTAAAAAGGCAGCCGATCTGTTAAGTGCTCTTAAAGGCAAAGAACCATACAACCGCATTGATCTGGATAAAGAACTCTCAAAAATTAAAGGCCAGGTAAGCGGCCTTGAACTTGAAGTAAAACAGAAAGGCGACAAATGGGTGGTGACTCCGAAAGCAGGTGGAAAGTTGGCTAAAAAGGGGGTTGAGCTAGGGTTGAAGAAAGATGGCGCAATATCTGATGAGGCAAAAAAAGGCATTGCTGCTTTGGATCAGGTGACTAAAGGTTATGCAAGCAAAGGGGCAACAGAAGAGGATATGACAGCAGCCGTTAAATCTGTACGGCGGAAGTTTAAATTTAAATCAATAGAGATTGAACAAAAGAATGGATTTTGGTATTATAATTATGAAATAAATCCGAAAGATGTACTAAAGGGACCCGGCATTATTGTCAGCTCTTCTCCAGTACTTGTACCCGTTGGTTCTTGGATTGAGAATTTAAAAACCAAATCATTTGAGCGAGTAAGTAATCAATCAAATCTAAAAAAGCGAAAGGTAAATGGAGAAATGGAGGCAGTAAGCTTCCAAACTACAAAACCGGATGGTGGTGTTGGTTCATTTCTTTATTCAAGCGAAGGTACTGAATGGAAGCGTAGTAATTTTTCTCACAAATCCAAATATGTAATGCCGGAGGGTGGTAGTAGCGCTGGCTTTGTTCTAATTCAAAAATATAGGGGAAGTGAATTTATCCGACCTAATTTTTATGAAGATTCGCGAGAAAGTCGTAAGGCTATAGTAAAAAGTAAATTGCCCCCTTTACTTAATCCATCTAATACAAAACAGTTTTTAAGTGAGGCTCCAGCCTCAAATGAGGCTGGTCAAGGTTATACACAGACCTTAAACGGTAAAGCTCTTATTCCCATTGATGTTGCCTCACCTGACCACGATCCGCCAATTGCTGAACACTGGTCGAAACTTAATGGAAACAAGACCAATCAAACTACTCGTAAAAATTGGAATAAAAATATGAACACTTATAAACTTATGTCGTTAAAACTCAATCTTAGTTTAGGAAGCAGGGGAGAGACTTATACCGAAAAAGCTGGAATCGAATTCTCTGGGCCTGGTGAATGATTGTATCCCAAATTCTAAAATTTCGATTTTTATAACTATGCAGATTGCGCTTGAATCACTTTGAAAATATTGCCTAATTATGATAAATGAAAACGAATCTAATCTTAAACTGGCGCTAGGCTGGCTGAAAAGCCTTGTATCCGACTGTTTGCAGTTACATTTTGGGCAAAAAGGTGATATCGAAGTAAGTCCTTTGATTTTGAATAACGATAATTCCTGGTTTGTTCAATTTATTGACAGTAAGGATCCCAATTTTGAAGAAATTGCTATATTGTTGCTGGCTTTAGTTCCCCACATTCAACCTTATTTCTTCAATAAGAACATAGCCGAATTTCTTCCCGAAGGCGGAGACTTTCCTGAATTTGGTGGAGTAAAAGTCACTAACCATCGTGGAATTTTCCCTACAGGCGAAACCGCTCAATTTATTCTCGCCGGTGACGACCTTGAAAAACGGCTCGATGTGCAGCGGATCTTAAGCAATGACCATTGGTTTTCGAAGAAACACATTCTATGGATTGAACATGTTCCTGAGGGTGAGCCTTTAATGAGTGGGCGATTGGTCCTCGATCCCGAAATCGTGGAGCAACTCACCACTGGCACTATCAGCAAACCCCGTTTTAGTATTGATTTTCCGGCAGAGTATATAGAAACCGAAATGGAATGGGATGACCTCGTTCTTCATCCCCAGACGCTGCATCAGATTAAGGAAATAGAGCATTGGATTGCCCACAATCAAACGCTGCTCCACGATTGGGGAATGAAAAAAAGGATTAAGCCGGGGTACCGCGCTTTGTTTTACGGGCCTCCCGGAACAGGAAAGACGCTGACTGCAACATTGCTTGGTAAGTACACCGGTAAAGATGTTTACCGGATCGATTTGTCGAGGGTGGTTTCAAAATACATTGGTGAAACGGAGAAAAATCTTTCGCACCTGTTTGATAAAGCGGTGGATAAAAACTGGATCCTGTTCTTCGACGAAGCCGATGCACTTTTCGGCAAAAGGACAGATATCCGCGATGCGCATGATAAATATGCCAACCAGGAAGTTGCATACTTGTTGCAACGAATTGAATCTTACGACGGGCTTGTAATACTGGCCACCAACCAGCGGGGAAATATTGACGATGCCTTTACTCGACGTTTTCAGGCAATCATTCATTTCCCGATGCCAGGAATCGAAGAGCGGGAAGAAATTTGGAGAAAAGCATTCCCGGTGCAGATTGAGATAGCTGCGGATATCAACTGGAATCAAATAGCAACCCACTATGAACTTACTGGCGCAGGTATTATAAATGTAGCTCACTATTGTGCTGTAGAAATACTTGCAAGTAAGGTCTTTCAGCTAAATCTTCAGCTGCTTGAAACAGCCATCATGCGGGAGTATATTAAGGAAGGCAAAGTTGTGTAGTATTGTTTCGCACTTCGCAGTTAAATGATCATGATCCTTCAACGATGACTATCCACCCCAAATATAATCCTTACTGCCTTAACTTATATCATTTCAGAGGAATGCCCGTCGGTTACTGAAATAGTTCCGTATTAAATTTCATATTTTATTAACGCAATATTTATTAATGGCAGCAGCAATTTGGGAAAATTATTTTTTAAGTAATAGTTAAACAATGGAATAATTAAAATGGCAGGAATGTGAAATTCTAAATAATGATGAATTATCTTCTTGTTTAAGTTTTTGTTTTATTATTTTTGATCCATATAAGTTACCAGGCTATTTAATGGTCCTCCAGGAACTAAACTACTAACATTCTAAAATTATGCATCTCAATCGAATTGCAGTCGTTGGAAGCAGTAATACCGACATGGTAATTAAGACCTCGAAATTGCCTGTTCCGGGCGAGACCATTTTGGGAGGAGAATTTTTTATGAATGCTGGTGGGAAAGGTGCAAACCAGGCAGTGGCTGCAGCACGATTGGGCGGTAAGGTGAGTTTTATCGCCAAGACAGGAGATGATGTTTTTGGAAAGCAGGCACGACAATTATTTGCGAATGAAAACATTAACACCGATTATCTGGTCACTGATCAGGAACACCCTTCAGGGGTCGCCTTGATTACTGTTGACGCAAAAGGTGAGAATTGTATCGTAGTCGCTCCGGGATCAAACAGTTATCTCTTAAATAGCGATATTGATCAGGCAAGGGAAGAGATTCTTCGGTCTGAGATTGTGTTAATGCAGCTCGAAATTCCCCTTGAAACGGTTGAATATGTTGCAAATATTGCTTTTGAGGCTGGTAAAAAGGTGATTCTGAATCCTGCACCTGCCTTAAAGATTACCGATGAACTTCTGACTAAGCTTTACATGATCACTCCCAACGAAACGGAGGCTGAACTGATCTCTGGCATACCTGTAAGGGATATTGATTCAGCTACTTTGGCTGCCCGGAATCTTTATCAACGTGGCGTTAAAGTAGTCATCATCACATTAGGGAGCAAAGGTGCGTTGCTTTTCACGGGTAAAGAGGCAAAATTGATTCCTTCACCTAAGGTGGAAGCGGTAGATACAACAGCCGCAGGAGATGTGTTTAATGGGGCGATTGCAGTCGCAATTTCTGAAGGTTTGGAACTTGAGAAGGCGGTAGAATTCGCATGCAAAGCTGCAGCAATCTCCGTGACCAGAATGGGGGCGCAGGCTTCGGCACCCTATCGGAAAGAAATAAAATAAATCAAAAAAATAAAATCAGCAACTTTTAAATCATTAAAGATGAGAAGAAACCTATTAAAATTATTTGTTCTAGTCATCGCAATTACAATCATTTCTTGCGGACAAAAAACTGAAAAAGCGATCACTGATTCGCGATCCATCTCAACCGAGGTGCTGAAAGATAAGATTGCCGGCGGTTGGGCAGGTAAGATGATTGGTGTAACATATGGAGCCCCAACTGAATTCAGGGCACAGGTCAAAACTTACGATGACTCAATTAAATGGATACCATCTGATGTAAAAGGCTCCATCTGGCAGGATGACCTCTACGTCCAGCTTACGTTTTTGGAGACCATGGATGAATTTGGTATTGAAGCACCCGCTAAGAAATTTCAAGAGCTTTTTGCAAAAGCCGGTTACCAGCTGTGGCATGCAAACGTACAGGCACGCAAAAATTATTTTGATAGTATTTTTCCTCCGCAATCGGGTCACCCAGATTACAACCTTCATGCAGACGATATTGATTTTCAGATAGAAGCTGATTATATCGGATTTATGTGTCCCGGAATGCCCCAAACCGCCAATAAGATAGCAGATAAAATAGGGCACATCATGAATTATGGTGATGGTGTCTACGGCGGTGTTTTTGTTGCAGCGCTCTACTCCGAAGCCTATTTCGAAAGCGATATTCGTAAATTAGTTGATAAAGCGTTGCTTTCCATTCCTGCGGAAAGTGATTATTCCAAAATTGTGAAGGATGTGATTATTTTACACAACCAATATCCGGCAGATTGGCATGCTGCATGGAATGAATTGGAAGCGAAATGGGGAAGAGTTCATATTTGCGAGGCGGGTGCAACGTTTAACATTGATGCCAAACTTAATGGAGCCTATATCGTGATGGGATTGCTTTATGGCGAAAGCGACCCGCTGAAAACAATGGAAATCGCAACCCGTTGCGGACAGGATTCAGATTGTAATCCGTCTAATGCAATGGCAGTTCTTGGTGTAATTAAAGGTCTAAGCGGATTACCACTGGCATATCGCGAAGCGGTTCAGACAATTGGTGATTCTCTTTTTATCAATACCAACTACTCTTTCAACAAGGCTGTTGACCAGACAATGAAGTATGCCAAGGATCTTACTATTCAAAATGGTGGTACGGTCACTGAAACAGAGTTGAAAATAAAAGTACAGGCTCCACAGCCTTTTGCGCTCGAAGAGTCGTTTCCTAAACTGGTTTTTGATCGTAGCGCGAGTGTTTTCGACAAAGGTGGCTGGAATTTTAAAGGAGATTGGGCAGTCTATCCTCCTAAAAATGCTCAAGCGATGTTCAGTTCAAAAGTTGGTGATGAAGCTATTTTTACTTTTGAAGGAACGGGTGTTTCGATCGTTGGAAACTGGTTCAAAGACTGCGGTAAGGCCGATATTTTTGTCGATGGTGAATTGAAACGGACAATCGATGGTTATTTTGGTTTTGCAAATCAGACCCATACCGACATGGATTTATACCATATAACCAACCTTCCGCAAGGAAAACATATTGTAAGAGTGGTGGTTAAAGGAGAGAAACGGCCTGAGGCCACTGCCGCAAATATTTATCTGTCTAAGGCGGTTGTATTCAAAACAGCCGATAAGAAAAACGAAAGCCTTAAGTTTTCATTCCAAAAGTAATCCTGAATTAAAAAGAAATAGTCCAACTCCATAATTTGAGGATTAAACTATTTCTTTCCAAATTTAGGTGTTTTTCTTTATTGCAATAATCTGAAATTTAATAAGATATTCAATGAGTTTAAAATTGGTTCTTAGTTTATTTTCTTCGGTTTGCCTCTTATGCTTAGTTGCTTGTCAACCTCAGAAACCAGTTCTGGCAGGACCAGTGAAAATCATTTTCGACAGCGATATGGGTCCCGATTATGACGATGTGGGGGCTTTAACGTTGTTGCATGCGTTTGCTGATAGCGGGAAAGCGGAGATCCTTGCCACAATGGCTTCCAACAAATATGATTTAGTGGCACCATGCCTCGATGTAATCAATACTTATTACGGACGTCCGAATATTCCTGTCGGATCGCCAAAAACACATGGCGTAAATATTGGATGCAGCCAACACTGGACTGATTCCCTGGTGGCTAATTATTCTCATAAGATCGATTCTACTGCTCAGTCACAGGATGCTGTAATTCTCTACCGAAAAATCCTGGCTTCGCAACCAGATACATCTGTCGTAATTGTTACGGTAGGTTTTCTGACGAATCTGAATGACTTGTTGCTTTCACAACCCGATTCCATTTCCCCATTAAACGGGAATGATCTGGTTATTAAGAAGGTTAAGAGATTAGTGTCAATGGCAGGTATATTTCCTGAAGGTTCGGAATTTAATGTACGGGAAGATTCAGCCTCGTCAAAATATACTTTTGATCACTGGCCTACGCGGCTTGTTTTAAGCGGATTTGAAATTGGAAATAAAATACTAACCGGAAAGAAGTTGATAAGCAGCAATTTGAAAAGTCCGGCAAAGATGGCTTTTGGCATAGCAATTCCGTTTTCCGAGGCAGATAAAAACGGACGTCAAAGCTGGGATCAGACGGCGGTTTTAACTGCCGTAAAAGGTGCATCATTTGCTTTTAACGAAGTGAAGGGACAGATTCTTGTTGAGCCTTCGGGATTCAACCGATGGAAAAACAGAAAAGATGGATTGCATGCGTATCTTGTTTTTAAAAAGTCGCCCAAAGAGCTTTCTGAACTGATTGAAAGCTACATGATGCATGATGCGGTTTCTCAGAAGTAGAAATGCCTGAACTATTCGTTTAAAGCTATTCTTATTCAATATCAAACTAACAACTAAAAAAATGTACATTGTTGAAAGTTATTCAGTTGCCGTAATCCTCACCGTGATTACGATGTTGTGTTGGGGATCGTGGGCAAATACCCAAAAGCTGGCAGCAAAAACCTGGCGTTTCGAATTGTTTTATTGGGATTACGTTCTTGGGATACTCCTTTTTTCGTTGATTCTGGGTTTTTCATTGGGAAGTTCAGGAAGCATCGGGATGGGTTTTGTTGAAAATCTATCCCAGGCACAATGGTCAAGCATCTCCGGTGCTCTTGCTGGTGGGGTAATTTTTAACCTGGCAAACATCCTGATCGTTGCTGCTATTGCAATTGCCGGAATGGCAGTTGCATTCCCGGTTGGAATCGGCATTGCACTGGTGCTGGGTGTCCTCATCAACTATTTTGCGACACCTCAAGGAAATGCACTTCAACTGTTTGGCGGCGTCTTATTAGTGACAATAGCTATCGTACTTGATGCACTTGCTTATCGCAAAAAAGCGGCACAAATCATGAAAGTTCCTACCAAAGGGATTGTTCTTTCTGTTGTTGGCGGTGTTTTAATGGCACTTTTCTATCGGTTTGTGGCCAGCTCAATGGCAACAAATCAAGAAAGCCCGGAAGCGGGCATGTTGACACCTTACACGGCCGTTTTTATCTTTGCGATTGGAATTTTAATCAGCAACTTCTTGTTTAATACAATATTGATGAAGAAACCATTCGAAGGAACGCCGGTCACTTATTCTCAATATTTTAAGGGAAATTTCAAAGAACATCTCACAGGTATTTTAGGCGGAATGATCTGGTGCATTGGGATGTCACTAAGTATTATAGCTGCCGGAAAAGCCGGATTTGCGATCTCATACGGACTTGGTCAGGGCGCAACATTAATTGCAGCACTTTGGGGTGTATTTATCTGGAAAGAATTTAAGAACGCTCCTAAAGGGGTGAATACCTTGTTGACAATGATGTTCATACTCTTTGTTGGCGGGCTTGGATTGATTATTCTGGCCGGAAGTTAATTGTAATTTGGTTTTCGAAACGTGGTTGCGTAAGTTTGAGGAATCAACCAAACTATTTTCGTTATGCGGATTTTGTTGCCAGTTTTGACGTTTCATCTTTTTGTTGCTTTCAGTTCCTTCGGTGTTGAGGTGAAGACCATCAGCCCTGATAAGAAGAACCTGATAACTGTTAAACTGAACCCGGAGAAGGACAATTCACTGTTTTATTCGGTCGCAAATCAGGGTAATATTCTCATTGCGGATTCGCCGCTTGGAATGACTTTTGAAAATCAGGAGCCATTTCAGGCCGGACTGCAGATCGTTTCTGCACAACAGAAAGAAGTCAACGAGCCATGGAAACCCGTTTATGGAGAGCGAAACCAATATTCCAATCATTACAACGAATCGACAATAAATCTCAAGGAGATTAAAACTCCATTCAGGAGCTTTTCTATTGTTGTGAGAGCATATAATGAGGGAATTGCATTCAGATATATCATTCCAACTGATCATCCACTGACCATTACAAGCGAGTTAACAGGTTTTCAGTTTATAAAGGATTACACTTCGTGGATAGCAGGAAAGGCGCAGGCAAAATACCTGAAAGGATCAGTAAGCAAAACAGGCAAAGGATGCGAACGACCTTATGTAATTGAAATTTCTGAAAACAAATATGTTGCACTTGGTGAAGCAGCCCTTGTCGATCATGCAAGGATGAAATTCGACCGGTCGGAAAAAGATTCGCTGTTGTTATTGGCTGCCCTTGACAGCAAGGTGGTGTATAATTCTTCATTCACAACACCCTGGCGGTATGTAATGATTGCTGACTCACCGGGCAAATTACTCGAGCAAAATGGTTTTATACTCAATCTGAACGAACCAACAGCTATTCAGAATACTTCATGGATTAAACCCGGTAAAGTTATCCGCGAAGTGACGCTTACAACCGAAGGGGGGAAAGCTTGTATTGATTTTGCAGCACGTCACAATATCTCATATGTTGAATTTGATGCAGGTTGGTACGGACCTGAGAATAATACGGCATCTGATGCAACAACAGTTACTGTCGATCCTGCCCGTTCTCCTGGCCCCCTTGCATTACAGGAGGTTATTCAATATGGCAAACAAAAGGGCGTCGGAATCATTTTGTATGTGAATCAGAAAGCTTTAACGCAACAACTTGATACGATCCTACCGCTTTTTCAGTCATGGGGAGTAAAGGGTATTAAATATGGTTTTGTTGATGTCGGATCACAAGATAATACGGTATGGCTTCATCAGGCAATTCGCAAGGCGGCTGACCATCAGATCATGCTCGATATTCACGACGAATACCGGCCAACAGGTTATTCGCGCACTTATCCTAATCTCCTGACGCAGGAAGGAATCAGGGGCGACGAGGAGAGTCCGGAAAACCAGCATGTGCTGATCACAATGTTCACACGTATGCTTGCAGGTGCCGGCGATCACACCAACTGTTACTTTGCCCCTCGTGTTGAAGACAAGATGGGTTCTCATGTTTCTCAAATGGCAATAGCGATTTGTATCTACAGTCCATGGCAGTTCCTTTACTGGTACGACCGGCCCGAAGATTCGCCACGCAATAAAGGCGTTGCAGGTCCAACAGTCCCGGTGATTTCAGAGATTCCTGATCTTTCATTTTACGATGCAATCCCTACTGTGTGGGATGACACTAAAGTTTTAGAGGGAAAGATTGGGGAATTTGGAACGATTGCCCGGAAAAACGGAGACCGTTGGTTTGTCGGATCATTGACCGATCAGGCAAGGAAGTTGTCAATCAGCATGAATTTCCTGGAAAAAGGTGCAAAATACGAGGCAACCATCTACGCAGATGATTCTACAATGAATACGCCAACGAAAGTGAAAATTACGAAACAGATGGTAACCTCGTCGAGTCTTCTTTCTTTTGATTTAAAGTCAAAAAACGGAGTGGCGATTGTACTTAAAAAGATGAATTTGTAAAACCATTCAAGTGATTTTTTTGTTTAAAGTTAAAACTCATCAGATGGCTAAGGCAGAAGAATATTCACGGTCAGATCACGAACTGTTTGCCGTTAAAGTGATTGATAATGTGGAAATCTCACCGGGTGTTTTCCTCCTTACGTGGAGGCAGAACGGCACATTTATTCCCGGTCAGGTTGTAAAAGTGGCCATCGACCGGTTGCAGCCCCCACGCATCTACAGCGTTTGCTGTGGTAATCTCGAAGAGCGGATTAGTATCCTTTTCAATATTAAGGAGGAAGGATACCTTACTCCAAAACTGGCCACTGCTATTCCTGGTGATGAACTAATGGTTTCAGTTCCATATGGCAGTTTTCATGATGATCATTCGCCGGCTTACTGGATCGCCACAGGCACCGGTATTGCGCCATTTTACAGCATGTTCCAGTCGGGATTGTCTGATCATAAAATTTTGATTCACGGGGTGCGGATGCTCAATCAATTTTATTTCGAAGACGAACTGGAATGGGCGATGGGGAACAACTATATCCGTTGCTGCTCGCACGAAGACGCGTGCAATGTATTTCCCGGCCGGATCACAAAATATCTTTCAGAAACGAATCATTTCCCAAAAGATTATAAATACTATCTTTGCGGCAGGTCATTGATGGTGGTAGAAGTGCGAGATCTTTTGATATCCAAAGGAATACCGTATGAAAATATATTCGCTGAGATTTATTTTTAGGCCATTTGGAATTTAAATTCAGAAGATTTTCAATTATAAAAGTGAGTGGGAGATGAAGGATCAACTTTTTGGTAAAGATTTAAACGAGTTACAGGAGATCAGTTTGGCGCTTGGATTGCCCAAATTCACTGGAAAACAACTGGCCGACTGGCTCTACAAGAAGGAGATCAGTAGCATTGACGAGATGAGTAATCTCTCGAAGAATGCAAGAGAACTGCTCAACGAAAAATACGAGTTTGGAATTTCTGCACCATCTAAAGTACAGGTAAGTCTCGACGGAACAAAGAAGTACCTCTTCCCGACCTCACAAAATAAGTTTATCGAAACGGCAATGATTCCAGACGATGACCGTAAAACCGTTTGCGTTTCGACACAGGTGGGATGCAAAATGGGTTGTCTCTTCTGCATGACGGGCAAGCAAGGTTTCCAGGGTCAGCTAACAGCCGGAGAAATTGTAAATCAGATCAGAAGCATCAAAGAATATGGCGATGTTTCCAATATTGTTTACATGGGAATGGGTGAACCGTTCGACAACCTGGATGCCGTACTGAAGAGTCTCGATATTCTCACTTCCGATTGGGGTTACGCGATGAGTCCACGTCGTATTACGGTCTCTTCAATCGGTATTATTCCAGCAATGCTCCGGTTTTTGAACGAAAGCGAAGCTCATCTCGCCATCAGTCTTCACACCCCGTTCGACGAAGAGCGCCGGAAATTAATGCCCGTTCAGATTGCGTATCCTATTGCCGAAGTTGTTCGCGAAATAAGGGGATGGGACTTTGGAAGACAGCGCCGCGTCTCATTTGAATATATTCTTTTTAAGGGATTGAACGATACTCCGCTTCATATCCGCGAATTGGTGAAATTGTTATCCGGAATCCGATGCCGGATTAACCTGATCCGTTTCCATCCGGTGCCTGGTACGCCACTTGAAAGTCCGGATGAAGAGACAATTAACCATTTCAGGGATCAGCTGAATGATAAAGATATCATTGCAACTGTTCGTGCTTCACGTGGCCAGGATATTTATGCGGCCTGCGGGTTATTATCGACAAAGGAATTGATCAGCAAAGAAGTTTAGGCGTTAAATAGCATTCACAATAAATTAAGAGAAATCTATTCCCGCTTTTGCAGCCTGCAAATGTTGGTCTTGTCTTTTAATATTATACAAGCGCCCCTCTTTTACAAATTTCGCACCTGTTTGTTTGAAGTGAAAGGGAACCTTCTTTTCGCTGCATTGGGTACGGATGTGATAAACCCAGTCATAATCACAAATGCGGGCTTCATTACCCGACTCACCCCCTACAATCACGTTTTCAATGGATGGTGTTAACCATTGGGAAAGATTCATCTTTTCCAACAAAGGCTCGCAGATGATCACCTTATGACGGATCGGAAGGTTCAGAAAGATGGGCAGGCGATAATCGGCCCTTTCCTGGTTTTCGCAGGTTGATCCAATTGTCACATTTGCATAGCCATCTCCCCAATCTGTTGGAAGATTTACCTCAAACCGGTCGATACGTTTTGTAATGATAAAAAAATGCAAATCGCTCCGGTATTTAATCATCCGCCACGCATCAATGCGCCAGTCATCAGCCTCATCAAGGAAAAAGTCGGAGGAAAAGCAGGTATATACTGTTTCTCCGGGCGTTAGTTTGTATTTGCCGTTGCGCGATTTCTTCAATGGCAGATTATAGGCTGCCGTTTTTGTTATCGCAGAGGCATCTCTGTCGAATGCGGAATCGATACGGTATACATAGCAATTCTGACAGCCGGCACTTATTTTTCGGCAACCATGCCATGGATTCCATTGGGCCATTGGTTAATTTTTTTTACCAATCAAGGTTGTGAATGAATGACAGTCTTCTTTTTTATCCGTTTTTTATTATTAAAATGGATGTTACTAAGGTTTTTTATCACTGACAATTATCAGCTTGATGAATTTCGGGAAATAGATCTCCTGGTTTTCCAGCAGCTCGGCAAAATCAAAGCTGTTTACATTATAAGTGATATAGATGCCATCCGATTGAATCTCAGGATGAGCTTTTGCTGAATACATAAAGGGCTTTTTGATTCCCATATACGGAGGCGTATAGATCATCATTGGTTCAGACCATTTTCCCTGAAGGTTATCTGACATCCGGATCCCAATTTTTGCCTCTCCAAAACCAAACGATTGAATCTGGATAAACTTTTTCAAGGAGGCATCATAATGAACCGAATACTCTGTCGCACCTATAAATAATGGTTCAGGAACCGGCTCTTTTGTTTTTCTTTCTGCCCATTTCCCGTCTATCCACCATTGCGGAGTTGCAATATTTCCGGCATAAGCATCTTTAAGTGTCCATCGTAATACATAGACTTCATGGGTTGCCGGTTCAACAGCACCATAGGCATAAAGATATTTGTCGTCTTTCAGAACTGCAGCTGATCCGACGATCGAACCATAGGTTTCAGAGCCTTCTAGATATTTCATTTTCCATATTGAAGGGTCGTCATTTGGATTTGAAATAAGAACAGCATACCACCCGCATGATTCAAAACCAAGTCCTGTATTTACCGTTTTTTCTTTCATTAAGAAAATGATCAGCTTATCTTTTATCATCACACCATGTCCTGTCCAGAACCAGAATTCACCGGGGATGTGAAAAAATGATTGTGGACTTTTCTCCGATTTGTCCCAGTAAAATTTGACCGGGGCACGCTTCAAATCATATCCATCCTGAATGGCTAAGCTGTTTCGGATGATCGACGATTTTTTTCGTGACCTTGTTGAATCACTGGCTATAAAACTGTCGCTAAAAAGCCAAAGTATTTTTCCGTTTCCGAGGTCAATTGATGAGGCGCCGTCGGCACCAAGCCAAATAGGGTCATTGGTGAAATATTTGTCAGTTATTTCAGAGGTCTCAACTTCAATTTTGTATTTAGTTGTATCAATCTGCTGACTAAAACAGACGTAATCAAACAAAAGAAAAGTAATAAGGAACTGAATCTTCATCTTAAGTAACGAGAATAAATGAGTGACCTATTTTCATATTTAAGGTCTCCTGAAAAAACAAATAAGAATGCCACCAAATCACAAAAACACCAAATTACACCAAAGTTAAAGTTTTAATTATATGCTTTTGTGACATTTGGTGACTTGGAGATTTGGTGGCAAAAAAGACTTTTCATCAGTTCGATTACTTATTTATCTTTTTATGAAACCGTTTCGATATTTTTTACAATTATGTCCTATATGCCTTTATTTTCGCGCAATATTAAGGTTTTTAAAGCTCGAAATATCAATAAGCCCCCTGGTATCGTCATCGAAACTGATAACGACGCTGTCACCCTTTGCTGTCACAGGAAGTTCATTCGATATCTGCGACGAACCGATAAAAATATTCTCCTTTCCCTCTACGGTGAAATAGTAGAAGCTATTGCCGTTCTTGATATCTGAATTGATGCGTTGCACCACCGAATGAAGGATTTGCTTATTGGTTGTACTTCTGGGATTGATTTTATTCCCGACCATGTTATAAGCATTTTTGTAGGCCATCAACGTTTCGGTCAGTGTATTTCCAACCCCAACAATCGTATAATCTTCAATGGCGACCATTGCAAACATCTTCACCAGTCCGCCATCGTCTTTTAAGGTCATCATATAGGTGGGGATGTTGTTGATGTTATACGGAATCGGTGTTGAGGCAGAAAACCGCTTCTCCTGCACTTTCCCGCGTGCCGATTTTCCCGCGT
>Ga0209430_1001388_pt1 | contig 18104 bp, 24 predicted proteins | sample BarGraIncub1133A_FD_184504 | JGI IMG/M metagenome (GOLD analysis project Ga0209430, IMG submission 184504) | Arctic peat soil microbial communities from Barrow, Alaska - Barrow Graham LP Incubations 11-33A (SPAdes) (version 2) | ecosystem: Environmental > Terrestrial > Soil > Wetlands > Peat... | reverse complement strand
ATGCCTTCGACGATAATGTTGTAACCTTAAAAGTATAATAATAGTATAAGGCCACTATAATATATTTAGAGGTCTTATTTATCGACGCTACATCTGAACTGTAACCTTATTTTCTATCGTCAAATAAAAAATATCAATGATTGAACTTCCTCAACCATTGATATTGTAGGTGCAACATAAGGACTTCGAACCCCCGGCCAACCGATTCGTATCTGCTTTCCTTATCTCTCTTATCTACATTCCTCACTAATATATTTTTTCTATAACTACCTCATAATTACCTTCTGGTGATTCTACAGAACGCTTTACTCCAACTTTTTGTCTGTATATTGCAATGCCAAGTGGAGATTCAACACTTATAGCCATCATATCTGGGTTTGTTTCGACCGTAGATACTAACCATACCTTTTCAACATCATCGGTATCAAGGAATCTAACATCTGCCTGCCCTCCTAGGCTTAATTCATCACCATTACCTTCATTACCAACAATCGTACAGTTATTTAATATATCTTGAATTTTGAGTATTCTATCATTATTAGTGGCTTCATCATCCTTAGCTGCATCATATTCCGCATTTTCGCTCAAATCTCCATGTGCCTTTGCTTCTTTAATTGCAGCTGTTATTTCTCTTCTATTTATACCCGTTCGAAATTTCAATTCATCCTCTAGTTTCTTTACTCCAATTAGTGTTAATATAGTCTTCGCCAAAATGAATCACTCTCTCTCATCTTTATTTATCTTAATAATTATTCCATCATATTATTTATAAATATAAGGTTTCGTCCCATATCCTTGGCTCTATAAAGTTCTTTATCTGCAATTTCTATCATATTAGATATGTTGCCAATACTTGATAATTTGCCAAATATTCCTCCCACGCTTATTGTTAGTACACTACTCTTACTACCTAACTTATATATCAAATTTAGTTTTTCTACTTCATTTTTAATTAGATTCCCTAAATCTAATGCTTGATTATAATTTATGTCTCCTGCATAATAAATGAATTCTTCCCCACCATATCTTCCAAAAATATCTTTTCTTTTTAATTGTATATCTCTCAAGCAATTTGCAACTTTTATAAGACATTCATCTCCCTTTAAATGTCCCCAGTAATCATTATATTTCTTGAAATTATCAATATCTATAATAAATAGAGCAATTATTTCATCATGTATCAAAGATTCTTCCCATATTTTATTCAACTGATAATTAATATGCCTTCTATTTGGAACTCTAGTAAGTTCATCTTCATATGCTTTCTTTTCTAAAACTTCATTTAATATTTGTACTTTCCCTAACTCTTTCCTCTGATTAGAAATTTCCATTTCTAATACCTGGTTAATTATTTTAACTTTTTCAAATTTACTATTTACCTTTAAATGTGCTAATTCAATTTTTAGAATTTCAAGTTTATTTCCTACAATTGAAGTCATTATTTCTTGATTTACACGGTGATATTTTTTGAAGTATTCTAGTGCATCTCTAAAATTTTCTATTTTTTCATAATAGTCTGCTACAATTTTGCATACTTCACTCAACTTTTTATTTGAATTTGTTTTTTCAGCATATTGTATTGCTTTTTCAAAATAGTAAAAGGCTTTCTTTGAATTTTCTTCTAATTGTAACTTTGCAATATTCATTAATACATCTATGGCGTAAAATTTATTATCCACATTTTCTAATCGATTAAGTGCACAAGAAAAGTAATTTTCTGCTTTGCTATAATTTCCATTGATATAGTAAACCCTTCCTAAATTATTTTCAACATCTCCAAGACTAACCATGTCTTTTTCTTCCATAAGGATGTTATAACTTTTAGTGAAATATTCCAATGCCTCGGTGCACTTATTTACCATTAGGTATATCTCACCAATATTACTAAATATTGCTGCTGTATTTATTTTCAAGTTGATATCTATGCTTATTTTAAGAGCGCTATTATAATATTCTAGAGCCCTGTCGTATTTGGCTGACTCCCGAAAAACTTCCCCTATATTATTAAGTACACTACTCAATAATAAATAGTCTTTGGATTCACCTAACAAATCTAAGGCTTGTAATAAATATTTTAGGGCTTCTTCATACATTGAATTATAAAAATACGCAATTCCAATAAGATTTATTGCTTTTATTTGTCCTAAACGTACTTGAAATACTTCAAATATTCTAAGTGCTTTATAGGAATAATCTAACATTTTATTAATTTCTGATTTAGCTCTACAGGCACTTGCCATTCCAATTAAAGCATATCCTTCTTCTAACTTTAAATTATTTTTCTTTGCCATATTATAGGCCTCTTTGCTCATTACATATGCTTTACTAGGATAAGAAGTATATATCTTCTTTGCTTCATCAAGTATCTTATAAATTTCTTTTACTAAATTTTCTTCCATAGTGACCCCCATTATCAATTTATCACTAATTAACACCATGAGCTAATTATAGCATGATATTACAATAACAAATATGGTTACTTTTAATTAGAGCTTTAATACTATCGTTTAGTTATCTCCTGTTTTAAATTAATTGTGTTCGAATAGAATATAATATAACTAATATACTAATATAATGGAAGAAGGGTTTAGAATGACAATCGAGGCGAAAATACAATTAACATCATCAGAATTAGATACTTTATGGATGACATATTTAACACCTATACAGTTGATGTAAAAAATTTAAAAAGTAAAATTGTAAGTGTATTTAATAATGAAAACGTAGTTATTCCAATAGGATTTGATGAACGTGATGTAGTAAGTGAGTCTCCTGCTCTATTTGACGACATTTTTCATGTAATGATTCTTCGCCAGATGATGAAATTAGATTTTGGTCATTCTGCTATATTTTCCGCTATGTCCTATATGAAAGAAGTTCATGATATATTAAAGCTTAACTATGATATCGCTGATAAATATTATGTTATGACAACAGACTATTGAAAAGAGGAGTGCTTGCAAAGCCACCTTCTGTATGTATACCAAAAAAAGTAGAATTCATTGAAAATAAAAATTACATGAGTGGACATAATCCTTTTTCTGAGACACGTTCATTGAATACAATTGAGGTCGGTTTTCTTAATGAAGCTATTGAAGATAACATTTTTGGTATGCAGTTGATGACAGGCTTTGCACAAGTAGCCACTGAGAGTGAAGTTTAAGAATACTTCATAGAAGGTAAAGAATTATCGAAAAAAATTATCACTAAATTAAGTGATGTGTTATTACAAAGTGATATTCAGCCTCCAAGTACATGGGCAGGTAAAGCTACAGATTCAACTAAGGCCCCAGCTTCAGAGAAACTTATGATGTATACAACAAGCATAATAGCCAGCTCGGCTATAGGTTACAATGCTTTAGGTACGTCTTTTAGTATGAGAAGTGACTTGCATACTAAACTTTCACTTATTGGGAAGGATACTTTTGATTTTGCGAAAAAAGGTGGCAAAATAATGATTAGCCATAAATGGATGGAAGAGCCACCTCAAATGGAGGATAGAAATCAGCTAACAAAGTAAAATAAAGAATATTGGGATTATAAGAATATAACCGATTTTTATTAATTCTTAATAAAAATAATTATTACTACTCACCCATTGACAAATAAAACCCCGTGATGCGTTGATATCACAGGGTTTTATTATGGTGCGATAGAAGGGATTCGAACCCCCGGCCGACCGGTTCGTAGATATTTCCCTTATCTCTCTCTGTTAGTTCAATAAATTTAGACAAGCAAATCATGATCACTAATAACTGATAAATTTTACTTTTTAATTAACTCCCAATATCCACCTTTATCAGACCCTTTACGCAGTATTACTTCTTTATGTTTAAGGACCTCTATGTTGTTTCTTATATTTCGCTCATTGATTCCTATCAGTTTTGCGAGTTGTTTCTGGGTGATCTTGCTATTTTTAATGATTTCTACAACTATTTTATTCTGAGTATCATTTAAATCTAGATTACTATATTTTTCTAGATCTTTTTCTAGGTCTTTTCCTAAACTATTATCAATAGCGGTAATCTTTTTTTGAATGATATTTCTAATTGTTAATATCGTCATAAAATCTTTTACTTTATACTCCGGTTCTGGCAATCCTGCTTCAATCATTTCCAGATACATCCTGTCAACTCCCTCACCTAACTCACGTACAAACTTATAATCCCTCAAATATCTAGCTATCACAGGATTTCTAGAAAAATGTATGCTTCTAATATTGCTAAGTCTTACAACTCATATTCCGCTAAATGAAGCATACGAAAATTAAAAGTTTTATATGCTTCATTTTTTTATAAATCAACCACAAATTATCTTAAATAACTATATTTTTAATATGCAATATAATGTCTTTTTTTCCCTTATCTATCTTCCTTAAAGCCCCCTTGGATTTTAACAGCAATTTTTCACCAAATAGATTAACAACCTTTTAAAAAAATATCTTCACTTAATTTTAGGTGTTCTAATATTACTTTTTGACTATAGTTTAATTCTTCCAACAGCATTCTATATTGCATATCATTTATCTCAAACCTTTTTACTGCTACATATTCAAAAATTCCTAGTATTGCCACCAGGGAGGGCCTTCTCATTTTTATTTTTCCAGGTCCTAATATCTCTTCTTCATTATCCTTCATACCCGTTCTAACTACATTCTCCATAACCGACAATATCATCATTGATATTAATAGTAAATACATTAACGATTCCACTCTTGCAGGGTTCTCTAAAAATATTGAGTTAACAAATTGAGGAGATTTTATTTGTTGAAACTTTTTTTCTACTGTTATTTGTGTTTTATATTCTGTTAATATCTCTTCTCCCGTTAAATTTAAATTGTTACTGCACAAAATAAAAGTACACTCTTTTTTTATAGTTACATCTATTACATCTTTTAATTCTTCTAAATCATATTTCAATATATATTTTGTAATCATGTTAACTTCTTTATGTTTTGCGCTTGGCCTACCATTTTTAGCCACTTCTACAAGCTCTATTCTGGCATTTATCCTCATATATTTTAATTTTAATGTATCATCTATTTCCTTAAAAACTTCAGTGGCTGCATCCTCTGTTTTAAAATAATTTGTCTTGCTTAAATATTTTTTGAATTTTTTTTCTGCGTTCTCTTTTTCTTTTTCTGTTGCTCTATTTATTGTTTTAGTCTTTAATTCTAATAATTCTTCAGAATAACATGTCACTGATTTTAATTTAATACCTTTGTAGTCAACAATCTCATCTAATAATAAATAGTTACTTTGGTTCTTTTTCCCATTATTCAGTGTGAATTTACGTCTGTTTTCATTATCTATTGATTTATTTATTAGCCCTTTGCTTAAATTTGTTGTTTGGGTCATTTTAGTTATTATTTTTATCTTTATATTCCCTTTTTCATCTATTGTCTTTCTTAAATTATCTTCTGTAAATGCTGAGCTGTCAGCTATATAATGCAATTCATTCATGTCCACATTATGAGATTTTAATACATCATAAACTTCTGTTAGATTTTCATTATTATATGTCTTATCATCTTTATTTCCTGAAAGTACCTTGGCATCCACAATGACTCCATTTGAACAACCTATAGCCATTTTTAGCTGTTTCTTATCATTTCGCTTCTGCTTACTATGTCCAAAAGTTATATTTATTTGTCCTAGCTTACTATCTGGTGATTCATACTCCCCCCATAAGATTTTTGATGTAGTATCAAAATTTATGTTATTTATTTTAATCCCATATATTTCAAAAGCTTTAAGTGCTATTTCACTTAATATGATTCTTCCGCCTGCATCAAATGTGGCATCAAGTAGATCTCCGCATCTGTCATCAGTTATTTGACTAATATCCATGTCATGATGAAAGATTCCGGTTATGTCTTTATGCTTAAAATATTCGTTTATTTTATACAATGGATGATACCCATCTATTATATTTGTAATCATCATTTCAGCTATGATTCCATAAGGAATATCAGGCTTTCTCCCAAGATCTTTAGTTACGTGTTTGTTAAAAATCTCTGCTAATCCAATTTTCTGGCATACACCGACAATTAAATTTAACTTCCCATCAATATTCATTTTCATACTATCTATTATTTTTTTGGCATTTTCATCTAAATGTTTTGATGTTTCCATATTGTTACACATCATATACTTTGATAAAGATATATTCGACAAACATATATGAAAATCCTTTTTGAATTAAATTCATTTATTTACATTTTATATTATTAATCGTGTTAAGCATTCAACGGAATATGAGTTATAATATTATCTGATGCTAGATATGCATCTAATTCGTCAGTTTTATTAAGCAGCTGACTAAAATCAGAATCATTAGCTGTCAAGTCAACCATTGACTTCTCAATATTCGCTAAGTCGTTCTCCAATTTCTCCTGATATAAGTAAATAGTATTCTTATTTGTTTGGGTAATCCTTGTATTTAATACATTCATAGTAATCAAATTATAGCTGACCAAAAAACCGATAGAAGGTATAATAAAAATCAACAGTATTATAACTACTAATTTCTTAGATGAAATACTAATCCCTTCCCACACAAAAATAATCAACTCCATTCCATTTTAAACAATATAATTATACTATAATCCTTATTATTTCCTATATCCATTGAAAATCCTACTATTCCCAAAATAAAAAAAGACCATGAAGCTTTTAGTTTTAGAAACTCTTCATAGTCTTTCTCTATTTCATATGAAATTTATACGGATAAATCTCTTTTTGAAAAGATATATATACCTGAACCGTATAATACAATTGCCACTAGGATTAATATAATTATCGGTAAAACTTGACTTTTACCTCCAATAATATCAGTTGTATTAAAGAGTGATAATATTGTAAAATATTTTAGATTTGCTAAGTTTCCACCCATGTTAGCTAGCATCTGTATCAGATAAAAAAGAACTGGTATTCCTGCACCTATAGTAAAGGAGCGCTTTGTATCATTACTAATACAGGATGCAAAAAAACATACTCCGCTAATAGCAACGTGAAGAAAATATACCACAATGCTCATTAGGATCAATTTGCCAATATCCAGCTTACCTGGATGCATTAAGGCAGAAGCTATTATTATTGCAACGGTAGCATAGGTGATCAATATTGCTATATTAATCCATAAGCATAAGGCTTGGGTCAGGGCGATTTTCACTCTTTTATTTGGCGTAGCTAAAAGGTAAGCCATAGAGCCCCGATCCACATATCTGGCTATAAGCTTATTTGCTAGGACTATAGAAAAAATCATTGGGAACATTATCATAATCATCCCAAATAAATCAGTGGCTATATATCCAACAAGTGTAGTTCCACCTGCAACAAATCCAAAAGCCTTCATAAGGCCTGGCATAGTCTTAATTATTGCATCAAAGGCATTCACACTCTTAGGATTAAACAAGCCTACTACGCTCAAAGTATATATGGTCAATATATAAATAAAAATCATAAAAATCATTTTATTAGATTTCATTTCTCGCTTTAATAAAGGGATACTAAACATTCTTTTCACCTCCGTAATAATGCATAAATAACTCCTCAAGAGACTGAGTCTTAACATCTAAATCCTTGATTTTATATTTGTTTATAGCAGCAATTAGGTCATTTATATTGCCCTTAACGGAAACTGTAACTTTTTTCTCTTCAATAGCTATTACTTGAAAGCCTTCCTTCGCAAAGTCTTCAGCCATTTCCTTAGTTAAAAAGGTAATTACATAGGATTTGGTTTTTGACTCGGTAAGGGTTTTCATATCCTCAATTGCTACTAAATTGCCATCCTTTATAATAGCCGTCCTGTCACAGGTACGCTCTACTTCTTCAAAATTGTGTGAGGACATAAGTATTGTTTTGCCTTTTTTCTTTTCTGATAGAATAAGCTCCAGGAATTTATTTTGCATTAAGGGATCAAGTCCGCTTGTGGGTTCATCAAGAATTATAACCTCTGGATCATTCATAAAAGCGCATACTATCCCTACCTTTTGCTTCATCCCCTTAGACATTTTTTTTATTTTCCCATTAGGGTCCAATTCGAATCTACTAATAAGTTCAGTAGCTAAACTAAAATCTTTTATGCCCTTCATTTCCGCTATAAATTTAATGAACATAAGGCCGGTCATATCATCCATAAGAGTGATTTCACCTGGAAGATATCCAAGAGTTTTTTGAATTGTTGAAGCTTCTTTCCTACAGTCTAAGCCATTTATAAAGCTTTCTCCTTTGTCTGGATGAATAAAGCCCATAAGATGTCTTATGGTGGTGGTTTTTCCAGCTCCATTAGGCCCTAGAAATCCGAATATCTCTCCTTTCTTCACGGAAAAATTTAAATCAAAAACGCCTTTATTATTTCCATAATCCTTGGTCAATTGCTTGATTTCAATAACATTCACTACAACTGTTCCTCCTTATAAAAATTATTTTTAAGTAAATTCAAACATTCGTCAAATTCATCGAATAAGCCATCATAATCAAGTTTTGCTTTACTTGATAATTGATTTACATATCCATCGGTAAGCCACAAAAGCATTTTCATAACAAGCTTAGGGTCAATGCCTTCTTTAAACTTTGAAGTATCCATGCCCTCAAAAGCAATTTTATTTCTAATATCTTCACCTTTTGCTAAAACAGCTTTTATGTCCTCTTTTACCTCCTCATCCTTTTCAAAATACATGCTTGTTAAAAAGGATGGAATTCCAGGGTGCTTTTTCATAACTGACATTTCGATATTAGATGATAGCTTAATCCTGTCAAAGAAATCTGTAATGGTGTAATCAAACCTCTTCTCAATTTCATTTATAAGAGTATTGCCGCACAGATCAATCAAATAAAAATAAAAGGCTTTTTTTGTACCAAAGTAATGAAATATCATTGCTTTTGAAATTCCGGCAGCAGTAGAAATGTCGCTTATTGACGATTTTTTATAACCATTTGTGCCAAAACATTTAAGGGCGGCATCAATAATGATATTCTGTTTCTCTAAAGGTAATCTAAAAAATTTCTCCAAAAACTCACCTCGCAAATTTTTTTTCGACCGATTCGGTTAATATAATTATAGTAATAGAAACCGATTCGGTCAACAGCTTATTTAAAATTATTTGTCTTCCTGTAATTCCTCTTTATAACATTATATCTAGGTTTGCTGTGTGAAAAAAGCAATTACATGCCGAAAAATGATAAACATATGAATATACTATAAATCATAGTAAAATGTTAAAGTATACATAGAAGTATGTGTTAAAAGATGGGGGTAATTTCATGAAGTATAATTCTAGATGGAAACTAGTGTAGGTCTGTCTATTAAAGAGGTTGTAACCGGATATGTAGGAACAGAATCTGAAGTTATTACAAATACGGTTATAGAAACACGAAAGTCCAGCTATCGAAAGGATATAAAATATGAGAGATTTGAAAGAGGTATAACTTATTGGGATTCAAATCGAACACCTGTATTTGAAAATGATGAAATGAAATATATAATGTTTACTACTTCCGAATCTACAGAAGGGGTTTTAAAAAATGAGAGTATAGTACGCCAACATAAGATAATAGCCCAGCAAAAGCAGCAATTAGAACTGCAGAACAGACAGTTAGAAGCAAGGAAATTAATTTATCAATCTGAACAACTAATTGACCTAGGTGATAGTTTTAATACCACTAAATATTTTGATATGGAAGGAAATAAAATATTATATGAAAACCTTCCTGGAATTAGAGCGTTAAATGGTGAAAGAGTAGAAAATGTTAAGATTTTCGTAATCAATCCTAAAAAAGAGTATTATATGAATAACAGTACAATTCCAATTTATAATACGAGTGGAGATTTAACTTTGGTAGTATCATGTTTTCATGATATAACTGATATAATTCAGCAATCTAAAAAAATTGAGGAACAGAAAAAAGAATTAGAAGCGATCATAGAAAATATATCTGATGGTATTTCTGCTTTTGATAATAAGGGACGATACATGATATAGATGGAGAAAGGATTGACTCAGAAAATAATCCATCGCTTAGAGTTATGAAGGGTGAATATTTCAAAGATCTGAGAATGTCAATAAAGTTTCCTAATAAAACATTACAAGTAGCCGTTAGTGGAGCACCTATTTATGATAATGAAGGGAATTTTATTTTAAGGGTGCTTTGTCACCGTGATATGACCGACTACTTCAATCAGGTGGAAGCTATAAGAAGCAAATATGAATTCATGGATAGAATGATAGATACTTTTGATTTACCTGTGGTTAGATTGTCATGTACGGATTTAAAAATTGTGGATATAAATAAAAAGGGGTTAAATACACTTAAGTTACTTCGACCTGATATTATATCATTGAGTCAAATAAAAGATAATAAGCTGGAAGATTTATTTAAAGCATTAGAAACTAGTGAGTATTACCAGTGTTTAAATGATGTGCTAAGAGAAGGGAAATCTAAGTATTTGAATAAAATTGCTTTAGTGATCAACGAAAGCAATGTATTTTGGAATGTTATATCTTCAACAGTTCAGCTATTTAACATATATTACGGCGATGGCTCCCTTGATAAAAGGAAAGATTCAATTATCAAATATATTCACTCAATGAGGCAAAATTGCTTTAGACTATCAAAACTTATTGATAATATAGTTGATATATCAAAAATCAAAGCAGGTTTTTTTCAATTAAACTTATCAAATAACAATATAGTAGAAGTGGTAGAAGCGATAGTCATGTCTGTAACTGACTTTACTGATAGTAAAGGATTAAATATTATTTTTGATACGGATATTGAAGAAAAAATTATTGCTTGTGACCCAGAGAAGATAGAGAGGATAGTATTAAATCTTTTATCAAATGCTATAAAATTTTCAAATATTGGGGATGAAATCTTTGTGGATATTAAAGATAAAAATGAATTAGTAGAAATATCTATTAAGGATAATGGCATCGGCATTGAAGAGAAAGACTTTACCATGATATTTGATAGATTTAAGCAGGTTGACAAAACAATATCAAGAAATGCTGAAGGAACAGGTATTTGATTAAACCTAACTAAATCTATTGTTGAACTACATGGAGGGAGTATATTTTCTGGAAGGAAAGTACGTTAATTAATGGAAATATGGAGAATAAAAATGTTCGAATACAATTGGAGCTTTCAGATATCTTTTCATAAGAGTATCCACAATCATAACTAAGGAGAAATAACAATGATATTTCAAAATTCACTCGAAAATACTGTTATAAAATTGAAAGCCTTTAACACAAAAAATAATATAGTCCATAAAAGTTTTGAAATCGGCATTTTATTAAAAGCAATTGATGGGATCCTAGAGATAATTGGTGGATTTATATTAATGTTTTTAAACCCGACAACATTAAATAGATTAATATTCTTATTAACACAACATGAATTATCTGAAGATCCACAAGATATCATAGCTAGTTTCATGGTAAAGTTAGGCTCTACATTTTCTGTAAGCACCCAATACTTTGGAGTGTTTTATTTAATTTCTCATGGGATAATTAAATTTATTCTTGTTGTTTTGTTGTGGAAAAGAAAGGTCTGGGCTTATCCCCTTACCATAGTTTCCTTAATTCTATTTATTGTCTATCAGATTTATAGATATACAATTGATCATTCAATGTTTCTAATAATACTGACTATTTTTGATGTTATAATGATATTGTTAACTTTCCTAGAATATAAAAGGATGAAAAATAGTTTTACTTTATGATATAAAGGTAACTTAAAGCGAGGATAATTTATTGAATCAGAAGGGGTAGTAGTATGAATGAGATAAATAAACTAAATATCTTGAATGGGCAGTCAATGTATAATTACTTTAAGCAGCTATGTGCGTAGGTGAGGTTACGGATAATATTTTCTCAACTCAATTTATTAATTGCCGTTGTGAAGCTCACCAGGTATCCCTAGAGCAATATAATAAATTAACTTTGAGGCCTTTGCAAATGCTTTTTAAAAACCAATTTTCTCATATTGTTTTGTGGTTTGATGATGATATGTTTTGTCAGATTAATCTTCTTACAATTCTTGCTTATCTTAATCAAATTAATTATAGTTATAATGTGACTTTCAATTTAGTAGGTCCCAAGTTTAGCTTAGTTAATTCCTTCGAATTTAGTGTACAAGGCTACTATCAACTGTTTAAAGAAGTCATGCTTAATAGGTGCATACCTGAAAATATAAATTTATCTATATTGGAAAATGGAATTAGGCTTTACCTTCAATACTTAAAAGAAGAAAATGAAATTACAATATACATTAAGCAACATGAAGGTTTACGAGTGGAGCTTTTAGTAACAGAGCTATTAAAGTTATTCCCTGAATATGGTTTAGGAGATACTCAATATATACAATTAATTGAAAAGTGTAAAAAAAGCAATTAAAGTTTTATGAGAATATTAAGGAGTCCCGTCAAGTAATGCTTACAAATTGAACCAAGATGTTTGATTAAAGTTGCCACTTCTGTATTCGTAATTATATATATTGGAGGTTATTATGAAAATTACAGATTTAACTCAATTAATCAATTCGGATATGCCAGTTTTCCCAGGAACAGAAAAGCCAATTCTGAAGAATACAAACACAATAGAAAAAGATGGTTTCAGAGAGACGAAAATCACTATGTACTCACATACAGGTACACATATAGATGCACCTGCACATATGCTTTTAAAGGGACCTTATTTAGATAACTTAGAGGTAGAGAATTTTATTGGAAATGCTACTATTTTAGATTTTTCAAATGGAAATATAAAATCGATAGATATAGATATCTTAATGCCCTATGAAGAAAAAATAAAAAATGTTGACTTCATAATAATAAAAACCGGATGGAGTAAATACTGGGGAGATAAAAAGTATTATGAAGCCTTCCCAGCTTTGAGTGAGGTCTCCGCCAAATGGTTATCACAATTTAATTTAAAGGGCATTGGCATTGATGCAATTTCAATTGATGATATAAAATCCTCAACCTTTCCTGTCCATAAAATATTAATGCCAATGAACTTTATAATTATTGAGAACCTAACAAATTTAGACTCCATTAGTAGCGAGTATTTTATATTAAGTATTCTCCCCCTAAGATATAAAAATGCAGATGGTTCACCAGTACGAGCTATTTCAATAGAAAATATATAGCTGAAGCTACTTCCCAGGGAAGTTTTGCTGTCCACTTACACAGTCAACCCTACCAAACATGCTTTCAAGTCTCTGGAGAGCGATCTTTGGTAAGGGTGGCTTTGATATACTACTCAAATTGTCTATAAAATGGCCAAGGGTACCTGTTCCCGTCAAGGTAACGTCTATACCTTTTGTGTAACGACAGAACCGGTAGGCAGCCTCCATTATTGATTCGGCATAACCATTGTCAATAAGAAAATCAATAGTTTTATCCTCCATTACAAGTTCACCATCCACCTGCCCAGCAGCCATCATTTTCTTTACATCAAGCTTTAGTTGCTTAGGGTCTGATAAAGAGGCTCTTACTGCAAACATGCAGAGCGTACCAACATTTTTTTCCTTAGCCCTTGGTAGAATTGTTTTTACTGCAGAGGGATTAATAATATTGTAGCCTACCATAATTACATCCCATAAATCATCAGTTAATGCTATTTTCATAGTTTCATGGGTTGTATCACTACCAAACAACTCTGTTAAGCCTGTAAACCGTATTTTTCCCTTTTCCTTCATCTTTACAAGCTCAGGATAAAACCTATCCCTAACCTTTTTGTAATGTTCCGGTGCTACACCATGTATATGATATATGTCAATATAATCTGTTTTCAGTTCTTTCAAACAGTCATCCACGTTTTTTTCTAATTCCTCAGCAGATTTAATCTCACCATTTATGTCATAGGGAAATTTTGTAGAGATTATATAGCTATCACGAGGGATACCCTGCAAAGCCTTTCCTACTGCTGGCTGTGTACCATAAGCATAGGCGGTGTCAAAAAAATTCACCCCATTATCATAGGCATAGCGAATGATATTGCAGGCATTATCAATGCCCTTTGAAAACATTCCAAGCCTGCTATGGCCCCCACATCCTAAACCTACAACGGATACTTCAAGTCCTGTGCGTCCCAAAACAACTTTTTCCATTAAACTCGCCTCCATTTTTTATATATTCCTTGAGTCATACATACTACCAACGCTTTTAATATATATTATAGCATAAGGATATTTTAAAATTTTTCAGGAGGATAATATAACCCGGTTTTTATTCCTTCTACTCTAAAGGCTTCGATATATACTGTGAGATTTACTATGAAAATTATAGATGATATAACAAATTTTATTTTTCTTGAAGATTCTATGAAAAACGCGGATATTTTCCTGGTCCCTTGTCAAAATCATTCAAGTACACAAAGAAATATAGTACGGAATGGGAATTTTTAAAAGATGTACTTATCCAAAACGGTGTTGAAGAAAATGCTGTTTTAAGGGAAGATAATGCTGAAAACACCTACCAAAATGACCTTAATTCCAAGATAATTACGGATATACATAATCTAAACATCAAAAAAGCAATTATATGCAGCAAAGACTATCATGCCAGGCGATGTTTAATGTATTATCAATTATCCTATCCTAAAACTGAATTTATGATTTGTCCCTCCCAGACCCATGACTTTAGCCGAGATAATTGGTTTAAAAGTGAGTACGGTATTGAAAAAGCAATGGGAGAATTGATGAGATGTGGGGGACAATTTAAAGACTTAATACGACGGAAATAAGTTATGAAGACTACCAAATTTATGAGTTTAGTGTAGATAGGAGGGTATTTCTATGAGAAATATGATAAAAACTCTTTCAATATCACTTTGTTTTCTCTTACTTATTCTTTTTAGGACTAGCATAGCTTATGCATCTACTAACTTAGATAAGCCTTTTGAAAAGCATTATATTTCAGATAGCATAAAAGCAGAGCTTTCTGCTCTTTTAGTGAAAGAAAATTTAAGTGAAAAGATCTCTCGTGATATACCCAGCGACACCAACAACTTTACTTTATCCCCTCCAATTAAGCTTTACAAATTAATAAACCAAGGTCCCAATTTTATAAATGAGTACAATAACAAAAATAATATGACTACCTATATATCAAATTACTATAGTATTATCCAATGTATAAAATCTAGCTCTGGGAGAGTTTTAGGTACCATTTACTACGATAGGATTGACGAGAATGACTTGAAAAATGTAGATTTTTGGTATGATCCTTCTGATAAAGCAAATTTCTTAAAAAGGTATAAAGCTATAGGCAATACCTGGCATATATCCTGGATTGATCAAGGATCCTTTAGTCCTGCTGATTATTTTGGTGATTTAGTAGGCCTTCAAAAAAAGTTAAGCAATGTAGACATAAATAAAATAAATGATATATTTTTATTGCAAAGTGATAGCAATATACCAGCTATGGTCTATGTACAAACACCGGCTGGGGAATATATACAATCTCAAGGATTTCATGAGCTCACAAAAAAACATTATAAAGTATCGCATGAAAAATGGTGGAACTTCCAGTGATATCATGGATGTTTCTAAAGTTTATCAACCACAGTTAACGCCGATTACCAGAATGGGTGGACAGTCTTACCCGCTGTTATTCTTAGTTATTCCTATTATTGCTTTACTTGCATTATTAGTGTTCTTAAAATATAAACATGAATAAGTGGCAGGCACATAAATATAACTTATTTAATAAGTTATAAGTTGAACGAAACCGCAAACGGGGGCTAATTTTAACTAAAGCGTTATATGCTACTGAGCTTTAGATTTATATTTTAACCAAACTCCTTTATTATTTATTGTGAAAACAATATTTAAAAGGAGTCTTTATTATTATGACTGAATTGAGAGAGAAAATGCTATGTTAATACCTGTTATAGTGGCATTAAATTTTTTCTACAAAAATATTATGGGTTTTGATTGGAACATGAAACATGTACCCAGAGTTAAAAGAGCTATGGTACTTCCTTCTGTACTATCTAAGGATGAGGCTACAAATCTTAAAATTACTGATATTGACAGCAAAAATATGCAGATTATTATTCGTCAAAACTTTGGTTGTTTATCGGCATTGGCCCTTTAAAACAGCTGAATAATAGGACTCTACAACGTGTATTTGAAGAGTCTAAAATTAGATCTCTAATAACTAAGAAAATAAATAATTGAAAGTCCATAGGTAATTTAAACTCGTTCGTTCAACTGGGTATATGGCTGCCACTTATACTGTTAAATAAAACCCAGAATTACAACAACGAAGAGATGACACTAATCCAATAAAAAATCATATAATAAAGTAGGATAAGCTATATGGAAAGTTGAACTACTTTTATGTAAAACCAATTCAAAATTGAGGGTGATTGAATGAAACAAAAAACAAATCTAACCGGAACGGTAATATATCCCAATGATCCAGATTACTGGCAAGCACGTATGAATTGGAATCCGTTCACCAATGAATTTCCCATCGTATTTGTTTTTGCTCATCGAACAGAAGACGTATCAAATGCTGTCAAATGGGCTCGTGAGAATAATGTCCCCATTCGTATGAGAAGCGGCAGACATGCTCTAGCAAAAGATTTTTCTCAGACAAATGGAGGAATCGTAATAGATACTAGTAAAATGACAAATGTAATATTAGATAAGAATCATGAAACCGCCAACGTTGAAGCCGGAATACGTGTAGGTGCCCTTGTAAGGATGCTTGCGCAGGAAGGCTTTATGGCTCCTTTTGGAGATAGTTCCACAGTTGGTATAGGAGGTATAAGTACTGGCGGAGGAATTACCGCTATACAGCGCACAACTGGATTAATTTCCGATAATATTCTTCATGCCACCATGGTTGATGCTAATGGTGAGATTTTAAGTGTAAGTGAAAAGAAAAATCCAAACCTACTATGGGCCATTCGTGGGGGTGGCGGAGGTAACTTTGGTATCATAACCTCCTACGGATTTAAAATTTACCCAGCTCCTTCTAAAGTTGGAATATTTAAAATAGTCTGGCCATGGAAGTACTTGGATGAAGTTATAAATGTATGGCAAAAATGGTCTCCATCTGTTGATCAACGACTGGGTACCATTCTGGAGGCATATTCGAAAAAGAATGGGCTACTCAGGTCCCAGGGAATATTCCTTGGTCCGATATCAAAACTAACTAAACTAATAAAACCTTTAATCGATGTTGGACCTCCTATAAATGTATTTATTGATGAAGTTACACTACTGGAAGCAATAGAATTCTGGGCTCCTAATGAACCTTTGTTTGATACACAGAATTCTACTTGGTCATCCGCTTGGGTGAGGAGACCCTTACCCAAAGAAGGAATTAAGGCAATCCGAAGTTTCCTAACAGAAACAACCGGAAGCGAATCCAATTTCTTTTTCCTAAACTCTGGAGGTGCTATGAACCAGGTACATTCCAAGGATACAGCATTTTTCTGGCGGCATACAAAATATTATTTAGAATGGGATGCATCCTGGATTGAAGAATCCGAAAGTGAAAAGAGTATTGAGCTTGTTGAATACACCCGTAAACAACTACAGCCCCATATAATAGGGTCTTATGTTAATGTACCTGATTTAAGCTTAAAAAATTATGGTAAGGAATATTACGGTGATAATCTTGCCCAACTCCAGAAAATTAAAAAGCAATATGACCCAGAAAATGTGTTTAACTTCGTACAGAGCATACCTCCGGCTCATGTTAGTGATCACGGGTAAGGCAATTAAGATTTATATTTTCCACTGCTGCAGGCCGCTGGCTTGCAGCTTTACTGATTTTTTGATAAGGAAATAGAATCGAAGGTTTTTCCATAATTATACTCTCAACTAAATTCTCTTTCCTTTGTCAAGGACAACTCATAAAAGACCCTATGAGACTTTAAAAAGATGATTTCTGTATTCCCCAGGAGTAATCTTCTTAAAATCCTATGATATTTTTTAATAAGTTATAAGTAATGGTCGAGTAGAAATGGGAAATTACTCTCCCAAAACCCTCACAGAACCGTGCTTGCGGATTTCCCGCACACGGCTCTTCATAACATTATTCACAGTATTAGCTACTAATTACTTTACCTTCAAATA
>Ga0209430_1001386_pt1 | contig 18129 bp, 15 predicted proteins | sample BarGraIncub1133A_FD_184504 | JGI IMG/M metagenome (GOLD analysis project Ga0209430, IMG submission 184504) | Arctic peat soil microbial communities from Barrow, Alaska - Barrow Graham LP Incubations 11-33A (SPAdes) (version 2) | ecosystem: Environmental > Terrestrial > Soil > Wetlands > Peat... | reverse complement strand
ATGAGTATCATCGATGCCTGAATCCAGAAAGATGTTTCCTCTAACATCCAATTTTGTACCTGTCCATGGTGTTGTGGTGCCGATGCCGACATTACCATTGTCAAGAATTGTAAGCGCTTGTGGTGTTGTAGCGGTTCCTAAATAATAGGGTAAATAATTGATTGAACGTGACCAACCGCCAGTTACCGTTGAACCATTTGCATACCAACCGTTTATTACTCCCGCAGTGCCGGCGAGGTTTGCAAAAGCACCCAAACCATGGCCTCCTGATGTTACACTATTAACTCCACGTACATCAAGAAGATTATCTGGCGCGGTCGTTCCGATTCCCACATTTCCCGAAGGATTGATACGAAACCGTTCTGCATTACCAGTAACTAATGTTGTTGAACCGTTTGTATAAGCATTTCCGAATGCAACGATATTTTCATAGCCTTTGACATACGAAGTTCCACTACCAAGACCACCGAAATTGAGATAGTTAGAGCCATTGTAGACTCTGGCACCAACACCCGTTGTCGCTGCATTTACATCAAGTTTAAAATTTGGCATGTTTGTACCAATTCCAACTTTACCAAATGGAAGGATGGTGTTGCCTGCGTATGTATAGGTTTGGCCTGCCGAATAACCACTTTGAGCTGCAAAAGATACATTAAAGCCATCTCCAACACCTCCATCATCAGCATAACATACAGAACCATCTGAATAAAAAGCAAGTACTATCTTGCCAGTAAAATAAGATGTGGTTATGGACCCACTTCCGCCATCAATCTCAGCTAAAAGAACAGGGTTATTTGAATAGTCAATGGCGTAAATGTACAAAAAATCACAGCCTGTTTCAACTGCAACATTATAGTTTATGGTTACCGGTACATTGGAGCCTGTGTTGATTGTATAAATATCATTCAAGTCGTTGCAGTAATTATCTTCCAAATAGTAGAGACTACCACTTGATTGATTCAATGTAAAATTTGTCGAGAATGCATTTTGAAAAAGGGAACTCATTCCAAACAAAAAAAGAAACATTATTTTTTTAAGAAGTGTATTCATTTTATTTGTATATATTATTAAACTATTATTAAGAATATTATATTTCAGTTTTCGGATTTATTTATTCTTATTAAAATATCCTGCTTTTTAACTTCAAGTTTTTGCCTTAAAACCTGCTTTTGCTCTGCGGTTAAAACATTTTCAATTATGTCTTTTCGCAAAACATTATTCACCTTAATATAAGTACTATCTTTTACGCCTAATATATTATTCTTATACTTTGCATAAATTGAATCTGTCTTGAACTTGATTTTAATCTTTTGTTCATTTGTCAAAACAATATCTTGACTACATTTTTGAACAATTGTTGCATATTGATTTGTTACAGGCTTTTTTGTTTTTTGTGCATTTGCCGATATGCAAATAATGGCAAGTGCCATAACAAAGCATTTAATTGTAAAAGTTGTTTTCATGTTTATTGGTATTATTGTTTGATGATTTTGAATTCGAGATTTTTTTTGTCGGCGACAACTTTAAGTAGATAGACACCTGGGGTGTAGTTTGAAAGGTCAATTGGGGTTCGGTCGCTTTCAGCATTCAATTGTTGAAGTTTTCTGCCGTCGGCAGTGAATAGAATGTATGTTATGGATGTATTCGGGGAGAAGGTGGAAAGACCAGCAACGATAACTCCTCTTGTCGGGTTTGGATAAATGGTGACTTTCAATTCATTCAAAGCTCCTTCAACTTCTGAAGAGTCCATAGGAGCTGTTGCAGAACGTAAAGTAACTGATAGGCATCTTCGGGAAATTCTGTTGCCTGCTGCGTCATAATCGTATTTTATATAATTGGAGGGCGATTGCCCCAATACGGACAAGCAGCTACCTAGGACGAGGCAAAAGGTTACAAGTGTTTTTTTCATGGTATATTATTTGTTTGATAAGTTTCTTTTTTAACCTTTCCAGGACAAAGCCTTTAGCTTTGAACCTGGAAAGGATTACTACCACTCCTGATACGTAATTTTTTAAGTGTTAAAGAATCTCATTTCTTTCTCATGAATCGAGTGAGAACTTTAAAATGTCGCTTAATACCATATTATATAAGGCACGCCGTTGATTACAATAATCCTTTTTGTAAGGTCAGTACCACCTGAAATTTTTAACATTTCGTACGTGCTAAGCTTTTCGAATTTTGATTTTGATTCTTTCGATTTCATCTTGTAGAATAATAAAAGGTTGATAATCAGGATTAAATGAGACTTTCGCTTGAACCGGTTTTCTTCTCAAGACCAATTCCGAACCTTTACATGGACTTTTCACTGTAGTTGTGGTCTCTTTACTTGAAGTTCCCTAATTCAGTTTTTCCAGGGTCTCCTATTTTTCTCATATTATTCTCATGCTTATGTTAATGTTTTGGGGATTTAATGGTCGATTATTTGTATTTTTGCCGTTAACTGAGTTTGAACCCAAAACGATACTTGAAAATGAATCATAAAAGGTTGGCACAATGGTCCATTGGATTTGTCATCCTGATCTTTTTATCTCAGGCATATCTGATTATTCGATTATTCCAAGTCAACTACACGTATTTGGGTAAAGTCGTAAGCACCATCACTCAGGATGTTTATACTAAGGACTTGAATTCCAGGCTAGGAAAGATTAGTACCATTGCTCATCCAAGAGTGGAAATCGGTAGTAGAGATTTGTCAAAGTTGGATACTACAGGATGTTACAATATCGACGCTATGGCTGATGTGGATAAAACCAATAAGGTCACAATACTGAATATTGGTATTGAAATGATACTATCTGAGAGCTGTCCCCTCAAGCTAGCAACCATTGACAGCCTGGCGAGCAATTTGTTCGAAATGGAAAATATCCATGCGGATTTTTGTACGCGCATTGTTGATTTGAAGAAAGATTCCATACTGGAATGGTCGAAACCTGGTTTTACGTTTAAAAATTCTCGTTGGCTTGCCCTTCAATCCAAAAATATTCCATTGAATTTTAGACAGGACAAGGTCTTGCAATTGGTAATGCTAAATCCCCTAAAGGCAATTTTCACTCAAATGGCAGGAATGCTAGTTCTCTCACTTCTGCTTTGCCTCTTCTGCATCTATTGTCTGTACATCCTGCAACGAACCCTTGCTCGTCAGAAAAGGCTGGCACAGTCCAAGAACGATTTTTACAATCAGGTTTCTCATGAGTTGAAACGGCCGGTTTCAGTGGTGTATCATGCCATAGATTCGTTGTTGAATACCAAGGCCATTGAGAATGCGGAGCGCAGAACACGATATTTGGATGTTTCCATGGTGGAGCTGCAGCGGATGACTGCAAAAATTGATATGATTCTGACCATGTCCATGGTAGAGGAGGGGATGTTTCGACTGAACAAGACCGATTTCAGCCTGCCAGATTTGGTAGAGGAGTTGAAGGATCGATATTACATCGATGGAACCAAGGCCGTTGAATTTAGGGTTGAAAATGAATTGGTCCATCCGTTGGTAAACGCGGATAGAGACCATCTGTTCCAATGTTTATCTAACCTAACCGACAATGCCATCAAGTATTCCGGAGAAAATGTGCAAATCGTTTTCAGGCTTTTTGGGGAGAATGGTTCGTTTGGAATATCCGTCAGGGACAATGGTCAGGGAATTCAGGAAAAGGATATGGAACGGATTTTTGAGAAATTTGAACGAGTGAATTTGGATAAGAAATCTCATGGATATGGTATTGGTCTGAGTTACGTCAAACAAATCATGGAAATGCATGGTGGTCGTATTGACGTTAGGAGTGAATTTGGAAAATGGAGTGAGTTCACACTTCGTATTCCACGAATGAGCTAAATTTCTTGAAAGATGAAAAAACTGTTGTTTGTTGAAGACGATCAAAGTCTTTCCAGCGTTGTGGTAGAGAGCCTGGAAGATTTGGGTTTTGAAGTCTGTCATGTATTGACAGGAGAGGAAGCTTTGGAGGTGCTTCAGAAAGAAATGGTGGATTTAGTACTGATGGACGTTGAGTTGACAGGTAAGCTGAATGGATTTGATACGGCAGAAATAATTCGGAAATCAAATCCCGATCTACCCATCCTTTTTGCGACTGCCAGGCAAGCAGGAGAAGATTTGAAGCGTGGTTTCCAGATTGGATGCATGGATTATGTGAGAAAACCCTATAAGATTAGAGAAATAGCATTTCGAATCAAGGGTTTGATTGGTTCTGAGAATAAAAAAGAGGCATTGATTTGTGTAGGGAAGTTTAAATTTGATCCAATGCTTCGGAGGCTTTGTATCAATAACGGAGAGTTTCGATTGTCAAATCTGGAATCGGGTCTTTTAACATTGCTTTGTGAAAACGAGAACAAGATAGTTAACAAAGATTTTCTTGTCCAGTCCCTTTGGGGTAGAAATGACGATCCAAAAAGCAAAGAAAGCTCCCTGCATAATTTGATTTATAATTTAAGACAATACTTGAAAGAGGATCCTGCATTGATGCTGGAAGTCGTTGTGAAGCAAGGCTATCGGATCTCAATCATACCGTCGGTGGATGCGACATCCTGATTTTTCTGGTCTAAAGAAACCAAACTCCAAGTGGTTCTAAACAGGTCATCCAAATGACCAAACCGGGTGTTTCCGAATTGACGGAGACGCCCGGTTGTTTTTTTCTTGTTGCTATTCGTAGCTTAACGGACAACTTTCCAAATCTACCTTAAGCGTATCACTGCCTTTGTAAACCAAAAGGTAAGTGGAAGTTGTAAAAGATCCGCTTGGTACCGAAGTCGCTGTAAAGGAAATGGAAATGTCCTGATTGAACTGTTTATTTGAGTTCAAGGCAATTTTGTAATCGCAAAGAAGGCCGTCGCCACGCGTAAGAATGGTCAGGCTGTCACCATTCGTTGTACCGGTTAAACCAACACTGATGTAGCCACCACCGATGTCATTTCTTGTAAGATACCAATCCTGCTTAGTCAGATTAAGGGTCGTTCCACTTGTGGAACTGAATGTTCCGCTTCCTTTTGAACAATTGTCAACAGCATCTTTTTTTTCTTCCTTTGCGCAGGACGCTAATGTTAACAGTCCAGCCATGAATACGAGAAGGGGTAATTTCATTTTGTCTTTTTTAATTACTATTGCTTGCCATAATAACTTATTTAAGATGGATATATTGGAAATTCGCTACTAGTTTTATTCAAATTAACCTTATATTTGACCTAATAAATAGTAACCTTAAATGAATATATCATGACGCATGGGAAACCTTTGCTTCTTATAGCGCTGGCTTTTATGTCGTTGCTATATGTTTATGCAAAGGAAACTCCAAACAGCGAGGTTCTTTTTCAAAAAAAGCATGTCATTGTGCAAAACGGAGAAATGACGACCATCGATTCTGTAGCATTGAAGATCAACAATAAGTACGGTGAAGAGCAAATAAGCGTCGTCTATGACAAGATAAACAAGCTGAAAAGTTTCAAAGCTTGGATAATGGACAACAATGGCAACCTGATTCACCAGGTCTCCAAAAAAGAAGTTGAGGATAGAAGCTTGTATCAGGAAACTGCCTTGTATGCTGATGAACGGGAGCGAATTTGTACGACCAATCACCCGGTTTATCCGTATCGGTTTTGTTATACCAGCACCATTGTTACCAAGTCCATTCTCCATTTAGCATATTGGGAACCTCAAGGCTTTGTAAGTAAGCCGCTCCACGAGGCTGAATTATGGATTCACCGACCAGTGGATTATCAGGTGCGAACACTTTCAAAAGGGGTTACGGCTGTCTGGACAGATACGGTTGACCAGCAGGTAATCACCCGGTTTTCTGTAAAGCCGATTAGTCGATCGGATGAAGCTTCCAACAATCCTGCTATTGTAGAATCCCCCCTTTTTGTATGGGTAGTACCGGAGCACTTTGTATACGGAGTTCCCGGTTCCATGAAAAGTTGGGCTGATTTTGGCAACTGGATGGATGAACTCAATAGGGGACTAACCTTGTTGCCCGAGGCAGAAATGGTAAATATAAGAAAACTGGTTGCTGGCTTGACGGATACGGTCAGCATCATCAGGATAGTGTATCACTACCTGCAGGATCATACCCGTTATGTCGATATAAGCCTGGGCATAGGTGGACTGAAGTCTTACCCGGCAAGCTATGTTTCTATCAATAAATTCGGTGATTGCAAAGCTTTAAGTACGTATATGAAGGCTTTGCTGGAATGTGTCGGAATTAAAAGTAATTATGTTCTGGTGAATCGGGATGAATATCCTGAACCTTTTTATTCGGACTCAGCCTTCGATCAGTTTAATCACGTGCTTATAGCAGTACCGGTCAACAAAAAGATTGTTTGGTTGGAGAATACCAGTTCCACGGGGGCAATGGGTTATGTGGATGTTACCACACAAGACAGGTTTGCTTTGTTGATTGATGGCCGAAATAGTCGATTGGTTCGTACACCAGCTTTGACCACCTCAGCCATTGCTGGTTCTCGCCGGGTGACTGTTCATTGCACATTGGAAGGTGATGCCACGATTTCTGTCATTCATCAAGGAAGAGGCTGGGAATATGAATATCTGAATGCATTGGGCAAGGATGTTTCCGCTAAATCGCAATACAACTATTTGGATCGTTTTATACTGTTCAAACACTATGAAATGCTTCATTTTGATTTTCTGCCAGTGGACAGGGATAGTATGTATTCCAGATTGGACATACTCTTTCGCATGCCCAAGTTTGTTCAATCCATTCAGGAGAGGCGTTTTTTGCCACAGATTCCTGTTTACAAAGGCAGTATGAGCTTCTTTAAACCGGACAACCATACCCTTCGGTATCCTTTCCCTGTCAGCCAAACGGATACGATTTCCTATCATTTGCCCAATAACTTCATGCTGGAGAACCTGCCTGAACCCGTTACTATCAGTTGCCCGTATGGGAAATTCAGCTCGGTGTACATTCGTTCCGCTTCTGCGCTGATTAATTACAAAATGTTTTATATCCAGGATGGAACGTACGACCCTGAATCGTATCGGGTCTTGTTCGATTTTATTCAGAAAGTGACAGAAGCAGAGAAACTCTCTATCGTGTTCCAATTGAAAACCAACCTATGAAAAAATTCTCATTGACCCTGTTGGGGGTTCTGTTCACCCTTAATGCCTTTTCAGATGACCCTGATTTTCAATCACAGGATTTTGGGACGTACCAAAATGAAGAATTCGGCTTTAGCCGATATGAACCCGATACAGCAGCAGAAGCCGTTTATCTGTTTGATATCGGTAAATCTTTTTTTGAATTCGATCACGATGATGGAAATATCTATTTGCATTTTGTAAGAAGATTAAAAATCAAGATCCTTAGTAAAGCTGGTTCTCATTGGGGTAATGTTGAAATTCCACTTCGTAAAAGTGGTGATAAAATGGATGAACTCAGAATGGTGGATGCCATTACCTATACGATGGAAAATTGTAGGGTTCACCTAACGAATCTCGATCAAAAGTCCGTGTTTAAAGAGGATCGAAATGCCGACTGGAGAATCATGAAGTTTGCCATGCCCGATGTACAGGTTGGTTCAGTCATTGAAGTACAATATGAAGTGAAGAGTCCGTTCGCATTTTACTTTCATAATTGGGATTTTCAAAAAAGTATTCCTGTGATTTACAGCGAGTACACGGCTGCCATGGTGCCTTTTTACATCTATACCTACCTGTTGCAGGGAAAAAATAATTTTGATGAATTTACATCGGCTGAATCCTTGAATGAACAAACAGTGGCCGGTGTGAAATTTCGCGATATGTTGCATACGTTCGTCCAAAAGAACATCGCTGCATTTCGGACTGAACCGTTTATGACCTGCCCAGAAGATTACATCATCAAACTGGATTTTCAGCTTTGCGAATATAGATCTCCTGAAGGCTCCAAAATAAACTACCTCAGTACTTGGCCCAGATTCTGTTACTCCATGTTGTCGGACGATAATTTTGGAAAAAAAATCAACGATGCGGCAAGTAAAAATAAGAGTTTGCTTAAAACCATGACATTGCCTGACGCGATGGAGGATAAATCAAAATTTGTTTATGATTGGGTTGTTTCGGCGTTTAAATGGGACGGTTTGTACGAAAAATATTCGGATGTTAAGGTCGGTGATTTGTTGAAGACCCGTAAAGGAAGTGTGTCTGACATCAACCTGTTTCTCATTGGAATGCTCCGTGCCGCTGGGGTTGAAGCCTATCCGGTTCTGATCAGCACCCGAGACCATGGTAAGTTCAAAGTAGATGCCCCCTTCGACTTCTTTTTCAATTATGTGGTAGCAGCAGTTTGGATCAATGGAGAATTTGTATTGTTGGATGCCACTGAACCAACCATCGGATATGGCAACATTCCGTCCAGATGCATCAATGAAAAAGGATTTCTTATTAAAAACAAAAAGGAATTCGATTGGGTGACTCTCAACGATGGCAAAACTTCGATGGAAAATTATACCATCCTTTTAATGCCTGTTATTGGTGCAGACTCTTCCGATTGTCGGGTTCAATTGAAAGCTGACGGGCATTTCGCTATGGAATACCGGGAAATTGTCCAGTCACGAAAGAATGAAATGGAGAAAACGCTCTTGAGTTCAGACTTGAGTTTGGTCGACTCTCTGGTTTTACACAATGAGAACGATCCCTTGAAACCTTTTGTGGCTGAATACAAGGCGAAAATCAAGCAAAATGGTGAAAGCGGATCCATTTGGCTCAAACCTTTCCTTGGTTTTATGAATGTTGGCAATCCCCTGAAAAAACCTACGAGGCTGTATCCCATCGATTTGATTTACAAACAAGGAAAGATCTTTAACGTAAATATCCATATTCCAGAAGGCTATGAATTGTCTCAAATGCCAGCTGTTCCGACAGTGGATGACATGAACTTTAGATTGACCTACAACTATGTTATGGAAGACAAGAATACGCTTTCCATCAAGGCTTCCTACGAATTCAAAAAAGAAATCTATGAAGCGTCAGTATATGACAAAATGAAGAATTATTTCCGCATGTTGGATCAAGTATTCAATCAGACGGTAGTTCTGGTCAAGCAGGCTCCACGTTAAGTGGTACAATCAATGATGCTCAGGTTAATTGCCTTGCACCATCATTTTATCGCTCAAAGATTGATTTCCGGCTTTCATCTTACAGAAATAGAGGCCTTTGGACAATCTTGCGGAATCGAAGTTCACTAGGTGTTTCCCGGCCTGATATTCGTTGTAAGCCAAATCCATGACTTTGGAACCCAATAGATTGAAAACTTGTAGTAAAACCACATCATTTTTAGGTATCTCAAAAGCAATTTTAGATTGTCCGACCCATGCCAAGGAATAGCCATCCGTTGTTTTTGCCTCGTACAGGAAGGTTAGGAACGGATCGGTAGAACCCATTCCATTGGGTGCAACATTCTCATTTGTGATGCAGATTTTGTCCATACAGGCACCATCTTCGCGGTAGCAGATGGTCAACGTATGGTTGCCTTTGGATAAAATTGGACTAACCAATTTCATCCAAGCATAGGAGCCGCCCGTACTTAATCCGTTAATCATGGAATAGACCCCGTTGTCCACTTTCACCCAATATGAATCGTCGTTGTAAGTCGGGCAGTTGAGTCGGGCGAAAATCTGATAGGTGGTATCTTTTGTCACCGTAAAAGGGATGGTGATCAGGTCGGCATCATTGGTTGATGCAGCGGCGAGAGACTGAAGCCCGGTTTTGGCGGTAATGTATTTGCCATTGGACGCCAGCGTATTGCTGACAATATCGTAATTGGAACCAGCAGAGTTCGTTACAAAGCGTTCAGCTTCAAACCAGAAAGCTTCGACGCCAGTTTTTATTATGACGGGAAAGATCGTATCGTTTTTTGCAAACAATTTTGTATCGATTCCTTGGCCCATTTTAACGTAGGTTGCGGCGTCCGGATGCAAACCATCATTTTGATAGGTCGTGACCAATCGGGTAGTGTCCGAAGTGCTGCGGATGTCTCTGTCAAAGTCTATGACACCATCGTAAAACCCACCGTAACGAATCCATTGATTGACCGCATTTCGGCATAAATCACTGTATTGATTGTAGTAGGAACTGCCGTTGAAGGGCAGGATGGTGGCCCCATAGATTCGAACATTGATGGCATGCACCTTCGTTATGAATAGTTTGAACGCGTTTATCAGATCGTTGGCTTTTGTCGTAGCGGCTGCAGCAGTGGTTACTCCACCAATATCATTGACTCCAATAAAGACTAGGGCGTATCGAATGCCGGATTGACTGATGATGTCCCGATCATAACGGCTGACAGCTGTCGGGCCTAAACCACCAGAAAGGACACAGTTTCCTCCGATGCCGAAATTGAGAACGCCCAGATTGTTTGTTGATGCATTCTGAAGCAAGGATTCTGAGAAAATATCGGTCCATCTGTTTTGAAGGTTCGTGGTTGAACCACGTCCGTCGGTGATTGAATTGCCCAAAATGGCAATGCAAGCCGAGCTGGAAGGTGCAAGGACATCGATGCCTGAAATATTGTACCAATGATCCGTCGGTGTGTTTCCTGTAAAATCAACGGAAGAGATGGCGTTTCCAGCCAAAATGTAAGACGTGGTTCGGGAGCCGGGATGGCCGGTTACCGTGGTGGAAGTCGATCCATAATAGATGGTGATGGCCACATCCATTCTTGATGTCAATCCAAAGGCAATTGGATCGGAGACGACCATCGTTCCCGCATTCATGGTTAATGCGGTTTGTCCATTGAATTTTAAGGACTTGCTGGTTGTGACGTCAATGAGGCTGCCCCCTTTGGAAATAGCTATCTGCACTTCCTTGATCACAACAGCACTGGTACTGAATTCATTGGATAGTTTCAACCGGAGTGTATCACCGCCTATGGAGACCCTTACAACCTGACGGATGGTATTATCCGTTAACGTCAGCGGAGGCATATTGCCCGTTTCGACAAGCTGTTCGGCAGTGGCCCAGGTTCCTACCCATCGTTTTGACTGAGCAAAAAGGCTGAATGAACTGAGCAGCATGCAGGATGCGAGAAAGATATGGATTGTTCTGTTTGACATGATGCAAAGAAAGACAATCAGAAATCAATTTTCTATAATCCTGCAAACACTTACTGTCAAATTTGAAACCTGTCAAAAAAAAACGCCTCAAAAAGTAGAGGCGTCTTCTCTTTTATGCAAACAACTTTGCAATCTGCTCTTTGTACAATTCGGCGATCATGTTCCGTTTTACCTTCAGTGTAGGAGTAAGGAGACCGTTCGCCATGGACCATTCGTCTGCAATCAGTTCAAAGCTCTTGACCTGCTCATGATGTGCAAACTGAGGATTGTACTTTTTGATTTCCCGGTTAAAGATGTTCTGAATTTCGGGATTCTTGATCAAGGACTGATGGTCGGTGAATTCGATGTTGTGACGGCTGCAGTAGTCTTTTAAGTATACGAAGTCCGGTAGGATCAATGCGGCTGCAAACTTCTCGTTTTCACCGAAGACAACCATGTTTTCAATGAAGGGCGATTTACAGAATTGTTCCTCGATGAGGAAAGGGTTCACATATTTACCGAAGGAGGTCTTAAAGATGTTTTTTAGGCGACCAGTGATGATTAGGTTGCCTTTTTCAATTCTTCCGGTGTCACCAGTATGCAACCATCCGTCTTGATCGATGACTTCAGCAGTAAGTTCAGCATCACGGTAGTAGCCCATCATGACGTTTGGACCTTTGCACTGGATTTCGTTTTTATCACCAATGCGGATTTCCACACCGGGTAGGGCAGGGCCTACGGTGCCGGAAATGCGCTGGCCTTTACCACGCTGGCTCACAGCAATGACAGGAGAAGTTTCGCTCAAGCCATAACCTTCGAACACCGGCATGCCAATAGCGTTGAAGAAGGCCGCTTGTTGCTTTTGGATGGCTGCACCGCCGGAAACGACGATGTCGAAGTTACCACCGATGGCTTCGCGCCACTTGCTGTAGATCAGTTTGTCGGCAAGCTTATGTTTTAGAAGGTACCAGGGTGAATTCTGGTTGATGCGGTAATTCTTGGCCAGTTCGAAAGCCCAGTAATACAAGGTTTTTTTGAAACCGTTCAGTTTCTTGCCGGACAGATACAGTTTGTCGTAGATCTTTTCCAACAGTCGGGGCACACAAGACATCATGGTCGGGTGCACTTCCTTAATGTTTTCGGCAATGGTGCCAAGGTTCTCCGCATAATAAACAGACATGCCCAGGTGGTGGTATAAATAGACCAGAATGCGTTCGTAAGCATGGCAGAGCGGCAGGAAGCTGAGCGCAGTCTTACTCCAGTCAGAAGGAATGCTTTCGAGAGCGAAAATCTGGCTGAGCAAATTGTTGTGACTGAGCATCACGCCTTTGGGTAAACCAGTTGTGCCTGACGTATAAATCATGGTGACCAAATCGGTCGGCAACACATAATCCTTGCGTTTCTGCAGCTCCTCTGGATTCGGGTTGGCTTCTCCCAGTTTGTAGAAATCGTCTAATAGAATGACATCTTTTGTAACTTCCAAGCAAATTATTTCCTTGAAATGCGGAACATTGGCGATGATGGGCTTCAGCTTTTTGACCAAATCCTTGGTATCGACAAAAAGATATTCGATTTCCGCATGATTCAGTATGTGCAGATAATCGGTATCGCTGATGGTCGGATAGATGGGAACACAAACACAGGCAATCTGCATGATGGCCATGTCAAAGAAATTCCATTCGGGTCGGTTGGAGGAAACAATACCAACTTTATCACCCATTTTTACACCTTTGGCAATCAAAGCATAGCTGATCGTGTCAACTTTTGCTACATAATCCTGAATGGAATACTTGACCCATTCCTTGTTTACTTTTCCGGCCAAGGCAACATCCTGTGAGGGATATTTTTCGACATACTGACTCAGTAAGTCAAAAATGCGGGTTGCGCTCATGTGTTCGATTTTAAGGTTACAAATATTGTTCAGACAAAAGTACCCAAAAATCTGAATTATCAAAACGGAAGGTCGTCCTTATCGTCTCCGCTCAAAAAATCGGGGGCAGGCATGCCGAATTCGCTTTTGGGTCCTGAGGGAGCATAAGCAGCAGCAGTTGCAGCATCTCCTTTTTCCACTTTCCATGCTTTGATGTCGGTATAATATTTTCCATTGAACTCACGACTTTCGACATCGAAATGTACGGTCACTACTTCACCTTCGGTCAATGCGTACTGGTCTACCTTGTCACCCCAGAGGTTGAAACAGACTTGTTTGGGGTATTGGTCACCGTATTCGATGACGTATTCCTGTTTTTTCCAGGAGTTGCCGGTTTTTCCCTGACCGGATTGAAGGGGTAGAATTTTGACGATTTTTCCAGAGATATCCATTGTCTTGATTATTTAATGTTTGGTTGTTTTACAGTCGTAGAATCCGTTTTGTTGAAGGCATCGTTCATGGTTCTCATGAACGGAGACAATTGCTCCGGATTCCGTAGTTTGATTTTGGTGCCGGGTTTCACGGGTTCGCCCGGGGTCATATCATTCATTTTATAAAGTGCATCCAGTTTGAGGGCATATTTTTGGGCGATGAAGTGCATGCTTTCACCCGATTTGGCTATGTGCAGGGGGTATTCGCCTTCCCACCAGGTCGTTTTGGTGTCTAAGTAAACGGGTTCACCTGTCTGAAGCACATAGTTGCGCGGAAACTCGTTGATAGAGCGGATGCGGGAGACGCCAAGGCCGAATTCGTCTGCAAGGCCTTCGAAGCTGTCGCCGAACTGTGCTTTGATGTAGGGGGTTGTCCCTTGGTATACTATTTCGTGGCAAGAAAGCGGATTGATGGTTTGTGCAGCCGGTTTAACGGTGATGGCCTGATAGTCTTTCACATTTGCCAGCGCTTTATTGCTGAAAATGCTGTACGTGCCGGCAATGGAGTCGCGGATTAAACGACGGGCTGCACGTTCCGCTTTGCGTGTGCTTCGGGCGATACTGTCCTGTAAGACTTTGGCGGCTTTAGCTTCTATCTTAACCGATAGGATGGAGTCTTTCTTAAATTGACGGGCGGATAATTTTTTGGCTTTCTCGGCTTCTTTTTTGGCTAATCTGGATGCCAAAGCCAACTGTCGGGTACTATCGGCTTCTACCGCTTTCTCATACTTCTTGCCTTCTGTAAATTCGTTCAAACCGTAGGTCTCGATGACACGGATCAGTTTTTCCGCATACGTGGGATCAGTGGCATAACCGGCATTTTTCAAGCCGTAGGCCCAACCTTTGTAATCGGCCTTATCGATTTGAAATAGAGGTGCATAGCGTCTTCCTCTCACTAAGAAGAGGGAATGGTCGTCAAAGGATTCTTCAGGATTGTTGTATTTGCGGAAACAGGTGTTTTCATTGTCGTCAAAATACATGATGGTGTCTCCTGTCCAGTTGTTGTGGCATTTGATGCCGAAATGGTTGTTGGAGCGTTTGGCCATTTCACTGTTGCCTGCACCGGATTCCAAGATGCCCTGAGCCAGTGTGATGCTGGCCGGAACGCCGTGTTTTTTTTGTTGACGGATAGCAATGTCAGCGTATTTGGCGATGTAGTCAACGTATGGTTTCAGCCGATTTTGAGCCACAATGGAAAAGGCAATCAGGCAAAGTAGGGGAATCAGCGGTTTACGAAGATGCATACAGTTTTTTTTTTACCTTTGTTTGAAATGTAAAGCCCATGATTGAACGACAAATTTGTACAAAGATAGTATTTTGCACGTTGGAAGAATTACCAGAAATAGAAAAAAAACTGATTGAACAGGCAAAATCCGCCAGTGTGAACGCTTATGCTCCGTATTCCCATTTTCTGGTAGGAGCCGCGCTTTTATTGGAAAACGGGGAGATCATCTGTGGCAACAATCAGGAAAACGCTGCTTATCCCTCCGGCCTTTGTGCGGAACGGACGGCGATGTTCTATGCCAATGCCAACTATCCGGATGTACCCGTTTTAACAATGGCGGTCGCTGCCCAGAATTTCGGAGGTTTTTTAAAGGATCCAATCGCACCTTGTGGCTCCTGCCGTCAAGTTCTGCTGGAAACGGAACAACGTTATGGAAAGAACCTACGGGTTATCCTTTACGGTGAATCCGAGATTGCCATTCTGGAAACAGTGAAAGACCTGTTGCCGCTTAGTTTCGGAGTGGATTCGCTTAAGGCTTGATACCCGTATACATGGTGCAGACGCCGAACGTAAAGTGTTGGTATTCCGCTTTTACAAAACCCTGTTTTTTGATGATTTCCACCATTTCGCCACTTTGCGGTACGACTTTAATGGAGGCTGGAAGGTATTCGTAAGCCAGATCATCTTTCGAGAATAATTTTCCAGCAATGGGCAGTATTGTCACGGCATACAGGTTGAAAAACTGCTTCATTGGGAATGCTTCAGGTCTGGAGAGTTCGACGATCACCATTTTTCCACCCGGTTTCAAGACGCGAAACATTTCGGAAATGCCTTTGGCAATGTCTTCAAAATTGCGGACACCGAAGGCGATGGTCACGGCATCGAAGGTGTTGTCCTTGTACGTGAGGGCGGTGCAATCCTGATATTCGAAGCGGAAATGGTTCTCAATACCTGCTTTTTTAACTTTTTCTTCGGCTACACGCATCATGCCTTCGGAAAGGTCGGCTCCTACGATAAGTTCCGGCTTTAGCCATTTCCAGGCTTCCAACGCAAAGTCACCGGTTCCGGTGGCAATGTCGAGCATGATTTTGGGGGCATCCGCTTTGAGGCTGAGTATAGCTTTCCGCCGCCAGCGTTTGTCTTGTTGAAAAGACATGAAATGGTTCAGGAAATCGTATTTGTCGGCAATGGTGTCGAACATGCTCTTCACTTGGTTGCGTTTGCGATCGCCGTCGCCGTAGGGCAGTATGGTTTCAGGAGTTTTTTCCATAATCAGATGGGTGAAATGGTTTTCAAAATTTCTGCAATACCTACGCCAAGATACGTGCCCACGGCATAACCGACCAAGCCGATCACTATGCCGCTGATCAAGACTTTCTTGTTGTGCATGGCTCCGGCAACCGGGGGTACGAACGGGGGTGAGTAAAGCAGGGCAACATGAGCCACGGTGAACAAGTCGCCGGGAACCTTGAATATCCTGGATATCAAGAGGTGGAGCAGGGTGGCTACCAGAATGACGAAGGCAATGAAGCCGATGATGCTCAGGTTGGCGATGCTGAGGCTTTGAAGGTCGAACTGAGAGGCGATGACGATGCTGAACATGATGATGAAGAACATGCCAAGTTCGAAGGTCTTAGGCAATTCGCGGATGGATTTGACAAAGGAGAAGCCAATGGACAGGGCCGTGATGGTGAAGATAATCACCAATTCGTTGAGCTTGCCCGCAATGGCCAGAGAAAGTCCGGCTCCGATCACCACAAAACCCAGTGAAAGCAAAAATCCAAGCAGCATTTTTCCGAAAATTTTCGGTTTCAGCATGCCTTTGTAGTCTTCAAAGTTGAATTCGGTATCAATGGTTTCAGCATCTTTGGTGATGGCAGCGTCGGAAAACGGCAGAATCCATCGGAAGAGACGGTAACCGCCACCAATGATGAACAAGAGGAAAACGAACGAAAGCAGCATTTCAAAGGTGCTGAACAAAGTGAACGTAGTAGGGTCGGTATGCAGGCTTTGGCCGATGGCTACAAAGTTCATGGTGCCACCGGTGAACATGCCGATCATCATGCCTGCGGCTTTCCATAAATCTTTAATTCCTTGATTATCAAATAGAAGGAAGGCAATAATAACTGCAAAGACCACCGAGATGACACCTCCGGCAAGGGCGCTGAATGTTTTTTTCAGTGATTTTCGCCAGAGTGTGAAGTCGGAGGATAGCAGCATCAGTGGAATGGCCAATGGGACAGCGATGTTCATGATCCATTCCTGCAGGGAAGAAATGGTGGCTTGGTCCCCTGAATTGGTTGGTGACAGATGAAGCAATGAAAGGAGAATTCCCACACCATAAGCCATGAGAATGGTGCCCAGTTTGCGCATCGGCTTGGCATAGTTGAAAAGCAGGATGATGACGACAGGTCCGAATAAATAGATGACGGAGATGAGGATTAGCTTCATGGTTGCACCTTTTTTTGGATTATTTCTGCAGCGATGCAGTTCATCCAGATAACTCTTTTTAAATTTGCCTCTTTATAGCACCAAAGATACAAAAAACAACAGAAGATGAAAATCGGATTGCTTTCGGATACGCACGCTTATTGGGATGAGCGATACCTGATTCATTTTAAGGATTGTGACGAAATATGGCATGCAGGTGACATTGGTTCCTCGCTCGTTGCCAGGGAGCTATCTAACTTCAAACCGCTACGGGCTGTCCATGGAAACATTGACGGCCATTTGGAACGTCTGACGTATCCACGGCTCCTTTTTTTTGAATGCGAGGGGCAGAAAGTGCTGATGACCCATATTGGTGGATACCCGGATCATTATGCTCCCGAAATTTTGAAGGAACTCAACGAGCTGAAACCGACCTTGTTTATTTGCGGACATTCGCACATTGCCAAAGTTTTGTACGATAAGAAACGGGAGTTGCTCCATATCAATCCGGGTGCTGCAGGCAATTCCGGCTTTCATGTAGTCCGCACGATGATACGTTTTGAAATCAATTCCGGTGCGATCGAAAATCTGGATCTGATTGAACTTGCTCCAAGAGGGTGAAATTTTTTGTAACTTGCGTTCTTAAACTTAAATTGATTTTACCATGATACGAATTGTTGCTGTTCATACGGCGATGGCTTTGGTTGAGCCGCTCAATCAACTTTTCAAGGAACATCTTCCTCAGGTCAAACTGAACCATATTGTAGACGACAGCCTCATTCAGGAGGTCATTGCCAACAATGCTGTAACACCGGCTGTACGCCGACGCTTACTGGCCTATTACCAAACAGCAGCCGAATCCGGTGCACAATTCATTTTCAATTGTTGCTCTTCGGTGGGAGACGTGGCTGAAATGGGTCGTCTCGTCGCTCCAATACCCGTTTTTCGAATCGATTATCCGATGGCTGTTCAGGCAGTGACCATGGGCAAGCGGATTGGCGTGATTGCCACGCTTCCGACTACGCTCGGCCCGACCAAACGCTTGCTGAACAGGTTGGCTGATGAAACAGGAAAGGATC
>Ga0209430_1001381_pt1 | contig 18174 bp, 16 predicted proteins | sample BarGraIncub1133A_FD_184504 | JGI IMG/M metagenome (GOLD analysis project Ga0209430, IMG submission 184504) | Arctic peat soil microbial communities from Barrow, Alaska - Barrow Graham LP Incubations 11-33A (SPAdes) (version 2) | ecosystem: Environmental > Terrestrial > Soil > Wetlands > Peat... | reverse complement strand
AACAAAGAAAAAGTAGCAAAAAGAAAAGAAAATCAGCAACATAAACATCATTTCAAAAAACTAATAACAATATTTGTTTATTACTTTGCAAATCTAAATGACGCCAAAGACCGCAAAGAAAAAAATACGACATTATATATTGGCTATTACTTAATTCTTTCTTGAAAATAATTTGATTCTATAATAAAATGTAATTTGTCAGCTTAAAAACCTTTACAATGACCATCAGGGAATTTAGAAAAATATATGGCAAAAGTGCCATCCGTACTGCATGGATGCATAATCTGAAAATGCTTTCCACATTAAAAATGTCATCGGGAAAACAACCAAACAAGTCGGATAATCCTACAATTGAAAAATTCAGGTTTGTTCTCGAACAATCTCCGGACCCGGTATTTATTCTCGATATGGATTTGAATTTCGAGTATATAAATCTATCATTTACTCAATTATCAGGTTATACCGAAAAAGATGTGTTGCACAGGAGCCTGATTGACTTCGTTTATGAAGGCGAAATATTTGAATCTCATACGCATCTGATTGAAACTCTTCGTAAAGGAGAGAAATGGCAGGGCGAACTCTTAACCATTCCTAAAACAGGTAATTCATTTTGGGTTAGCGCCATTGTTATACCCTATAAAAACGAAAAAGGGATTGTAAAAGGATATATTATTATTCAACAGGATATTAGTGCGCGTAAAACCATGGAGATCTCGCTGATGGAAAGTGAGAACCTTTTCCGCACCTTAATCGTGAAATCGATAAACGGGGTTGCTTTGACACAGCATTCGAAAATTATCATGATGAATCAGGCATTTTGCGATATGTTCGGTTATATGGAGGAAGAAATAAAAAACCTGGACTTTACAGAACTACTTGCTGCCGATAATAGAGATCGGGGAGTTGGTACTTCTTATAAACGGATGGTCAGGGAGATGGATTCCCAGGGATATTCATCTTTATTTGTCCATAAATCGGGTAAAGGTTTAACGATTGAGATGAATTCAACAACGGTACAAGTAAATGGCCAACATGCATCCTTTCTTACTTTGATTGACAGAACTGAACAGTATGCGTTAAAAGAGGAGCTGGAAGAAAGTTTGCATAAATACCGGGAACTCACAGAAATGCTTCCACAAACAGTTTATGAAATCGATTTGAAAGGGATTCATACTTATTTGAATCAGGCTGCAATAAAAACATTCCGGTACCAGGCATCTCCGATCGGACGTTCCGCATTTGACTTTATATTAGCTGAAGACCATGTCCGGATGAAAGAAAATATGCAAAAAAGCATAACCGGGAACAATTTTACCACTGGAAACGAATATACCGGTGTCCGTGATGATGGAACTCAATTCCCGGTATTAGTTTATGGCGCACCCATTTTTAACAAAAATAAATTAGTCGGCACCCGGGGAATTATTATTGATATCACAGAGCGCAAGGCGATGGAGAATGCGTTGCGCGAAAGCGAAACGAAATACAAAACATTTATTGAAAATTCGCAGGATGGAATATTTGCCATTATTGGCGATAGAATACATTTTGCGAATAATACTTTATGCAAAATGCTGGGGTACACTTCTGATGAGATGTATGATATGCCTGCTATTAACCTGGTCGTTCCTGAGGAACACCAGCGCGCAGGCGAAATAATCCGGAGACGGAATAGCGGCGATCGGTCAGTGGTGAATGAAATATTTCATTTCGTGGCGAAAGATGGATCTATCAGAGAGTGTGACACTTTTTCATCAATGCTTGAACTAAACGGTAAGATAGCGAGCTACCTAACCGTTCATGACCTGACTGAAACCAGGCGAATACAGGAACAATTGCAGCATAGTGAAGAAAAGTACCGTACGCTAATAGACAATGCCAACGATGGAATGGTCATCACACAACAGGGGAAAGTTGTTTTCTCAAGCAAAGCCATGTGTGAAATGATGCTTTGTGCAGAAGAGGATGTGGTTGGAAAATCATTTTTAACGATGGTGGCAAAAGAAGACTGGCAAACAATGCTTGACTTTCACAAGCGGCGCATGGATGGGGAGATTTTCACTTCTCTTTACCGGAGTAATTTTGTCAGATCGGATGGTAAAATAATTACGATGGAACTCAATGCCCGTACATCCAATTATAAAGGAAAACCAGCTGCTTTCATTATTATGCGCAATATTTCGGATCGGGTTAAGATTGAGAATGAATTACAAATAGCCAAACAAAATCTGGAAATGCTCAACCTTGATCTCGAACAGCGGGTAAAAGAAAGTTCCGAGCGTCTAATCGAAGCACGTACGCAGGTTATTAATCTTCAAAAAGAGAATCTTCAGTCGCAATTCGAAGTACTTAAGCAACAGGTAAACCCTCATTTTCTCTTTAACAGCCTGAATGTGCTGACATCGCTTATCAAACTTGACCCCGATCTCGCGGAGAAGTTTTCCGAACATCTTTCGAAAGTGTACCGGTATGTGCTCGAAAATAAGGACAATGAACTGGTCGATCTGAATACCGAACTTGTATTTCTCGATGCATATATTTTCCTGCTGAAAATCAGGTTTGTAAATAAATTGAATGTCAGCATCGATATTCCCGAGCCGAAGCGAAGTTATCAGATCATTCCGCTGGCGATGCAATTGTTGATTGAAAATGCAATCAAGCACAATACGATGTCGAAATCCAATCCGCTTCAGATTGATATTTTTATCGATCAGCAGAATTTCCTGAACATCGTTAATAATCTTCAGAAACGACCATCACAAATTATATCAACCGGTGTCGGCCTTAAGAATATTCAAAACAGATACATGCTGTTGAATACAACAATACCTGTTTTTGAAAAAACGGAAACACATTTTATTGCAAAAGTACCCTTAGTGAAAAATGATTAATACAACGAAAAATGAAAATTGTAATTGTTGAAGACGAAGACTTTGCAGCACGCCGCCTCGAAAATATGATCAGCGAATACGACTGTTCCATCGAAATTGTGACTAAACTACAATCGGTTAGTGAATCTGTTGCATGGTTGAAAAATAATCAGCATCCTGATCTTATCTTTCTTGATATTCAGTTGGACGATGATTTGAGTTTTTCCATCTTTAACCAGGTTTTGGTTCAATCACATATCATCTTTACTACTGCCTTCGACGAATACGCGATCCGGGCCTTCAAATTCAAAAGCATCGATTACCTGTTGAAACCCATTATCAGGGAAGAATTGTATAATGCCATCAAAAAATATAAAGATATGGTGTCACCAATGAATCAGGCAATTGACTTTTCATCGCTTTTCGACCTCATTTCCAGAAAAAGTATCACCTACAAGGAAAGATTCTCTGTAATTGTCGGACAGAAGATAAAAACCTTTCCGGTTTCCGAAATTGCCTATTTTTATTCTACAGAGGGCATTTCATTTATGGTGCTCAAAAACAAATCAGAATACGCATTGGATGACAGCCTCGAAATTCTTACGCAGCAGTTGAATCCAAAGGAGTATTTTCGCATTAACCGCAAATACCTGGTTAAAATTGAATCGATCATAAAAGTGCATATATTTCCAAAGAGCCGACTGAAACTGGAACTGATGCCGCTGCCGAAAGAAGATATATTTGTAAGTATCGATAAGGTTACTGCTTTTAAAAACTGGTTAGATAATAAATAGATTAACGCTTGTTTTTTCACACTTTTACCGGTTTATTTATCATTTACTTTTTATCATGAATTGGACATTCCGGGATTTCTTTTCTATCCAAACAATCTCTTTTGTTGAACGATTCTACAAATAGCAGATGAACACGTTCAACCGCTGAATTGCGTCATTCACTGTAATTTATTTTCCGGAATGTAACTTTCTCTTCAACATTGTACTGAAGACCAAAAAACGTATTCTCAACCTTAATATTAAATAATTATGGAAAGATTTCTAAAAGCGAAACATTGGCAAATTTTTATGGTGACAATTGGATTGCCGATAATTCTGGAGATTATATTGATCCCATTTATAATTATTGGGAATAATCCAATGGTGATACTTAAAATCATGCCAATCATGATGATTTTCTTTTTAGGTGGATTATTTGGATGGTTTTGGGCCATAGCGATTAATCTTCAGGAAAAATTACCGGAAGATTTAAAATTAAAAGCAAATAGATTTAAGACCTTTCTGTTAATACCGACTATTTATTTCGTGATTTTCTTCGTATTCCTTGATTCTATCATGAGTGGTGTAATTGAAAATGGGACCGAACCTGATCCTGCAATTATTGCAGGGGTAGTTCCCTTCCATTTATTTGCCATTTTTTGCATTTTCTATTGCCTATATTTTGTTTCAAAGACCTTCAAAACGGTTGAATTACAAAGAAAAGTAACTTTCTCAGATTTCGCCGGTGAGTTTTTTATGATTTGGTTTTTCCCGGTCGGAATTTGGATTTTACAACCAAAGATCAATAAAATGGTTGAGAATTAAAAAGAAATCCAGCACATCGCACAGTAATGTGCCAATTCTTAGGCACTAATTTTAAAAATGAGAAAAATGAAAACATTGAAATTATTTTTCCGCTTTGTTTTAAAAGTGCTCAAGTGGGGGTTACTTTCTTTTGTCGTACTGGCAATTGTTTCGGCTTTATACAACCTTACACTTCCCACAGCATCAAAAGTAAAGGATATATTAACTCAAAATGAGAAGGCTTACATTTCCGAAGCCATGAATTTGCAACAAAAGATGGGCAATGAAGTCTGGCCCGGATGGGGCGACCTTCAAATCCCTGTTATTACTTATAATGAAAAGTATGCATTTTTAGTCGGTTACCCTAATCCACCTGCAGGGTGGTTTAAAATGCCGAGGGAAGAATTAAGATGCACGGAATGGGAAGTTGTTAAAAATGATCGTTTCGGTGGAGCTTCCTACTATCGGCAACTCTTACCAAATCCAGATATTACCCCCGAAAGCTTTGTGGTAAAGGTGGGAGAACGCTGGGTTGTAAGCATGCAAACCAAAGAATATGCTGCCGTAACATTTTACAAAAACCTTCGCAATGAACTTCCACCCGTTCTGAACGCCATTTTCCCGTACAAAATTTTCTGGCAGTTTTTAATGGGTTCGACAGAGAATTATATTGCAGGATTGGAGCACGAAGCTTTTCATGCTTTTCAGGGTACTGAAGTTCCATATCGGCTGGCTGAGGCAGAAAGTCCCCCGTTTTCAAAAGATTATCCATGGGAGAAATCAGCAAATGGATGGAATGAGGAAATTAACCTGCTAATGGAGGCATTCAATACCGAAAGCAACGAAGCCGCTTCAAAACTGATGGCACAGTTTCTTGCTAAAAGAAGTGAACGAAGGGAAAAGTCAAACCTGTCGGATGAAATTATTCGGTACGAACAAAAAAGGGAATGGCTGGAAGGTCTTGCAAAATATGCCGAACTAAAAATTGGTGTGATTGCTTCAGAGAACCAACGCTATAAACCTATAAACGAAGTTGTAACTGCTCCGGGATTTAAAAATTACAAGACCCGTGTAAGTCACTTCAACGAGCAAATAGGGGATGTGAAACGGATTGGTAACAGCCCCGCTGAGCCTCGTTTTTATTATACCGGCATGCTTCAGGCTGTGATGCTCGACCGTTTAATGCCAGCGTGGAAAAAAGTTGCATTTAAAGAGGGTATATACCTGGAAAATTTGCTCGAAAAACTTTGAAGGATTACTTAAATTAATCAAATACATATCCTGCCCAAATAACAGGCTCAAAATATATTATTCACTATTTAATAATTGCCATCATCTAATGAAGCAAATCCTGTTACTTTTAATTTTTGCAGCCATATCATTCTATTGCAATGCACAAACAAACAGTAAAATAACGGTTGGAGTTATTGAGACTATCCAATCAAAAATCCTTGATGAGAAAAGAGATTGCTGGGTATATGTACCTCATAGTGATCAAAAAGAAAAGCAGTCCAAACAACGGTACCCGGTTGTTTATCTTCTCGATGGTGACGAACATTTTTATTCGCTGGTTGGCTTAACCAATCATTTGGGCAAAAATGCAATATGTCCCGAAATGATTATTGTAGGCATTGTAAATACAAACAGGACAAGAGATTTAACCCCTTCTCATGGTAATACTGATTTTGATATAAAAGATGGCTCAAAGAAGGGTGATAATGAAGGTGGAGACAAATTTATGGCTTTTCTTGAAAATGAATTAATGCCATATATCGACGCCAAATACACAACCGAACCTTATAAAATGTTAATCGGTCATTCTTTAGGCGGATTAACTGTGATGAATACATTAATGCGCAGACCGGATTTATTTAATTCATATGTGGCAATAGATCCAGCCATGCTGGATGACGGAAAATTTCTGTTACAAGCATCCAAATCCTTATTATCAACAAAAGATTTAAGTCGGAATTCTTTATTTTTAGGAATTGCAAATACGATGGAACCAAGGATGGATACAATAAAAGTTAAGACCGATACAGACAGATCCACAGCGCATATTCGTGCAATAATGGAACTTAGTAAAAATTTGGCTGACAATACCCAAAACCATTTAAATTACAACTACAAATACTACAACGAAGAAAGTCATAACACAATACCTTTAATTGCAGCTTACGATGCACTACACACGATCTTTAATTTTTACGAACTGAAAATACCGCGTAGTGAATTGATGGGTATGAATATGGAAACAATTGCCAAAATAACCGGTCATTACGAGACTGTTTCGAAACAACTGGGATATTCAGTCAAGGTGCCGCAACCAATGGCTAATAATCTTGGTTATCTGTCCCTAAAGACCCAACATTTAGAGGAAGCCGAATTTTTATTCAAATTGAATTGTGCAAATTTCCCTGAAAGCGCTGACGTCTACGATAGTCTTGGTGATTTCTATGCCGCAAAAGGTGACAAAAATAAAGCATCCGATAATTACAGCAAATCTTTATCCATTAGTGAAATAGCAGCCACAAGACAAAAGCTGGAAAGTTTACAAATAAAATAGTTGATTATGAGAATCGCATTTCTAATACTCGTCATTATTCATGGACTCATCCATTTATTTGGCTTTGTTAAAGCCTTTGGACTATCAGAAGTAAAACAACTTACACAGCATATTTCAACATCTTTTGGCTTGTTCTGGCTGCTTGCCTTTATCTTTTTCGTAATGGCAGCGATCATGTTTGCCTTTAAAAATAGTCATTGGTGGTGGTTTGGATTAATTGCAGTTGTGACCTCACAAGTCCTGATTGTATTTTTCTGGCACGATGCGAAGTTTGGCTCAATTGCAAATGCGATTATTTTGATTGCAGTAATCATCGGATATGGAACATCCGGTTTTTATAGTAAATATCAAAATGATGTAAAAACTGGTTTGCAACACACAGCGTATTTCCCAAATTCCATGCTGACTGAATCAGACATCCAACAATTGCCCGAACCCGTTAAAAAATATCTTCGTTATACTGGTTCTTTAGGTAAGCCCAAAGTGAATAATTTCAAAATAGAATTTACAGGTAAAATAAGAAAGAACGAACAATCTGAATGGATGCCCTTTACTTCGGAGCAGTATGATTTTATGGAAATCCCAACCCGGCTGTTTTTTATGAAAGCAGTAATGAAAGGTCTTCCTGTTGCAGGTTATCACTGTTTTAAGAATGGTGTTGCTTTAATGGACATCCGGCTGTTTTCAATCTTCAACGTGCAGTATCAGGACGGAGCAGAAATGGATTTATCGGAGACGGTTACGTTTTTCAATGATATGTGTTGCATGGCTCCGCCAACATTGATAGACAAGCGAATAAAGTGGTTAGCGGTTGAAGGTAATAAAGTGAAAGCGTCATTTACGAATAACAATATCACAGTTTCTGCATGGCTGTATTTTAATGACGAAGGTGAACTCATCAATTTTATTTCTGATGACCGCTATTCAGCCGATGCAGGAAAGCAACTACCTTGGGCGACCCCTTTGAAAGATTATCAGGAAATTAATGGTTACAAACTGATGGGGAATGCGGAAGTCATTTATAGTTATCCCGATAGAGATTTATGCTATGGGACTTTCAAGCTCATCAATATAGAATATAACTGTAAATAATTTGATGAATGTCAACAAAAAATAATGCTCAAATGGAATCTTCAAAACATTTCTCCCGATATATTATAAAGTCAATTGTACTGGTTGCTTTAGTAGTTTCAACATTCGGAATTACAAGTTGGAGATCAGAATTAATGACCTCCAAAAAGCAAAATTCGGAAAAAGAAGGTCCCGCAATTCAAGAACTCACGATTCCCGTAGCTGGTGCTGAGCTATATTGCAAAATTATTGGCAAAGGCCGGCCGATATTGTTTATTCATGGCGGACCTGGTTTGGTTCATAATTATTTCTTGCCTTACATGGAAAGTTTACTGCCATACGGGTATCAATTGATTTTCTATGACCAAAGGGGAAACGGGAAATCACCTGCTTATAACCTCGATAGCATTAAACTCGACGTATTCGTTCAGGATATTGAGAGCATCCGAGCAAAATTGGGGATTGATAAACTGGTTCTTTTCACTCATTCAGCAGGTGGTTACCTGGCTTATCTTTATGCATTGAAGTACCCTCAGCATATAGACGCCATTATCTTTTGTGATAACGGCCCTCTTAGCGATAAAGGTATGGAGGAGTACAGCACAAACTGGAAAAAGCAACTGGAGCAGATAGATATGAAGGCGATTAAAGAAATGCCTGGTATGACGGAAGCCGCAAAAGGAATGACTGATGAATTACTGAAAATTACAGCCAATCGATTTTATGATAAGACCAAAGTGGCTGACTTTATTCTAAATAGTCGTACAGATTTGATGAGTGACGAAAAGGGACAGGAGATCCGGAACAGATTATATCGTGAAATGTCCGAAATCTTGTTTAATCAACGGGAATATAAAAAGCCAAAAGTCAATTCTTTGTTGATCCATGGAGCTGAAGATCCAATACCGCTATGGACAACAGCGCAATGGGCGAATATTTTAGATGCCCGCCGGGAGATAATCAGCAAGAGCAATCACTTCCCATTTGTTGAAAAAACAGATGAAGTAGCCAAAATAGTAAATGATTTTTTAAGCGCTAAAAAGGGTGATAATTGATTTGACGAATTTCACATTTGAACCTCTAAGTAACAATAATAAATAAGTGACCTATTTTCATATTTAAGGTTTCCTGAAAAATAGCAAATAGGAATGTCACCAAAACTCCAAGTAACAAATTCCTCCAAAGCTTATAATTACTACTTTAACTTTGGTGGAATCTGGCGCTTTTGTGATTTGGTAGCAAAAAAGACTTTTCATCGTCCCAAATTTAAAATGTTGAAATACAACATTTTACTGTTTCTATTACTTCCCAGTTTAATCTTCAAACCGGATATCAATCTCCTCATCATTTTTTTGCGAAAGGGTAAATCTTCCTGCTGAAACAGGTTTTATTTCATGCTTTTGGGCTTCTGTGAGCAATAATTCTTCAAGTTCAGCAGCCTTGGTTGAATCACATTCAGAATTCGTGAGGATTTGAATTTCAGGTGGATCCGACTTGGCAAAATGAATCAGAAAGGCATTGCTTTCGACAAAAACAAGATCTTCGTAAAGATAACTGATTGTAAAGCCTGCGGCTTCGAGCCAGTTCATCACTTTACCGACGGGGGGTAATGATTGTGCCATAATAAATTATTGTTTTTCGAAAACAGTGGTTATAAAACGGAACCAGAATTTTATTTCATCCATATCGAATGCGTCCTGTTCTGTGGGGCACCTTAGCTTATAATAGTTGATGGCATCCTCAAACTGATCGTGGGAGAAAGCATAACCATTTGTTTCAAGAAAAGGGTGAATCTGTTCGGGAGCTAACCCGTTCATCCGCTTGCGCATGTTCCGGTCGTACTTGAGATTTACAATGAAATCTATTGCATTTTGTGTTGCCATGACCTTAAATTTTAACAAAGTGTTTGACACGACCCGCATGCGTCAGCATCGCAGTTTGCTTTGCTTGCCTCCATTGCGTCAACAAATGTATAGCGGGCCAATTCTCCATTTTTGAACGATTCCAGATTCTCAGCAACATCAGCATCTGAAGCTCTGAACGTGGCTATTTTTAGTACTTTGAACAGTTTCAAAACCATCATTGTATATTCCGGACTGATTACAGTTGTTATTTCATACTCCTTTAACAGTTCAGTGAAATCTACGGAATGGCCGTTTTGTTCAAGATTTATCGTTTCCAACGTATTGTGTTCGATGTCGTAAACACCCAACAGGGAAGTGTGGTGGAAACTTGGTGCAAGCAGCTCTTTTACTGCGATTATATTGTCTGAGAGTGGGATTCCGATTTTCATGTAATTTGATTTTAAATGATTTACAATGCTTTTATCCGGTTATTTTTTCTAAATAAATGGCGTGCAAGACTGATCACTTCATTTTCGGAGAGACCTTGTTTTTTTGCGATCGCAATTTGTTTAACCTGTTCGAGCAATGCCGAAACGCTCACTTCCGAAACAAAGATGCTTTCGCGTTCGAGTAGGATGCGTAGTGCATAACGTCCTGTATGCTTTCCATAAACAAATTCTGCTTCTTCCTGTCCAATAGAGTTTGCCGCAATCAATTGATAGGTATTCCGGTCTGAAAGCAGAAATCTGGTATGAATGCCCGATTCGTGGCTCAGTGCCTTTCCTCCGGTGACGGGTTTACTGATCGGGAGTGGCCTTTTTGAAGCTTTGCTGACCAGTGCGGATAATGGACCGATCGATGAGGTATTGAATCCGTGCTTGTATCCAAAGCTTAACTCCAAAGCCATGATCACCTCTTCGAGCGCCGCATTTCCGGCACGTTCTCCGAGTCCGTTAACGGTAAGGCTAATCGCTGTTGCACCGGATGTCAAAGCTGCAACCGAATTTGCATTGGCCATTCCCAGATCATTGTGACCATGAAATTCCAGTTCCATTTTCGGAACTGTTCTGGAAATTTTCCGGATGAGGCTGGCTGTCGAAAATGGGTTCAATATCCCGACGGTATCTGCAATCCGGACCCGTTGTACGCCGCAAGCTGACGCTTGCCATACAAAGTCAGCCAAAAAGTGGTGATCTGCACGCGATGAATCCTGTGCCCCTATGGCAATAAATCCGAAGTGTCCCGAAGCATATTTAACCAACTCCTGCATTGTACTTAGCACCCATTTTCTGTCTTTCATCATGGCCAGCTGATGGATATCGGAAGTAGGGAAGGAGATATTAACCCTTTCAACACCTGTCTTTATCGCAGCGTCGATATCATTTTTTGTCGCACGGCACCAGGCAAGCGTTTTAAAATTGAATCCTGCATTGACAATGGCACGCATATCGGAAATCTCATCACTGCCCATTGCCGGTGTTCCAATCTCCAGTTCAGGAATACCCATTTTATCGAGCAATTCAGCAATCTGAAGTTTCTCTTTTCGTGTGAAGGATACGCCGGGTGCTTGTTCGCCGTCGCGGAGTGTCGTATCAATCAGGTATGGATTTTTAATTTTCATATCAATGGCTATTTGTCATGCGACTTTATGAATCAGATCGTATTAAGCGGAATACTATTCCGAAATAAGATATTGTGTTGCAACACCACCAGATTCGATGGCGTCAAGAATTTCGTCCATCTGTTCTTCGGTAGTAATACCTCCATACCAAAGATTTTGCGGATGTACAACGACAACTGGTCCTTGTGAGCAAACATTCAGACATCCTGTTGCCGAAACGACAGCGTCGATTCCACGGTCGCCGACATTCTCAGTGAAATACTGAATCATCGATTGAGCTCCTTTTTTATTACATGCACCTTGTGCATCGCCTGAAATACGGTAGGAGTTACAGACTAAAATGTGGAAAGTTGGTTTTTTCATGTTGAAAAAGTATTAATGATTTTAAATTAATGAACTTGATAATGAACGCGGCTGGCGACTGGTAACTTGCAGTTGGCGGCAGGAGAAGTTTCGACTTGCGGCGCATAGAGCGGGTATTATTTCTATTGACCTTTGCAGATGCGCCTTTCCTTTTCGAACCATTGCTGACCCCGGGTTGCGTCGTTCCTCCTTACCCGGGGTTATTGATATTTAACCCCTTCAGGGTATCGACAGTGGTACAATTGAATTTGCTATCTTTATTTGTCATTCTGTTCATTCTTAAATTCTTTACACTTCCTATTTGAAGTTTCGACTTTCAGCGCAAAGAGCGGTACAATTTTTATTGACCTTTGCAGATGCGCCGTTCCTTTTCGAACCATTGCTGACCCCGGGTTGCGTCGTTCCTCCTTACATAGAATTATTGATATTTAACCATTTAGCTTTGATGACCGTTGGTTCAGGGTATGGGCTCAAATGAAATCAATATCCCCTTTTCGCTTCGTCTCCCTTTTGCCCTTTCTCCCTTTCGCCTTTTCTCCCTTTTGCCCTTTCTCAATTACGCGCATCCCTGTGCATTGCCTTTGCAGGTATCGCCACACATAAACTGATCGGCTTTTTTGATCGTCTTGATCTGTTTGCCATTGAAAACTGCTTCGAGACCTTCGTCGATAAGACCGGTCATCTGAATAACCCTGATCCCTGCGGCTTGCAGAATTGTCAACGGTTTGGGACCTGCTCCGCCAGCCAATATTGCCCGGCAATCCTTTAATGTTGCAGCAAGCTCCATCCAACGGAAGTCACCGGCGCCTGAATTGGGTGTTTTACGCTCTTCGACGAAGTGGAAACCCTTGGGCGTTTGTCGGTAGATATAAAGCGAATCAGCTTCTCCCAGATGCATGTTCACCAATAATCCTTCACGGGTTGCAACGGCAATATATGGCCTGTCCTCATTCGGGTTAAGCGGTTTGGCGGCAAATTCCTGAAGCAAACCGTAAACGTCGGTATTATCTTGTCCCAACAACCCCGCAGCATCAGCTCGGCAGCGTGAGCAATGGTTCATCATCGGGATATGCTCTTTCGCCAATGTTCTGACCACGAAAATCATCTGTTTCGATGGCTCATCCATATCTTCAAAAGGCGTTTCCTTATTGGGGATTACGGGAATGCAGTTCATCACATCGGCACCTAATCCTGCTACCACTTCGGCTACTTCATGGATATGATGGTCGTTGATGCCGGGTAAAATAATTGTATTGATTTTAACGGTGATCCCTTTTTTCTTTAATAATGGGATGCATTCCAGTTGTTTGTCGAGCAATACTTTTGCAGCTTCTTTTCCACGATAGACTTTCTGTTCGCTGCGTACCCATGAATAGATTTTGGCCAAAATCTCTGTATCGACGGCATTGATCGTGATGGTGACGTGACTGACACCCAAATCACTGATGATATCGATATAAGGTTTCAAATTCAATCCGTTGGTTGAAAGGCAAAATAGTTTGTCCGGATATTTTTCTTTGATTAACCGGATTGTTTCAAGTGTTTCCATTGGATTGGCAAATGGGTCACCCGGCCCTGCAATACCTATAACAGAGATGTTTTCGATCCGGTCGCTCAACGCTGAAAGATAAAAAACAGCTTGATTCGGACTTAGAACAGAGGATGTGACCCCCGGGCGACTTTCATTTACGCAATCATATTTTCGGTTGCAATAGTTACACTGGATATTGCATTTCGGGGCTACAGGCAGATGGATCCTCGCATGCGAGTGACTGGCTTCCTGGTCGAAACAGGGGTGTTTTGGACTTTCAATTGTAATGTTCATAACGCTCGTTTTAGAGTTAAATATACTTGTAGCCAACAGGAGAATGCTCTTGTTTGTATTCAATCATTGCATTGGTAATCTGGTCGAAAAGACGGAGGGTTCCTTCGTAACACAGGTGAAGCAAACGTTGTCCGCCAATCCGGTCGTGGACCGGAAAACCAATGTGAATCAAGGGTATTCCCAATCGTCGCGCGATGTAATATCCCTTGCTATTGCCAATCATCAGATCGGCGTGCAGATCTTCTGCCATTTCGTTGATGGTTTCAAAATCCATCCCGTTGATGGCCTTTATATTTTTGGAACGATCACCCGATATGCGTTCAATCTCTTTTTTCAGCAAGCCGCTTTCACCGCCACTTGCCACGAGAACTGTTTCGATCCCAATTTCTTCGAGGAAGGATACAATTCCAATCACCAGGTCTTCTTCGCCAAACACGATGGCCCGTTTTCCAAAGAGGTATTTATGTCCGTCGACGTAAGCATCGATTAATCTTCCACGCAGACGTTCCTGGGTTTTTGGTGTTTTCCTTCCTGATATTTCTTCAAGTGTCTGGAAAAAGCAGTCCGTTTCTTTGATCCCGATGGGTAAGCCAAGTCGTTTAGCAGGGATGTTGAAATTTTGTTCGAGCCAACCGGCTGCGGTCGAATTGGTTCTGGCGCTACGGTTTTTCACTTTCCCCTTGTTCAGTACATAACCAAATTCGATGGATGCCCTCGCAGAACCAGTGCGGCGAAGGTCTTCAACTGAAGTTCCCCCTTCAGGGATAATCTGGTATTCTTTCCAGTTTGGGTTGTCAAGGGTGTCGGAATAGTCGGGAAAAAGGACATAATCGAGACCAAAACCAAACAAGATCTCTTTTAGATGGCGGATATCTTCAGGTGAAATAAATCCAGGAAAAATATTAACCCCCCGATTATCAGTGTATTTATTTTCAGCAAGGGCAGTTACTGTTGCGAGCACTGCTTCATGAAAACCGTCGATATGAGATCCGTCGTAACTTGGCGTTGAAGCGTGAATCAGAATCGGAAGTGGTTTCCCTTCGTTGGTCTTCTGATATTCATGAATCATTTTTGGAATATCTTCACCAATTGTTTCGCTCAGACAGGCCGATGCAATACCGATTACCCTTGGATGATACTGCTTGATAATATTGTCAATGGCAGAATTAAGATTTTTTGTGCCACCAAAGATGGTTGTCGCTTCCGAAAAATTAGTGGAAGCAATATCAACCGGCTCTTTATAATGACTGATCATATATCGCCTGATATAGGTTGCACAACCCTGTGCACCGTGAATAACAGGCAGACAATTTTTGATCCCTTTGAAAACGACACTTGCTCCGAGCGGTGCACATAGTTTACAGGCATTGCGTGCTGATGTATTGCTTGCAGTAGTTGTTGGAGTTACGGTTGCTAAAGTTTCCATTGTGTCTGTTTTAAATTGCCGTTTAATCAGAAGCTATTAAAATTTATTAGTGATAATATTGAACCCCTACAGGGTTCCATGATTATTACTTTCGTATTTCCTCCGGTTACACCGGAGGTTATTCAAATTAAAGTCCTTCGGACTTTTTCTTTACTAAAACCCTGAAAGGGTTTAATTTAAATAACCGTGGGTGCAACCCACGGTCGATGGGACCAATGGATCACAACCCTGAATTGAAAATCGACGAAGTCAAAGGGTTGAATTACTTTTGAAGAGTGTATTCGTGATAGTCGTATCATACCTACCTTTGTTTTGTAAATTGCCAGACAGGACTCATTGCAGTTGCATAAATCTCTTTGGCAAAATTGATCATCCCTTCATACCCGGCCAGCGCTTCCTTGCGTTCGTGGTTGTGGTCGCAGAACCCAAGTCCCAGCTTGTAGGCAATTGGTCGTTCCTTGACGCCACCGATGAAGATATCCGCTCCGGTCTCTTTTACAAATTGGGACAGTTCGACAGGATTGGAGTCGTCGACAATGATCGTATCATCGTCACAAAGTTCCCTGATCATTTCGTACTCGTCGGCGGTTCCTGTTTGTGATCCGACCACAACTGTCCGGACACCAATCAACCGAAGCGCTTTGATTAATGAGATGGCTTTGAAAGATCCGCCAACATAGATGACCGCTTTCTTGCCTTCCAATTTTTCGCGGTAGGTTTTCAACACCGGCATTAGCCTTGCAAATTCGGTGCGAACGATCTCTTTGGCTTTCTCCATAAGCTCTTCGCTCTTAAAGAAATTGGCCACCTCGTAAAGAGCATCACTCATATCTTCAATTCCGAAATAGGAGACTTTCATAAAAGGGACGCCGTATTTCTCGTTCATGATTTTGGCGAGGTGCATCATCGAACCTGAGCACTGGACCACATTCAACGAAGCTTTGTGCGCGTTGCGTATGTCATTTACCCTTCCGTCACCTGTAATAGTGGCATTGACGTGGATTCCCATTTTGCGATAGTAGTCAAGCAGAATCCATAATTCACCGGCGATATTGAAGTCTCCCAGGATGTTGATGCTAATTTTGGGAATTTCACGGTCGTCTGTACCAACCAAAGATGCCAACGCCTCGCAGGCAATTTTGTAACCATCTTTTTTAGAGCCATTAAACCCCGGCGCCTGAACCGGGATTACAGGCATTTTTTTTTCAATACTTACTTTTTTACAGATGGCTTCAACATCATCACCAATCACACCAACAATACAGGTCGAATAAACAAAGGCAGCTTCCGGTTTATATTTGTCGATCAGCTCTATGAGGGCGGCATAGAGCTTCTTTTCACCGCCAAAAACAACCTCTTTCTCGTGTATGTCAGTTGAAAAACTCAACCGGTGAAGTTCGGGTCCAGATGAAAGTGAACCGCGGATATCCCATGTGTAAGCGGCACATCCGATCGGGCCGTGAATCAGATGAAGCGCATCTGAAATAGGGTAGAGGACGACTCGTGATCCGCAGAAGACGCATGCCCGCTGACTTACCGACCCTGCCAGGCTGGGTTTTGAACATTCTATCGCGCGGGTATTTTTACCTGCACGGTAAATCTGGTTCTCGCGTTCTAATAATATTGATCCCATGAGCTGTCCGTATTAGAGATTATTTTTTGGATCTGTGTAACTGGCAACTGGCGACTGGCGACTTGCAACTAGAAACTGGCAACTTGCCACTGACAAAGAATGGTGGTTGAAAGCGACACTGCTTTATAAATCAGCCAGTAGCGAGCAGCCAATAGCCAGCCGCATTTGCCTTACATGACTAACTCGAATTTTTCTTCTAATGCCTCCCTGTCCATCTTATCCATGATGGCTCCCAACATGTTGGTCAGAAGATGCATTCCTCCTTTGTAGCCCAATGTCGGAAAGTAGCTGTGTCCGACACGATCCATAATTGGAAAGCCTAACCGTACAAACGGGATATTCTCATCACGAGCAATGTATTTCCCATAAGAGTTTCCAATCAGCAGATCAACCGGTTCCTGTTTGATCCATTGGTGAAGGAGGAACATATCGGCACGTTGGCCGTTCATGTATTTCGCTTCGGCAACAACTGGTTTCAGTATTGCATTCATGGCTTCTTCAAAACGTTTTCCGGGAGTTCCGCTTACGACGTATACAGGCTTCATGTCGAGTGTAATCAGGAACTCAACCAAGGGAGTTAAAGTATCGGGATCGCCAAATAGTGCTACTCTTTTGCCATACAGATATTTGTGCATGTCAGTGATCATATCGATCAACCGGCCGCGGTCGTCTGTAATTGATTCAGGAACGCTTACATTCGCAGCGCGTGAAAGTGCTGTGATAAAACGATCTGTTGCCTTCAATCCAATTGGTAATTCCAACGTTGTGAATTTCACCTTGCATTTGTTTTCCAGCTTGATGGCAGCATCTTCCGCGCAAAATGGTCCAAGTGCTATCGTTGACCTGCTATTTCCCATGCTCACCATCTCTGGAATGGTTGTGCCTCCTTTTGGAAAAACCTCATGTTTTCCCGTCATTGGTGTATCCAGAACATCAGAGGTATCAGGTAGCAGAACGATCTTTACTTCCATTGCCGAAGCAAGGTTTTTAATTTCACGCATATCCGATGGTTCGACCCATCCTGAAATGATGTTGATCTGGTTGATCTTTTTACCAGTTTTTTGCGGGAAATAGTTGATAAATCCGGCCACCATATTCGAGTATCCTGTTACGTGAGAACCCACATAACTTGGAGTATTACAATGAACTACATGTTTTCCGGGAGGAACCAATTTATCATCGCGGGTTTTCTGCAGTATCTGGTTCACATCGTCACCAATCGTTTCCGACAGGCAGGTCGTATGCACTGCGATAATATCGGGTTTATAAATTGAGAAGATGGTACTTACAGCCTGCAGCAGGTTGGCTTGTCCTCCGAATACCGATGATCCTTCGGTGAATGAACTTGTGGCGGCCATAACCGGTTCTTTGAAATGGC
>Ga0209430_1001379_pt1 | contig 18189 bp, 27 predicted proteins | sample BarGraIncub1133A_FD_184504 | JGI IMG/M metagenome (GOLD analysis project Ga0209430, IMG submission 184504) | Arctic peat soil microbial communities from Barrow, Alaska - Barrow Graham LP Incubations 11-33A (SPAdes) (version 2) | ecosystem: Environmental > Terrestrial > Soil > Wetlands > Peat... | reverse complement strand
GTTCGACCGGCAGATCGATGAGTTCTTGTCGGGCTCGTCCGGCATCTAACAAAGGCATCGAGCGGACGGCGTCAGGTAGAATCAACCAGTAGGTCATGGGCCGCCGCTCATACCTAACACGTTAGGTGTACATCCGCGAGGGGGTACCGCTTGAAGACGATCGGTCTGATCGGTGGGATGAGCTGGGAGTCCACCGTCCCGTACTACCGCATCGTCAACGAAGCCGTCAGAGACACGCTCGGCGGACTGCACTCGGCCAAGCTCGTCTTGTACAGCGTCGACTTCGATGAGATCGAGCAGCTCCAGCGCACCGGCGATTGGGATGAGGCAGGAGCCGTCCTCGCGTCGGCAGCCGTGGCGCTTGAGGGAGCCGGCGCCGAGCTTCTCGTCCTGTGCACCAACACCATGCACAAGGTGGCGCCGGCGATCGAGTCAGCCGTGGGCATCCCGCTTCTGCACATCGCTGACCCGACAGCGGCGGCAATCAAAGCTGCCGGGTTGACCCGGGTCGGATTGCTCGGCACGCGATTCACGATGGAACAGGAGTTCTATCGTGATCGGCTCTCAGCGCTTCACGGCATCGACGTCCTCATCCCCGGCGAAGGTGACCGTGCTGTGGTGCACAATGCCATCTATGACGAGCTTTGTCTCGGCGTCGTCAACGGCGCTTCGCGGGCGGAGTATCGGGCCATCATCGGCAGACTCGTGGCGGCCGGCGCGCAGGCGATCATCCTCGGTTGCACTGAGATCGGGCTGCTCGTGGGACCCTCGGACTCGGCTGTGCCGCTGTTCGACACGACTGATCTGCACGCCAGGGCTGCTGCGCGCTGGGCCATGGGTGATGACACCTAACAAGCGTTTCGAGCGGGCAACGCAAGGTAGACTGACCTGACCGGCATAGATTGCCGCTCAAACGCACCACGTTAGGTGTCACGGCTGATTGGCCTGGGGGAGGGTGTGTGAACTTCGTCGTACCTTCGAGATACCGCTGGGCAGTTACGCTCGGCTCGATAGCCGCACCCATCGTCGGACTCGTAATCGCTGCCCTCACGTTGCCTCCGCTTGCAGCTGTGGGCGTCACGGCAGCGCTGACCGTTCTCGCGTGGGTACTCAACCGCACGGTCTTCAAATACGTCGCCGTGTTGGTGATGGCAATGCCCACGGAGGCAATGGAGCGTTTCTGGTTCGGAACAGCATGCATTGCTGATCCGGAGACCCTCGAGAACACTCGTTTCGCGCTGGTGTACCTGAACCGAACCGCCGCCAGAGACGCCTATCGAATGCTTGTCACTTGGAGCTTCGGGAAGCAGGTGGACACCGAGGCTCACATTCGGCTCTCCATTGTTGATGAGGGCGACTGGCGCTACAGCATCTTCGTGGCTGCCGGGGAGCGGGCCCCAGCGCGTGAGGAGGTCGCGCGAATCCTGCGCGAGCGGGCTGGCGGTCGTGCTGTCGTACAGGTTCAGACCTCGCACCCGTTTCTGCGCAACTGCGTCGACTACTCGGACGTGCCAGACATGCAGCGTGTCATGGAGGCGCTACCCTTCTTCGAGGAGGTCGGGCTTGAGGTCCGCTACGTCCAAGGCGAGAAGCTGGTTCCGTACGCCAAGAAGCCCTTTCGGCTGCGCAACTTCACAATCATCAAACGCGCGGATCTCGCCCAGGATGCCTACGAGCGCGAGTTTCCCTGGGAGGACCTTCGGAGCGGCGTTTCGCAGTACGTGACGGACGTTGCGAGTCGAATAGGGCTCGAGACGGACACCTAACAAGCGCGTCAACTTGACTCGTTCAGGGTTGCCGCATACTGGAAGCGCACGGCTCGCAAGTTACGCGCCAGACGTTCGACGGACGAGAGTGGGGTGCGGTGGGTTCTTCCAACGAGGCTGGCGCCGCACAACTCCGCGTCCAGTCGCGGACATGGAGTCGCCGGTCGGTTCGACTCGGGATGGCGGCCGTGATTTCGGGCGCCGTTGGGCTGTGGGGGATCTTCGCGAACGTGGACATCCCTACTGCCGTAGGTGTTGTGACTGGTTCGCTATTCTGGCTGTCGGTTCCGCTTGCGATTAGCGCGATTGTCTGCGCGGTGATTGGGTTGAACCGTGGCGAGGGGCGTTACGCGTTGCCGGGTTTGGCAATCGGCGTGATCGGGTTGGCGCCAGTCCCGTACGAGATCTTCGTCTTGTTGCAATTCACGCTCTAGTCCACGCTTGCGTTGGCCACGTCGCGCGAGTATCTGGACGATTCACGTTAGTCTCGGCCTGCTAGCCAAGCTCCTCGCGGTTCGCGGTCGCGCGTCGAACAAAGGCATCGAGCGGACGGCGCGAGGTAGAATCAACCAGCGAGGCATGGGCCGCCGCTCATGCCTAACACGTTAGCCACGGCAGCCCACGTGGTATCGTTGGTCGTATCTTAGGAGGTGCTACCAATGAGTACTCTACCGCTCATCGTTCCGATTTCTGATCTCAGGCAGGACACCGCGGGCATCATCAAGCGCGTGGTCGCCACGGACGAGCCGGCTGTCATCACTCAGCGCGGTCGCGCGTCGGCGGTGCTCGTGAGCGCGGTGGCCTACGATCGTACGTTGCACGAGAACGAGATCCTGCGGATTCTGGCGCAGGGGGATGCGGAGATAGCCGCCGGCGTCGGCCGGGATGCCGACGACGTGATGGCGGAAGCCCGTTCCCTGCTCGCAGGTGAATGACCAGTGCGAGTGCGCTTCACTCCACAGGCGGACCGGCAGTACCTCGCCGCGCTGACATTCGTGCACAGCAAGAGCCCTGCGGCCGCTGCTGACATCCAGCGACGCGCCGAGGCCGCTGTTGCGCAGTTGCGCGAGCATCCGCTGTCCGGGCACGCGATACCCGAGTTTCCGGAGCTGCCGCATCGCGAGATTCCGGTTCAGCCGTATCGGCTCTTCCATCGCGTCGTGGATGACACCGTCTGGATCGTCGGAGTGTGGCATGCGCGCCAGCTTCCCGACCAGCCACAGGAGCCGCTGCGTGGCTAACAAGCGCTTCCAGCGGGCGGCGGATATGCTTGAGCAATGAAGAAGGCGCTGCGGTCCGCCGCTGATGCGCCACACGTTGGGCAGATGCGGCGGGGTCGCATCAGACAGCCCGAAGTCGCTCCGCTAGGAACCGCCCCGTGTGGCTTCCCCGCTCCCCGGCAATCATCTCGGGCGTGCCGACGGCGACAATCCGTCCACCCGCGCTGCCGCCTTCGGGTCCCAGATCGATGACCCAGTCGGCCTGCGCGATGACGTCCAGGTTGTGCTCGATCACGACGACCGAGTTGCCGCCGTCGACGAGCCTGTTCAGGATCGCCATCAGCCGCTCGATGTCGGCCATGTGTAGTCCCGTCGTGGGCTCATCGAGCACGTAGAGGTTGCCTGACTTGCCGAGCTCTGTGACCAGTTTGATTCGCTGGCATTCACCCCCCGACAACGTCGATAGCGGCTGCCCCAAGGTCAGGTATTCCAGTCCGACCTCGCACAACAGCGCAAGCGTTGCGTGAATCGCCTTGTGCTCGAATAGCTCGAGCGCCTCGCGCGCCGTGAGTGAGAGCACGTCGTGGATGCTCAGATCCCTCCACGTGAGCGCGAGGACCTCATCGGTGTAGCGGCGACCGTGGCACTCCGAGCATTTCACCTTCACGTCGTCGAGGAAGCTCATCTCGACCGAGATCCTACCCTGTCCCTTGCAGGTCGGGCAGGCGCCCTTCGAGTTGAAGCTGAACAGTGCCGCAGGACGTCCCGTTTCCTCCGCGAAGAGCTTCCTGATCGTGTCGAAGAACCCCAGGTAGGTAGCGGGGTTCGACCGGCTCGACCGGCCGATGGCGCCCTGGTCGACGACAATCGCGTCTGGTCGACTGATGGCGAACTCGTCGTGTATGAGGCTGCTCTTCCCGCTGCCGGCCACTCCGGTGACGGCAACGAGCGCGTTCTTCGGGATGTCGACATTGACGTCCTTGAGGTTGTTCGCGCGAGCGCCTCGCACCTGCCAGACCTCGCGGATATCCCGGCGATCCCGCGCAGCGATGCGGGCGCCGCTGCGCATCATGACCGCGGTTCGGGATTCCGAACCGAGGAACTCCTCGAGCGGGCCCTCGAAGCACACCTCGCCGCCGCCGCTGCCCGCTGTCGGACCAATCTCGACCACATGGTCCGCCGCACAGATCACTGACGCGTCGTGCTCGACGACGAGCACCGAGTTGCCCTTGTCCCGCAGCAGCCGGAGCATCTCGACGAGCTTCGCGATGTCGCGCGGATGCAGCCCGATCGACGGCTCGTCCAGGATGTACATCATGCCGATCAGGTCGCAGTCCAGCTGTCGCGCCATCTTCACCCGTTGACTCTCGCCGCCAGAAAGCGTGGCGACCGATCGGTTTAGCGAGAGGTAGCCAACGCCGATCTCGATGAGGTGCGAGAGGATGCCGCGCATCTTGGTGACGAGCGGGTCCGCGACAGGATCGTGGATTGTGGCCAGCCAAGCGTCGAGGTCGGCCAGCTCCATTTGAACGGCATCGCCGACGCCGACGCCGTCGACCGTTATCGCCAAGGCGCGCGGGTTGAGCCGCAGCCCGCCGCAGACATCGCACGCGCCGTAGGTGAAGTAGCGCTGGTACACGTCGCGCTTGGCCTCGGGCAGCTCGTCCTCGGCCTTGTCGACATAAGCTTGCTCAAGCCTGCGGGCAACGCCTCGCCACGCCTTGGCGTACGTGCCTCCGCCGTGTGGCTTCTCAATCGGGATGTCGTCCGCATGGAGCAGCCGCTCCAGCTCCTCGGCCGAAAACTCGCCCACCGGCATGTCGATATCGAATAGGGAGATCGCGGTCAGCTCCCGCCAGTTCCAGGCGCCGACCTTCCAGTCGGGGTGTGTGATGGCGCCTTGCCGCAGCGTGAGTGTGGGGTCGATCAGCATCTCCGTGTTCACTCGGATGCGCTTGCCCAGACCCGCGCACGCGGGACACATCCCGTCAGGGTGGTTGAACCCGAGCAGGAATGAGGGGATTCCGGGCATGCTCCCGCAGCGCGCGTAGAGCATTCGCAGGTACGTGTACACCTCGGTCGCCGTGCCGACCGTGGAGCGAAGGGTGCGCCCCAGCCGCTTCTGATCGATGACGATCGACGTCGACAGGTTGCGGATATCGTCGACATGGGGCCGGGAGAGCTTGGGTAGCCGGCGACGGGCGAACGAGCTGAACGTCTCAACAAGCTGGCGCTGTGCCTCAGTGTGCAGCGTATCGAACACGAGCGAGGACTTGCCCGAGCCCGAGACCCCGGTGAACACGACGAGCTTCTCACGAGGGATCTCCAGCGTGACGTTCTTCAGGTTGTGCACACGAGCGTTCACGACCTCGATGTGATCGTGCATGATCAGCGCACCTCCAACTCCGCGACGAAGTCGTCCACCCAGTTGATCTCGCCCTCAAGCAGGTACCTCGGGCGTCGCGTGACGGCGAGCCGATGCGTGGGGCAGGAGCTTGAGCTCATGTACTCCTCGGTCGCTTCCCAGCACGCGATCCGCTCGCGCAGCACCTCGCGGTAGCGGGCGAGCGCGCCCAGCGCGTCGTCGGTAGGGACGAGGTTCAAGTTGTAGGTCGCCAGATCGATGCCCCAGGTTGGTGACTCCGGCTCACCGAGAAGCGCCAGAAGGCTATCGCGAGCGGCCGTGAGGCCGACCTTGGTGAGGGAGTAGACCTTCCGAGCGCGACCGTCGACCACATCGGTGGTCGACTCCACGAGACCTGCCTTCTCCAGTGAGGTCAGCTGCCGGTAGATCGTCGATTGGGAGAGCCCCGTCCAAGAACGCATGTCGCGATGCTCGACGTCGCGCTCGATCTGCCACGCGTGTTTCGGCTTCTCGCTCAGCAAGCCGAGAAGCGCAACTTCAGAGTTCGTGAGGGTGTCTTTGAGAGTCACAGGTATCCTCCAATGCCGGAAAGTTCTTGCACAGTCATATTCCCAGACAGTAATATAACTGTCAAGAGATATGACTTCGGAAGAGGAGCCCTCATGAAAGGTGCCATCTACTACTACTCGGGGACGGGTAACACGGCGCTGGCCTGCCAGTACATCACCCACCGGATGCCGATTCCGTTCGAGCTTGCCGACGTCACTAGCACGTGCGACGTCGATCTAGAACAGGCGGACATCGTTGGGTTCGCCACCTCGACGGACTTCTGGGGCGTCCCTCGGGTCCTAGAGACGTTCATCGACGGGCTTCCTCGGCAAGCCGGCAAGCCGGCGTTCGTCTTCAACACGTTTGGCGCGGTCAGTGGCAAGACCCTGAAGATCCTGTCGGAGCTGGTCACGGCGAAGGGGTTCGAGGTTCTTGCCGGGCATTCACTGCACATGCCCGAGAACTACCCGCCGATGCTTGCGGGGAAGATGGCGTCCGCCGATGCGCCCAGCCCAGCTGAGATCGCGGGCCTCGACGCGTTCGTCGGCGAGCTTGGCGGGATCTGGGCCGCAATGTCAGATGGCCGACGAGTCGAGAGCCACAAGCTCCGGCTGGGCTTCTTCGACAACCTGGTCCCTCGGCGGCGCAGAACGACCGCCCGCAAGGACATGGGGGAGAAGTTCGTCGACGAGTCCGCCTGCACCGAGTGCGGCACGTGCGAGCGGAACTGCCCGTACGGGGCGATTCGTCTCGGTCCCCGGCCCATCTTCGACATGAGCGAGTGCCACGGTTGCTGGCGGTGCTACAACCAGTGCCCCTCCAACGCAATCTATACAGACAAGTTCCGGGGAGGACCCTACTATCCGGGACCGAACGAACTGCTGAGGGCAAAGTTGGAGTCGTAGTCGCGGGGCTGTGCCAAACTGCCCAACAAGGGGATCAACCCGACTCGCTTCGCTCGCGGGTTATCCCCAACACGTTGGGCCCATCCTGGGGCAGCGCTCCACGGGTCGCCGTGGTCGACCGCTCGGTTGAACTCTCCTCGCCAGCGCTGGCCTCTCCGAACAACTCGTCGGAAGTGGTCTCCAGTAGCAGCTTCACGGGATTGACAGCGCGGAACGACACCTGTAAGATTCCGCTGACAGGTGGTGATGTGCAATGGCGGTTGAACGGTCTGGCGACGATCTTCTGAAGATGCTAGGTGCATTGGCCAATCCCCATCGGCTCCGGATCGTTGCCGCATTGAGTAGGCGGACAAGGTACGTGAGCGAGCTCGCCCGCGAACTCAACATGAGCCGCCCGCTGCTGCACATGCATCTACAGCGACTTGAGGCAGCCGGTCTGGTCGTCGGTCACCACGAGGTGTCGTCCGAGGGCCGGGCACTTCGCTACTTCGAGGTAACTGACTTCGATGAGAGGCTATCCTCCACGCGTATTGCTGCTGCGGCAGCGACCTTGTCAACGGCTGGCTCGGGCGACGAAAAGGAGATCTGAAGATGTTGGGACTCACGGAGAGTGGAGTTGTTGGTATCACGATTCTCGTTCAACTCACAGTGGTCGTGGTCGTCGTGTTGATCACGAGATCGCGAGTCACGAGAGAACGGATGGGTGGGCAGCGAGAGGCGGACTACAAGGAGCTTGCCGCGAGGTACGACGCACTTGCTTCGCAGTCCGCGAGTGCGCAAGAGGCCCTGCAGGGCGAGCTGAGTGAGCTCCGCACGAAGGTCGAATCGATGGAGCGAATGCTCGCGGAGGTAGGCTAGTCATGGTGGACGGAAGACCTCCCGCAACAGCTCGGCCGCAGGGCGCAGAGGCGGGTGTCACGAGGCGGGGCATGTTGGGTGCTTGTGCGCTCGGGACGGTCCTACTGATGGCGGGGTGCGGCGGCAAGAGCGAGAGCGCCGGAACGTACTATGAGGGCCACCAGAGTGATATCCGCAGCGATTTCGAGGCCCTGCTGCCCGCCATGCGGCGGAGGTTGTCTGCCGTTCATGGCGAGGCGATGGCCGGAGACGCGATCGCCGGTGCCCGCAGGCGCGCGGATTCGCTCCTCCCCAAGGTTCCCTACATCGGGGGCAGCGCCAATGAGCTGACAACGAATCTCTACCAGTCGGCGATGGCCCTCGCGATCCACCAGGAGATGAAGGCGCGCGAGCGGCCGGCAAGTGAAACCGCAGAGGTGATCTATCGTGCGTTCGGCGACTACCTCGCTGAGTGGCCTCAGGCGCCGTTGCTCAAAGCCACAGGCATTGTGATGCGCGTTGCTCGACCGCGATCCAGCCACGTTGCATCGTCCCAGTACGACTGGACATGCTCGGACGTTGCGGGCGACGGCACGACGTTTGACTGGGGGGTCGACTACGCTCAGTGCGGGATATGCACCTACCTTCGTGAGCATGAGGCGGAGGACCTCCTGCCGTACATGTGCCTGCTGGACTTCCCGGTGTTCAAGGCGATGGGGGTCGGGTTGGAACGAACCAGAACCATTGCACGCGGAAACCGAACGTGCGACTTCAGGCACAACTTCGACGGACGCTATCATGCGGAATGGGAGCCATTCGATCTAGGGCTCTAGGGAGCATCGAGGCAGCCCGGTTGTAGGCTGGTCGACACCCCGTCGAGCACACGTCGGAGGGCCCAACAAAGGGATCAACCTGACTCGCTTCGCTCGCAGGTTATCCCTAACACATTGGGCGGACTACGGTCGCGTTGGCAGCAGATGCGGGCGGATCCAACCCGCGAGTTGGTCCTCGTCAAGCTCGCCGGCAGCGAGGTCGAGCATGACGGTCACGACTTCGGACTCAGGTGCTTCGAATTCGTACCCGTTCAGCCCTAGGAAGACGCCCATCGTCACGAAGGCCACGCGCTTGTTGCCGTCATTGAACGGGTGGTTGCGAGTCAACCCGAACGCGTAAGCCGCCGCAAGGGCCGCGACGTCGCTCTCGGGCCTGTACGTGAGGTGCTGCCTCGGGCGCGCGAGCGCGGATTCGAGGCCGTTCTCGTCCCGCAGCCCCGACAGCCCGCCATGCGCTCTGACGAGATCGAAGTGGATCGCCTCGACCACGAGCCGGTCGACCCAGCGCGGCTCCCCCAGCCACGGCATCACTGGCTACTTCGCCAGCTCGCGCAGCGCATTGCGGTACTTGCCCGCGACTCTGGACGCGATTGAGAGCGCCTCTTCAGTCTGCGGGTCGTACGGGGTCAGCAGGATGCCGCGGTCGGTCTCGATCGCCAGGATCGTATCGCCCGCCGCTAGATGCAGCCGCTCGGCCATGTCCTTGGGCAGTGTCGCACTGATCGAGCCGCCGGCCTGGCGCAGCTTGAGTCCGCGAGTCATGTATCCTCCGTGGCATCGGGTCGTTACTGACGATGGGGAGTGTAGCACAGAAGTGCTACTAGTGGCGCGGCTCGGCGAACAAGCGCGTCAACCTGACGCGTTCGAGGTTCGCATAGGATGGCGGGGGATAGGCGCGCAGGTTACGCGCCCAACGTTCGACAGAACGAGGAGGGTGAATAGGCCGTTGAGCTCAATAGTCGGATTGGTGTTCTTCCTGTTCTTCGGCGCGATAGGCGTAGGCGGGACGATCCTATGGGTCTGGATGCTTATCGACTGTGCGACGAAGGAACCATCGGAGGGGAACGACAAGGTCGTGTGGCTATTGGTGATCTTGTTCACCCATTTCATTGGTGGGCTGATCTACTTCTTCGTTCGTCGTCCGCAGAGGATCCACTTGTACGGGGCCTGATCCCGTATTCAGGCGTCAACCTGTGAGTGGATAGGCTCGCGACGCGTGGTCGTTGTGGCGTCGTGTCGAACAAGGGTGTTCCCTTGGGGCTGTTGATTGGCCTTTGGCTTGCCGCCCGTCGCCACGACGGCGTTGTCGAACAAGCGCGTCAACCCGTCTCCCGTCATCTACACTGATCTCGCCGCGCTCAGTCGCGGCTCAAGCGCAACACGTTGGACCTCAACACAGAAGGAATGTGAATGTTCAGATACTTGATTACGACTCTTCGCACACCTCAGTTCGATCCGGCCGTAGTTGAGGCGCACTACGCCTTTCTTGATCGTCTCCGGGAACATGGGCAACTTGAGCTTGCCGGTCCGTTCACGGACAAGTCCGGCGGTGCCTATCTGATCAGGGCCAAGAATCTGGAGGAAGCCAGGGCCATAGCATTCAGTGATCCGGTGCACACCTCGAACTCATCGATTGTCACCGTCTACGAATGGAACGCGAAGTGACTGGGCACAACCATCGGCCCCAGGTTTGGGCGCGGCAGTCGCGGCACTCACGGCCGTCTTCGTCGCGGCCGCTGTGGACCGGCATCTGACTGACGCGGCGCCGCGAGGCCGCGAGCGCCTCGGACTGACACGGCTTCAGACTCCCGCTTGGTCACCCTCGCCGTTGTCGAACAAAGGTATCGAGCTGACGGCCAGAAGGTAGACTGACCTGAGAGCTGCTGCGCCGCAGCTCATACCTAACATGTTAGCCGGACGGAGGAACGATGACCTGGGATCCCGGCGAGTACATGCGATTCGGTGACGAGCGGACGCGCCCATCGGTCGACCTTGCCGCCCGTATCGCCGTGGAATCACCGGCTCGCGTCATCGATCTGGGCTGCGGCCCGGGTAACAGCACGCGTGTCTTGAAGTCGCGCTGGCCAGAAGCGCTCGTCATCGGGCTCGACAGTTCTCCAGACATGGTCGAGGCCGCTCGTGCTGACCAACCGGAAGGGGAGTGGGTGCTCTCGGGCATCGAGGACTGGTCGGCGGACGAACCGTTCGACGTCGTGTTCTCAAACGCGGCGCTTCAGTGGATCCCGGATCACGGCGCGCTCGTCGAGCGGCTGTTCGCAAACGTCGCATCCGGCGGTGCGCTTGCGTTTCAGATTCCCAGCGCCACGTTCGCAGCGGTCCAGACCCTGATCCGTGGGGTCGCGATCGACGGGCCGTGGGCTTCTCGGATGACGGGACCCCTCGGCGAGTTGACGATGGAAGCGCCTGGCCACTACTACGACCATCTTGCTCCGCTCGCACGCTCCGTCGACATATGGGAGACGGAGTATTCCCACGTCATGGACTCGGCGCCGGCGATCGTGGAGTGGATTGCGAGCACGGGTCTTCGACCGTTTCTGGCGGCACTGGAGACTGAAGACGAGACGCAGTCGTTTCTCGCTGAGCTGCATGCACGTGTCGCCCAGACGTATCCGGTCCAGCGCGACGGTCGTGTGCTGTTCCCGTTCAAGCGCACGTTCGTCGTGGCGTACCGTTAGCGCCTGCCCGCTTGTCCAACAAGCGTTTCGAGCAGACGCGCACGGCGTTGGGATAACCTGAGAGCGCACGGCGCGCAGCTCAAACGCACCACGTTAGGCGCACTCAACAGAGCCACTGCCGCTGCAAGGGGACAACTTGAGACTCGCAATCCAGTCAGGCGCCGTCATTCCTGTGCTTCTGATGCTTCCGAATGTGGCTTGGATGCTATTCCCTGGGCCGGATGACGCGCCCCGGCCGCTCGTGCCGGCTGCATTGGCGATTGCCGAGAATGTGGGACGTGGGGCAGTGCTCGTCCTGCCGTTCTTCTATTCGCTGGATCTGCAGCGGCAGTTCTCGATGCTGGCGTTGGCCGCCATGGTGCTCGCTCTGGCCGTCTACTACGTGGCCTGGGGCCGCTATTTTGCGAACGGTCGATCTGAGGAGTTTCTCAGCGCGCGGTTGGTCGGCATCCCTTCGCCACTGGCCCTCGCCCCCATCGCCTTGTTCGCCGTGTCCTCATACCTGATGGACTCGTGGTTGATGCTCGGGGCGTCTGTGTGCTTCGGAGTGCTCCATGTGTGGGTGTCGTCGGTGAGCCACGGAACCGAGCGGCGGACACTGGCGGCGTAGACTGCAGGCGCCTAACAAAGGCATCGAGCGGACGGCGAAAGGCAGACTGACCTGGATGGCATGGGCCGCCGCTCATGCCTAACACGTTAGGCGAGACTCGGAGGGAGCGACTGTGTTCCAAGTTGACCAAGCACTCCTTGAGGAGTCCGGTCGCGTTCTGGCGTCGGACCCCCGCGTCCACTGGCTCCTCGGGGGCTCGGGCTCCGGCAAATCGACGGTATGTCGCGTCCTTCATGCGAAACTCGGCGTCACTGTGCTCGACATGGATTCGCGCATCTACGGCGCGTACCACGCCTCGTTCTCGCCTTCGCGGCACCCTGTCAGCTGTCAATGGCACGCGGCCAAGGACGGGATGTCCTGGCTGCTTGACATGACGTGGAGTCAATTCGAGGCCTTCAGCCGCGCGTCGTTGCCTGAGTATATCGACCTGCTCAGTCGTGAGCTTCAGACGATCGGCGGTCCGCAACCGGTCTTGGTGGACGGGGGCATCTGGCACCCCGCGCTGCTCGCCACCGTCCTCGAGCCCTCGCGTATCGTGTGCATGCGGCGAGACGGACTCGATGCGTCGACGCTGTGGGCGGAACCGGGGGCGCGATCGGAGATGCGCCGCGCCGCGATGGACCTCGATGCGACCGGCGCAAAGTGGACGCGGTTCCTCGAGTTCGACGACAGCATCACGTCGACCGTCGCAACTGAGGCGGCTGAGGCCGGCATTGTTGCGTGCGGCTGGAGCGGCTCGGACTCGCCGGCTGACGTGGCCGAGCGCGTCGCTGGTTCTTTCGGCTTCGCCCGGCGACCGCTCACCTAACCAGCGCATCGAGCGGACGGCGTCAGATAGAATCAACCAGCACGGCATGGGCTGCCGCTTATGCGCAACACGTTGGCACCATCAGCATGTCCGCGCACACATCGGAGAGACCTTGAACGCGCGTTCCTCAACTCCCGCCGGCTTCGCCATCCGGCACGCAAGCGAGGCCGACTTCGGCGACATACTGCGTCTCAACAGCGAGTGGGTGCATTTCACTAGCCATCTGGACGCGACCGCGCTCGCGAAGCTGCACGCACAGAGCCCCTATCATCGCGTCGTCGAGTCAGGCAATCGCGTTGTCGCCTTCCTTCTAGCCATGCGCGAGGGGTCCGACTACGCCAGCCCGAACTACCGCTGGTTCGACGATCGCGGCGGTTCCTTTCTCTACGTAGACCGCGTCATCGTTGGCAGCCCGAATCAAGGCAAGAGTCTCGCCCAGATGCTCTACGACGACCTCCTCGACTTCGCGCGCGAAGCGGAAGTAGGCCGCGTCGTATGCGAACTCGACATTGATCCGCCCAACGAGGCTTCACGGCGCTTTCATGACAGCTACGGCTTCAGCGAGGTCGGCACGCAGTGGGTGGGGGATGGCGCCAAGCGAGTCTCGCTGCGGGAGCTCAGAGTCCGCTGAGCGTGCCAACAAGCGCTTCCAGCGGACGCACCGAGGGCTCGCGATAGACTGGACCGGCAGTGGCGCGCCGCTCATGCCCAACAACGTTCGATGCATCACCGTGACGCTCTCTCACTTGGAGACCGATGAGACTCGCTACGCCGTCAGACGCCAACAACCTCTCGGCGCTCGCCACGCAGGTCTTCCTCCACACCTACGGCACCGAAGGCGTCACTGACGACCTCTCGACATTTGTGCTCCAAGCATTCGCTCCAGACGCCTTTCTGCGCACGCTCGGCGATGCATCCAGCGCAATCGTCGTCGAGGAGTTCGATGGTGGGCTGATTGCATTCTCGGAGCTGGCGTTCGACGTCCCTTGTCCGGATGATCCCTGTGTGACAACCGAAATCACTCGGTTCTATGTGCAGGAACATTTCACCCGTACGGGCATCGGAACGCGACTGCTAGATGCGAGCGTCCGGCTCGCGCGTGGCCGTACCGGTTCCGCGGGTCTATGGCTATCGGTGTATGCGGGCAATCCCGCGGCCCTGGCGTTCTATCGGAGTCAGGGTTTCGAGCAGGTGGGGACATGCTGGTTCGAGCTCGACTCGGCGTCACACGAGAACTACGTGTTGCTGCTCAACGAGACGGCCGGCGTGCGTCGGGGTGAGCATCGAACAAGCGCATCAACCCGACGCGCAATAGGCCTCGGTTAGACTGGAATCGCTCGGCGCGCGGGTTATGCGCAACACGTTAGCCCCAACCCCGCTAGGCACAACAGTCCTTTTGGCGTACGCTACAACGCACAGCGTAACGCCTTTCTTCGGAGGTCATCATGGCGCCACTGCGTCCCTCAACCGACGTTCTGCCCGTGACGGAGTTCCGAGCCAACACGTCGACCATGCTCACCAGACTGCAAGCCACCCAGCGCCCGGTCATCCTGACGCAGCACGGTCGTGGCACCGCTGTCGTCATGGACGTCGGCGTCTATGAGAGCATGCTCGACGAGATCGCGATCCTCAGGGACATCCGCATCGCCGAAGAGCAGATCGCTCGCGGCGAGGGGATTCCCCACGAGGAAGCGGTCGCACGTCTCCGGTCGAGGCTGATCAAGTGAGAGTCACCTGGGCTCCGCTCGCGGAGGAACAGGTCGCTGATGCCTTCGCCTACATCGCCGCCGAGCGGCCGGCGGCGGCTCTCAGGTGGTTCGAGCGCGTCGTCGCTGCGACGGAATCGCTGTCCGAACTCCCCGACCAAGGGCGCATGGTCCCGGAGGCGCAGCGGCAGTCGGTCCGCGAGCTACTGGTTGAGCCGTACAGGGTGGTCTACTTTCGTGGCGACGACGGGTTGTTGATTCTCACGGTCCAGCATGAGCGACGCGACCTGAACCTAGAGGACATCGCTCTCTGAGGTGGGACTAACAAGCGCTTCCAGCGGGCTGGGGAAGCGGTACGCTGACATCAAGCGCTCGGCCAGCCGCTGAAGCGCAACACGTTAGGCCCAGCAACGACGACAGTGGCGGGTGATATGAACGTCAAGGAGTTCGCGGAGCGGTCGGGACTGAGCCCCCATACGATCCGCTACTACGAGAGTATCGGTCTCCTGACGGACGTCACTCGCCTCCCGAACGGGCATCGTTGCTTCGGCGATCGCGACCTTGAGTGGATCGAGTTCGTGTGCCGGCTGAAGGACACCGGCATGCCCTTGGGTGAGATCCGCGAATACGCCAGCCTCAGGGCCGCAGGTGACTCGACCTTGGTCGAACGCAAACGGCTCCTGGAAGCTCACGCCGCCCGGCTGAAGAGCGAGATCGCGACCCAGCGGCGGCATCTCCGGAAGCTCGAAGACAAGATCGCGACCTACGACTCTTGGATTGATGGCGCTTGTCCTCGTTGACTTAGAGCTGACTCTAAGTTGTAGCGTGGCCCCCGACACACAACCGGAAGGGGTCCACTATGGCTAACGACAGGTACGACAAGGGATTGGCGAAGCTGGCGGAGGTCGACGGCGCCGCAGGGCAAGCCGTCATCGAGTCGCTCCGCGACATCGCGCCTGATCTGGCGCGCTTCACGATCGAGTTCCCCTTTGGTGACATCTACACGAGGCCAGGGCTCGACCTGAGGAGTCGCGAGATCGCAACGGTCGCGGCGCTCACGGCTCTTGGGAACTGCAGGCCACAGTTGAAGGTGCACGTGCATGGCGCACTGAACGTGGGTTGTTCGCCGGAGGAGGTCGTCGAGGTGATCACGCAGATGGCCGTCTATGCGGGATTCCCCGCTGCACTCAACGGAGCGTCGGCCGCACGCGAAGTGTTCGTGGAGCGGGGCCTCATTGACGCTTAGCGGCGGCGGGCCAAACAAGCGCATCGAGCGGATGGCGTTAGCTACACTCGTCCCGAAGCGTGTGACCACCGCTCATGCGCACCGCGTTAGGCGTGACGACTCGGGGGACCACCGCAGTCCTCAGGAAGGGCTACCACAGATGACGGGTCCTGACTTCTATCCCGGCTACCACCGCGGCGTGCTACGACCCGAGTCGGCGGCGATACTGCAGCAGCTCGCTGGCGGCGACTTCCCCGCGCTGGACACGGTGACGCCGGCCGACGCACGCGCGGCTTTCGTACTCCCCGAATGGCTTGACGAGTGCGACCCGAACGTCCGGATCGAGGAAGCGACCGCAGGCGAGGTCCCGGTGCGAATCTACAGACCTATGGGGGCCGGCTGTCTACCCGTCATGGTCTTCTTCCACGGTGGTGGCTTCGTGGCGGGCGACCTTGACGACTTCGAACCCTTCTGCACGTTCCTCTCCGCCCGCGTGCGCTGCGTCGTCGTCTCCGTCGGGTACCGCCGGTCTCCGGAGTCGCCTTTCCCGGCTGCCCTCGACGATGCCTGGGCCGCGACGCTGTGGGCCGCATCCGAGGCGCCCACGTTCGGCGGGGACCCGACGCGCCTGGCCGTCGCCGGCGACAGCGCAGGGGCCAACCTGGCGGCTGGGGTGACGGCGCTCGCTCGGGACCATGACGGTCCGGGCATAGGTCACCAGGTCCTCATCAGCCCGTGGGTCGATCTCACGACCGCCGCCGAGGATACGGAGTCGTTCGCCTTCTTCGGCGAGGGGCTCTGGTTGTCGAGTGCCGCGATCGGCTGGTACCGCGGCCACTACCTGAAGGATCTGGCTATGGCCAAAGACCCGCTCGTCTCGCCGCTGCTGGCGGCCGAGGTGAGAGCGCTGCCTCCCGCGCTCGTCTTGACGGCCGAGTTCGACGTTCTCGCCGACCAGGGACGCGCCTACGCAGCTAGGCTTCAGGATGCGGGTGTCGCTGTGGTCCACCGACGCTACGATGGGATGCTTCACGACTTCGTGACGCTGCCTGGCCTCTTCCCGTCGGCGTGGGAGGCTATCGACGACGTCGCCGCCTTCTCGCGAGAAGCGTTCAAGCGTTCGTAGCGGTGGCCAGTCGGGCGCGCCCGGCGGTCGCGACGACTACATGTCCTTCCTCAACGCCAGCGACAGGCCGGGCGACCGCCGTCTGGGCGATAGGAGCCTCGCACGATGCTCGGGTCGAGATCTGCCTAGGTTCATGAGGCGCTAGGTCCACACACCTGGCCAACCAGCACATCCAGCAGCCGCGCCGGATCGTGAGCGAACCCGTGTATCGTGAGTGGCGCGCAGTTGATGCGCTACAACGTTAGGTGAGACATGGAGTTGTCCGCGACGAGTCGCTGGGGTCCCGCGTCACCGGGCCCTCATTGCCCGCTGAGCACTTTGAGGTAGGCGATCGTCGCATCCAAGTCCGTACTACTCATCTGCCAACGGGGCATGGCCTCGTTCAGTGGTTTGCCGCTCTCGTCCAGCCCGTCACGGATGGCTTTCCCAGCGGTCGCGTCCGTGAAGCCGGCCTTGATAAGCGCGTCGTAGGTGACGTCGGGCGCCTCGATGGCGGGCCCCATCATCATCTTGATCGTCCCGCCCCGGCCGTTGGCACCGTGGCAAGACCCACATCCGCCGCCACCCATCGTGAGCGCGCCCTGAGACACGCGCGGGGCCGTACGCGAGATGCTCTGACCATCAGCACCTACGCCGGTGAGGTAGATGCGTTCGCCGACCGAGGCGTAGTTACCGCTGCTCGATCCACCGCCGCCCGTGTTCGGGCTGCCGCCCAAGGAGTTGGAGCATCCAAGCATCGTAGTCATCGTGAGTGCGCTCAGACAGATCATGAGCACGATCGTCAACGTGTGCCGTCGCATCTCCACTCCCCTCGTCGTGAAGTTCGTACCCGCTGGCGGAGGTCTCAAGTCCGCATAGCTGCATGCTCACCGAACCAGCGCATCCAGCGGACGGTGGGAGCAGTAGAGTGATGTAGGCGCATCGGCCACCGCTGATGCGCAACACGTTAGGCACAGAGTGGATTGCCACAGATGGCTCGACTGCGATGACGCTGGCTCGTTCCCGCTCTTCACAGTGCTGAATGCGTAGACTATCCGGCGATTCTAGGAGTACATGATGCGAAAGTGCTCGAAGTGTGATTCGGAACTGGTCGAGGACTTGAGCGTCTACGCACAGGGTGTGTATCGGGTCGAGTTGTCGAAAGGGAAGCGGATCTCTTCAGCAGGTCGCTGCGGTGTCAAAGCCGCCGTTTGCCCCACTTGCGGCGACGTTTCTCTGACGGCGGACCCGACCGAACTGGACAGGATACTTCGGGACTAGCCCCAGCGGACTAGGCTGCTTTTGGCGGATTCGGCTTGGCGGTGGCGGGTTCGGAACTCGTGCCTAACAAGCGTATCGAGCGGACTGCGTAAGCTGGTGCCAGAAGTGAGCGACTGCCCAGCCGCTCATGCCCAACAACGTTCGATGCATCCCCGTGACGCTCTCTCACTTGGAGACCGATGAGGCTCGCTACGCCGTCAGACGCCAACAACCTCTCGGCGCTCGCCACGCAGGTCTTCCTCCACACCTACGGCACCGAAGGCGTCACTGACGACCTCTCGAC
>Ga0209430_1001376_pt1 | contig 18207 bp, 16 predicted proteins | sample BarGraIncub1133A_FD_184504 | JGI IMG/M metagenome (GOLD analysis project Ga0209430, IMG submission 184504) | Arctic peat soil microbial communities from Barrow, Alaska - Barrow Graham LP Incubations 11-33A (SPAdes) (version 2) | ecosystem: Environmental > Terrestrial > Soil > Wetlands > Peat... | reverse complement strand
AGGGGTTGCAGGAGGTTGCCCCCCACCTTGAGGAGCTGCGCCAGTCGATCGGCAGCTACCAGCTCTGGATCAGGGGGACGGATCGCCCGAAGGAGCCCGATCTCGGCAAGGCCAAGCGCTCGAGCGGCGGAGGCGGCAAGGCGGTGTCTGTCACCATCAGCATCGGGGTGGCTGCCTCCGGCGACGAGATGAGGAGCCCGGCCGAGGTGATCAAGGCCGCGGACAAGGCGCTCTACCGCGCCAAGCAGCGCGGGCGCAACCAGGTCGCCAGCTGAGCAGGATTGGAGCCGGTTTTCAGCGGTGGGCACGGCCCACCCTACGCTATCTGATTGTTGACCTGGTTTTGTAAAGCGGAAATGGTTACGCGTGGATAAGACGTCCAGGCAGACAGCCTGATCTATTGAAATTAGCAACTGCTCGCTAAGCGAGCGAAGGAGTTAGGGCCGGCATGTTCCTGTTCAAGATACTCGGGGTTCTTTTTCTTCTTTTCATCGTCCTCTTCGTCGCGATAACGGTCGAGGAGAGCTTCTTCGGCGGCCGCCGCCGGCGGCGCCTGGAGCGAAAGGCGCGTGACGCCCAGCAAATCGGGAAACTCTAGCGGAAGTGCCGCTGCCACACCTCCGTTCCCCGCGCGGGGCAGGCTAGTCGGTGATTATTCAAGTCAACAATCGGATCGGCGGAGGATACCCGCCTGGGGTATCCCTGCAATACCGATTCTGTAGGGGCATCCCTTGCGGGTGCCCTGGGCGACAGCTGCCGGCGGGCACGGCTGCAGGAGTCAACGGCAGCTGAATAGTTGCAAACATAGGCAGACTGCTTGACTACCGCCCTTCCAAAATCTGGCTAATCTCCTGTCCATACAATCCCCTTGTTTTTAACTGTAATAGCTTGACATCTCATCATTAGTTGGGGTAGTTTAGTCTCCGCTAATGCCTCTTGTCTAATGCTTTCCTTGCCGCAAGTAGAGGCGAGACAGCTTACTGATCGTTTCTGCCCTTTTGCCGTGTGCTTATTCGAACTGTTATCCATCAGTAGATTTAAAGTGAGGTCGATATGTTGATCCAGGGTGCCTTCATGCATGTGAATGAGTCTGTGACCGCCGGCCAGTTCCTGAAATTCCTGGCTGATGAAGCTCCGTCTGGACATTATTTCGTGGCACAACCGCCGCCGGGAATCATCATGACTGCGGCCATAGACTGGCGGGTCGTCGTGCCCGACAATGACGCCGCCGGCTCCCTGGCAACTGCCCTCTGGAGTGGCTACGAAACAATGGTCAGGCCGCTGCGCAATGACGACATGGGGCGCAGCCCGCTGATCTTCATCCAGATCAAGAATCTGAAAGGCGAATGCGATCAGTTCACCATGGGAAAGGATGTCGATAAGAAGGACGGCTTTATGCACAGGGTGAAGGAGAGTGTGGCGATACTCTCTTCAAAGAACAAGGACGCTGCCCTTTTGCAGGAAATAGAAAGAACCAGTGGTTCCGATTACTGGGCGCAGGTAGTGTAGATCCGCATCTCCTCCCGAGAAAGTGAGGGGACATGCGAAGCAGGGCCGGGCCGAAAGTCGCTGATGTCAGTGCCGCTTGCCGGAGCCCACTCCCTTGCGGTAATTCTCCTTCCTCTAAAAGCTGATCTGCGAGCGCAGGGCGAGCGCCGTAACGGGATCGGTGCTGATCGACCCCGCCGGGTTGATCAGGTACTGAACCACGGGCGCTATGGCTATCCGATCAGTCACCTGAACCTTGTAATAGAGCTCGGCGAGCTTCTCCTGGGAGTCAGCGACCGCGCCGGCAGCCTGAATCTGGCCGTAAGCAAAGCCCAGGACGTCGTCCTTTCGCCCCGGCAGGAGGCCGGTGAGCTCCCCTCCAACGCTCCACGCCCTGCGGGTCGTGTAGGCTTCCCGGTCCCTTTGGCCGTAGCGGGCGAAGAGGGTCAGTGTGTCGGTTATCTGCTGGTCCAGGCTGAATCCGAAGCCGAAGGCGTTCTTCTGGCGGAGCTTATTGCCTTCGGGGACTCCGGTAGCCGGATTTATCACGGGAAGTGCGCCGTCCAGGCTGCCGTACACCCGGTAGTTCCCCTCACGTTCGGCGAGTCTCACCTTGTAGTCCAGCTGGGCAATGCCGAAGCCGTGGTCAAAGGCGTCCGCGCTGTCGGCGTCGCCGCTGCCGTATCCGAGGCTGAAAATGAGCGGTTCAGCGAGCTTGGCCTGGATCCTTGCTCCCGGTCCGATGTCGGGTGCGCCCAGTACCGCGGAATTGACGAACCCGCCGGACAGGAACTGGCTGTTTTCGTCATTCGCCACGGCGTTGGCGTCAAAATAGTTGGTAAGGTCGATCTTGCCGGCGGTAAGGATGAGGCGGTCGTTCCAGGCGGTGTGCTCCACCCAGGCTTGGCGGAACCTCACCCTGTCGCCGGTTGCGCCGGCCACGCCGTTCAGGCCGGAAAAAGTGGCGATCTTACTGTCGATCCCGTTCCCGCCGGTCGCTTCCACGTCGATCACCGCGATGGTGTTCTCGCCCACCTTGAAATTGAAGATAAGGTCGCCGCGGCCGACCACGTCGGCGTGATCCCTCGGCTTATTCCCTAGCGAACCCTGCACGACACCGATTAGCCCGCCGCTCAGCGCGATGTTCCTGGTGAGGGGGGTGAGCCTGGTCCCGAGTTCCTCGTTGCGCTGCTGGAAGGCACGGGTGTTGGCCAGGAGCATCTCGGCGCGCAGATCCTCCTTCAAATCGGCGATCAGCAGCAGGTCGGCCCTGTCGACCGCCGCCGGTCCTTCCTTCACCGCCGTTTGCGCCATTTTCTCGGTCAAAAGCACCAGAGCCGCCGCCAGGTCCATCCGGGTGCAGGAGGTTTTCCCCTCAGCGAAATCCTTGGAAAAGAGGCCCTCGACCCGGTACTTGTTTGCCAGACGCAGGATGTCCTGGCAGGCCTTGTGCTTTACTTCGACCTTCTCAGGGATGGGGGCCAGCTCCGGATGCATAGCAAAGGCCCCCGCCGATGGCAGGAATAGGCTCCCGAATAGAATAAGGCTCACAACTGACAGCTTTTTCATTTTCTGCATTCTCCCTGATGGTACGCGCACCGGATGCCCATTCATGAACGTATCGGCACGAGATGTTTATTGATGTGAATTCCTCGGTTGTGACATCCATTTTCAATCAATCGGCAGGGCAAAGGGGAAAAGGGGTCTTTCTCGGACCATCCCCTAAAGCGATACCACGCCCATGACTACCGTGCGTCGGGGTGGTCTGTGGGAAAGTTCCGGCTCTTTTGTTGGGCAGTTCGTTCAGTGGGAGATGGCGAAGGTGGAATTGAAAGTTGAAATCGTTTATAACCTTGGCCGGAGATGTTGTCAAGGAGAATCCCCGGGCTTTCCGCCAAGTTTATCTTGAACAGCGTCAATCTGTCGCTCGTGCTGCTTCGTCGAGGTGCCTCAGGCTCTTCTGGCACCGGAAAGGGTGAAACCGTCCGCCCTGCTCCATACCTGATGCGAAAATGTCGTCGGCCTGCGCCGTGGCACGGCAACCATCGGCTCGGCGTCACGCCCGCCCGCCTTGTGCTGCGTCGGGGCCTGCAGTTGGCCGTCGTCGTTGCGGGCATTCAGCTCGACGGCTGCCTTCAGCAGCCCAAGGCATAATGCCCCGATGGAGGCAGCCTCATTGCAGCAATCTTTATCTGCCTGGTCCAGCGGTTTCATGGGTCCTCCCTGCGGTGCTTGCACACGGGTTTTCCGCATATCAGCGGGAATGCAATTAGTGAATCTATCGTCGTATGTCGCCAGTTACTTGAGGGAAAAGCGCGGATGAAAATGAAGGGGCGATTCTGTTTGGGGTCGATGGCTGAAATTGGACGGATCTTTGACGCGGTGGGGCGCGGACTCGCAACTAATTCCGATGATGGGACTCAAGAATAAGTGAGGAGCTAAGGGACTAAGGAAGTCGGGACTCATAAAGTCATGAATCTAGCAGACTGGAGAGCTTGAAATGCTAGAGGAAATCGGGGGCAATCAATTGATGGCGGGGGTGTAGCTTCACTCCCTTCTTAGATGAGTACCTTGCGCCATACCTCGACCACGGTGCCGATGGTCCGCGTGCCGCTGTCGGGCCGAAAGGGGGCGTAGGCCGGGTTGTCCGGTGCCAGGTAGACATCGCTATCCTTCAGGCGGTACCTGCGGAGGATCGGTTCCCCCCAGCGGTTATTCACCAGAATGATGTCCCCGCTCTTTTTCTCACCGTCCGGCGTGAAGACCACCAGATCGCCGTCGCGGATCGTAGGTGCCATGAAATCCCCGTAGCAAACGATGGCGTAGCAACCCTCCGGAAGGTTGGGGACCGAGATGTAGCTGCGGGCTTCCCCGCACTCCTGGGGGAAACTTTCCGGAATCACTTCCAAAAGCGGCGCTCTACCTCCGGCCGGGGGGCAGGCTTTAACCGCGCTTTTGAATGTCTCGCCGGTGCCATGCTTGAGCCAGTCCGGATTTATCCGGTGGGTGTGGGTGAGGGCGATCAGCAGCGTGTTCGAAGGATGCTTCCTGCCGGTCTCGATGCCGCTGAGAAACCCTTGTACTATCCCAAGCGTGGCCGCGAACTCCTTTTGCGTCAGGCCCAAGGCAAGCCGGGCCTTACGGACCCGTGCCCCTGTGCCGGCGTGATATTCCCCTGATGTCATAATATCTCCGTGTAATGGATGGTGCCGCCGGGCATTGGTCTTGACATGTGCGGACAAGCTGCTATATTCCAGGCGCATTGAGCTGTCCAGCCGATGTGAGGGACTAGCCTAACAGTTCTGGCCCGCAGGTGCAACAAAAAAATTTCTCTGAGATATTTTGCGGGGGAAAGGGAATGGAGGGGACATGGAAGGGGCACATCACCGTTTGTTCGAGATTACGCAGTCTGTAAAAGGCGACCCCCTCGGAAATGCCTTGCTGGATGAGGTCTTGACGGCCTGTTTCGAGTACGTGCTCGGGAACGGGAGCGCTCTGGAAAGACTGGTTAGGGCCCTGAACCGGTTCAACAGTCATCTGGCTGGGTACGCCCCGCCGATTTCCACAGGGCTCTTCACAGGAACGCCGGAAGAGGTCTCGGCCTGGGCGGGGCAGTTGACCAGCGAGATCCTTGCCAACGGCGAGCATTGAGCTGCCGGCGGGAAAATTCCCCTTCACCGTTGCCAGGCACCTCACAAAATCGGCACTCAGGGCGCCGCCCGTTCAGTGTGACGCAGCGGGGGCCCTTCGCCTAATACGCCGGTGGCCCAGGCGAGGTTTACCAGCGAGACCTGGTAGTCGCGGCGGGCCTGGGCCAGGTTGCTCCGCGCCTGTACCAGGTTCAATTCTGCATCCTCTACCTCCAGCCTGATTTTCACCCCGAGTTGATACCCCTGCTCAGCCATGGCAAGGAGCCTTTCCGCCTGTTTCACGGTGCCGGTGAGCGCTGCCAGGATCTGCTGCGCCTCCGTCACGCCGAAGCCCGCAGTGCGAACCTCAAGCGATACCGTGTCGATCTGCTGCGCCTCCTCGAGCTCCCTGGTCCTCAGGTCGCTCCTTGCCTGCTGCACCTTCCCCGAGGTCTTGAAAGAGTCGAAGAACGGGAACGTGAGGAAGACGCCGACGTCCCACGCCGCACCGTCCCAGGTCGTTCCCGCCGCTTCCAGCTGGTGCCAGCCGACTCCCCCCTTGAGGTCGACCTTCGGCTTGTTTTCCGCGGCTGCTATTTTCACGAGTTCGTTGGAGATGCCGACCCGGTGGCGCAGGTCGGAGAGCTCCGGCCGCATCCTGCGCGCGGCGGCGAGCGACTCCTCGAACGGGGGGAGCGCGATCAGCTCCGGTTTCAGCGCTCCGACGACATCGATCTCGACCGGTTCCATGGCGAGCACCAGGCGCAGGCGCTCCTTTGCGGTCCGTATCTTGTTTTCGCCGCGGATCAGCTCGGGTCTGGCATTGTCGGCCGCGACCAGCGCCGCGAGCACATCGTAGTCGGTGGCGACCCCGGCTGAGAGCTTTTTCTGGGCCTCCCCCAGATGCCGCTCCTTTTGCTGCAGGTTGGAAGTAGCAAGTTCCAGCAGTTCCTTGGCGAGTAGCACGTCGTAGAAGTCGACGCTCACGTCCCGGAGCGCCGCCTGCTGGTAGATGTGCAACTGGTCCTCGGCGGTCTTGAGCCCTTCCTTGGCGCCGCGGATCGCGGCCCCGACCTTCCCCCAGCTGAAAAGTGTCTGGGTCAGCCTAAGATCGATCACGCGCGTCTGCTGCCCGGTTATCCCCCCCATCAGGACGCTCTGGCTGTTGTCCCTGGTGTAGGCTGCGGAGGCGTTCAGGGAGAGGGCGGGGAGGGCCGCGGCGCGCTCCTCCAGGTATTTCCCCTGGACCAGACTGCCGTAGGCGCGTGCCTTCTGGATGTCCCGGTTCTGGTCCATGGCGATGGCGAGCGCCGCGTCGAGGGTGAGCGCCCTGGCTGCCTCGGCCCGGCAGGTGCCGGGGGGGAAGGAGACGGCCAGGAGGAGGCAAAAAACGAGGGGAAACCTCCCCGTTGCTTTTTCTAAGGTTCGAAGTGTCATCATCGGTCCGGGCCGCTCCTTCGCCGTACGTCTGGTCGCCTCGTGGGCGGTTCCGTTTTTTTCTTCCAGCATGATTTTCCCCGCGCTACTCATGTTTCGCTTTCCTCCCCCAGGTCCGCTTCAGCCAGGCGCCCAGGTCGTCCAGCACCGTGTACATGACCGGCACCACGAGGAGCGTCAGTACGGTCGAGGTCAAGAGACCGCCGACGACCGCCCGCGCCATCGGCGCGCGCATCTCGGCGCCGCTTCCGATCGCCAGAAAGAGCGGCATCATGCCGAAGATCATGGCGAGGGTCGTCATGACGATGGGACGAAGCCTGGTCCGTCCCGCCTCGACGACCGCGTCGAAGCGGTTGCGGCCGCGCCCCTGCAGCACCTTCGCGTAGTCGACGAGCAGAATGGCGTTCTTGGTGACCAGCCCCATCAGCATGATGAGGCCGATGAGCGACATGATGTTCACCGTGTCACCGGTGAGCTTCAGCATCCCCGCCATGCCGACGATGGAGAGCGGCAGGGAGAGCATGATGGCAAAGGGCTCCAGGAACGACTCGAACTGCGCCGCCAGGATCAGGTAGACGAAGATGATGGCGATTATGAGCGATTCCGCCATGTAGCCGAACGACTCCGCCATGTCCTCCGCCTCGCCGGAGAAGCCGACCGTGTAGCCGGGCTGCATCGGGACCCTGGCGGCCGCCTCCTTAACCTTTTGCACCGCGGTCCCGATCGGGACGCCGTCCAGGTTGGCGCTGATGGTGACCAGCCGGGAGAGGTCGCGCCGGTTGATCTCGGAGGGGGTGTTGCTCACGTCGTAGCTCGTCAGGTTCGCGAGCGGCACCAGGGTGGTGCCGCCGCCCTTGACGACGGAGAGCTTCAGGTTTTTCACCTGATCCGGGTCCCGTCGCAGGCTCTCCGGGAGCCTGACACGGACGTCGACCGCATCCCCGTCCTCGTCCTCGTAGGTTGAGACCGCCTCGCCCCCGACCAGGCGCGACACGGTGCTGGCGATGTCGTTCGTGGTTACCCCCGCGTCCTGCGCGCGCGCCCGGTCCACCGTCATCCGGTACTCGGGGATGTCCTGCTCCAGCGTCACCTCCAGGTCGACCAGCCCCGGAATCCGGTAGATCTCCTTCTTGAGCGCCGCGGCATAGCGCTTCAGGGTCGGGATGTCCTCCCCCTTCAGGTTCACCTGGAGCGGCTTCTGGGCGCCGCCCATGTCGCCCACCCGCTCGATGGAGATGGCGACCCCCGGGACCTTCTGGAGCCTGGAGCGGAACTCCTGTTGCACCTGGTCCTGGCTCCTGCTCCTGAGCGCCTTTTCCTTCAGCTTCACGTAGAGGGAGCCGTCCCGGACCGTGCCGCTGTCGCCGGCGCCGATCGAGGCGTAGGTGTGCTCCACCTCGGGAACCTTCGCGACCGCGGCGAGCATCGCCTGCAGGCGGCCCTCGCTCTCCGAGATGCTGGCGTCGGGGGCGGTCTTGAAGGTCACCTGGAACTCCCCCTTGTCCGCGGTGGTCATGAAGGAGGACTCCAGGGTGGAAAAGATCACGATCCCGACGACGAAGGAGGCAAACGCGAGGCCGAGCACGCTCTTCCTGTGGTTAAGGGCCCAGGCGATCAGCTTCTTGTAGCGGTCCGCCCAGGCGTCGAAACGGTCGTTGAAGCGGTCCAGGTAGCGCGCCAGCCCCTTTCTCCTACCCTTGAGCGCGATGGCCGGGTCGTGCCAGCGCGAGGAGAGCATCGGGTCGAGGGTGAAGGAGACGAAGAGCGACACCAGCACGGCAAAGGCGACCGTCATGCCGAACTGGAAGAAGAAGCGCCCGACGATGCCGCGCATGAAGGCGACCGGGACGAAGACGGCGATGATCGACATGGAGGTGGCGAAGACGGCGAGGCCGATCTCGGAGGTGCCCTGCTTCGCCGCCGTCATGTGGTCCTCGCCGTGCTCCAGGTGCCGGACGATGTTCTCCCGCACGACGATGGCGTCGTCGATCAAAAGGCCGATGGCGAGCGAGAGCGCCATCAGGGTCATCACGTTGAGCGTCATCCCCATGGCGTTCATGATGATGAAGGAGGAGATCACCGAGATCGGGAGCGTGAGGCCGGTGATGACGGTGGAGCGCCAGGAGTTGATGAAGCAGAAGACGATGATGACGGTCAGGAACCCGCCGATCAGCATGGTCTCCTTCACGTCGGCGAGCGACTCGCGGGTCGGTATCGAGGCGTCCCGGACCATGGAGAGCTCGACCCCGGCGGGGAGCTCCTTCTGCAGCTTGTCGACGCTCTTCCTAACCCCGTCCACCACCTGGACCATATTGGCGCCGGACTGCTTCAGGATGTCCAGCGCCACCGCCGGCTCGCCGTTCACCAGGGCGAGCGAGCGCTGCTCCTGGGCACCGTCGGTGAGCTCGGCCACCTCGGAGAGGGTGATGCCGCGGCCGCCCCTCTCGGCGATCACCATGTTGCGGAACCCCTCGACCCGGTCCGGCTTGCCGGAGATCCTGATCGGGTACTCGTTTCCTTCCTGGGTGAGCCGTCCCAGCGGGGTGTTGACGTTCTCGGATCTCAAGCCCGAGACGACCGCGTCTATGCCGAGGCCAAGCGCCTCGAGCCTGACCGGGTCGATCGTTACGGTCACCTCGCGCTTGGCCTGGCCGATCATGTCCACCTTGCCGACGCCGGGGACGTTCTCCAGCCGCCGCTTGATCTTCTTGTCAACGAGCGTGGTGAGATCCTTCGTGCTCATCCCCTTCCCCTTGACGGCGAGGGAAACCACCGGCATGGCGTTCATGTCGAGCTTCTGAATGATCGGTTCCTCGATCGCGGCGGGGAGGTTGCCCCGAATAGCGCTGATCTTCGCGCGCGCCTCCTGGGAGACCTCGTTGATCTTCTCCTCCAGGCGGAACTCGACGACGACGGTGGAGACGCTCTCGCGGGAGTAGGACATGACGTGCTTCACGCCGGCGATCTGGTTCACCGCCTCCTCTATCTTCTTGGAGACCTCGCGCTCGATGCTTTCGGGGGAGGCGCCGGGGAACTTGGTGACGATGGAGATGACAGGTATCTCGACGCTCGGGAACATCTCCACCGAGAGGCGCCGGTAGGAGAAGAGCCCGAGGGTGACCAGCGCCAGCATGAGGACCGCGGCGAACACCGGGCGTTTTATGGAGAGATCGGACAAGATCATGGTCTGTTTCCTTTTCCTGACTGCATCAGTCTTTCTCTTTGGACCCTTGGATGAGATTCCCGTAGGAGCGTCCCTCCTGGGCGCGATAATCGCGGCAGGAATGCGGCTCCTACGGTAGGGCGGAGGATTGCCGGGAATCCGGTTTCCTTCTGCGGGTCCAGTCCTACTTGACGGAGGCCTTGGCGGCCGTGACCTTGTCGCCGTCCTTGATGTTGAAGCCGCCGCGGCTCACCAGCTGTTCCCCGGGCTTAAGCCCCGAGGCGATCTCCACCAGTTCGCCGGAAATGGCGCCGATCCCGACCTCGCGCCTTCGCGCCACGCCGCTCTGCACCACGAAGAGCGATCCCGTGTGTTTTTCCAGGTCCAGTGCGGAGAGGGTGCCGCGCGGCACCTGGATCACCCCGCTCCGGGAGCCGGTGACGATCTTCCCCTTGGCGAAGAGTCCCCCCTTGAGCTGCTCCGGCACGTTGGGCACCTCGGCGATCACCTTCAGGGAGCGGTCCGCTTCGGTGACGGAGGGGTTAATGAACATGACCTTGCCGGTGAAGTTCTTTCCCGGGGCTCCGTCCGACGTGAACTGGACCGGCTGGCCGAGCTTTACCGCCGCCATCTGCGAGGAGGGGATCGTGAAGGTCAGGTTCATGACCCGGTTGTCGACGATCCGGAAGATCGGCTTGCCTGCCGCCGCGTCGCTGGTGAGCGAGCCGAGGTTCACCTCCCTGGACGACACCACCCCGTCGATCGGGGAGCGGACCAGCCCCTTGGCAAGGCGAGCCCGGGACTGGGAAAGCTCCCCCTCGCTGGCCCTGGCCTGGGCCTTGGCCGCCTCGACCCGGGCCCGGGACGCCTCGCCCTCGGAGAGGGCGTCATCCACCGCCTGCTGGGTGGCGAGCCCCGCACCCTTGAGCTTCAGGGCCCGGAGCTTCTCCCGCTCGCTGCGGTTGGCGGCGACCTGTGCCTCCAAAACCGCGGCCTTGGCGCTCTCCACGTTCGCCTCGCCGCGCTTCACCTGCGCCTCGGCCTCGGCGAGTCCGATGCGCGCGAGCGGCTGCCCCTTGCGGACCCTGACCCATTCGGTGACGTAGAGCTCCTTCACCAGCCCGGGAATCTCCGTCTTCACCTCGGCCTCGAACTTCGGCGCCAGCGTTCCGGTCACCTCGATCCCGTCCAGGAGGTCCGCGCCCGTCACGGTCATCACCTCCACGGCCACCGGGGGGGCCCCGGCCGCAGGCTTGGCTGTGTTGCTTTTGGAGCAGCCGGCGGCTCCTCCCAGCAGCAGGCCAAGCGCCGCGGCGGCTAATGCTCTCGTCATTGCGTTCATAAAGTACCTCTGAAATAGGTGATGTGTGACATACCTGCGGTAAATTATGAATTTTGGATGCTAGATTTTGGATTATAATCCAGAATCAAAAATTCAAAATCCAAAATTGCGTTACCTGGCGATTCCGGTCATGAGGAGGCGGAGCATCCTGACCATTCCCTCCCGGTCCAGCCTGGATTCCCTTGGGCAGAGCTGATCGTTGATGGCGGAGGTCAGGATGGCGATGATCGCCCTTGCCACGTCCTCGGCGCTCCCCTCCTTCAACTCGCCCCCTGCGATGCCTGCCCGGACCAGCCGCTGGATCAGCTCCATCATCCCGACGAAATAGGCTTCCAGGTCTAGGGGGGGCGCTCCCTGGGGGGGGCCATAGTAAATGGCATACATCAGGCGGACCAGCGCAAGCCGTTGAACGGATATGTCGAAAAGGTCACTGCAGAAATGGATGATCCTTTCCTGCGCGGAGCCGTCCAGGGAGACGATCCTTGCCACCAGCGACTCGAAGGTGCCGGAGGAACTCTGCATCAGCTCCAGATAGATCCCTTCCTTGTTGCCGAAATAATAATAGAGGACCGGCTTGGTCACTCCGGCTGCGGCTACCAGTTCCCGGACCGACGTCGCTGCGTACCCCTTCTCATTGAAAAGGGCAAGGGCGGCGGCCAGCAGCCTTTGCCGCGCCCCGGCATCAGGCTCTATCTTTCCGGTTCCAAACGTCATGCTCTCCCCCTGCGACTGCTGCCGGCCAAGATCTAAAACGGCCGGGTGGCGACGGAATCCTGCTCTTAAAACCCCTGCCGCGCCTTACCTTACCCCGGTCGCTTTGGAAAAACCTGCCTTCCTGCAGGCAAGCCGGAGCCGGTAAACCTGCTGAACGGTAAGTACAATAATGAGGTTCGCATGTCAACAAGTAATTCTACCGATCGGTAGGTAGGGGTAGTTCATGAGTAATGGATTGATTTTTTCCCGTCAAGTTTATATAGTGACCGGATAGCCTGAAGCCAAAGGATGGACATATGGTACGAACTATTCTCACATACCCGGATCCGGAGCTGAAGAAGCGCTCCAACCCGGTCACGGTTATCACCGATAAGACGCGGGAGCTGGTGCGCGACATGGCGCAGACCATGTACGACGCTCCCGGGATAGGCCTCGCGGCCCCCCAGATCGGGGTGCATCAGCGGATCATCGTGATCGATGTCTCGGCAAAGGACGAAACGCCTGCGCTCGTCGTCGCCATCAACCCGGAGATCATCCACGCCGAAGGGGAGGAGTACGAGGAGGAAGGGTGCCTTTCGGTCCCGAAGTACGCCGCGAACGTCCGCAGGCACGCCCGTATTGTCGTGAAGGCGCTCAACCTCGACGGGGAGGAGGTCATCTTCCGGGCCGACGAGTTGCTCGCCATCGCGTTCCAGCACGAGATCGACCACCTGGACGGCATACTCTTCATAGACCATCTATCGCCGCTCAAGCGCGGCCTCTTCCGCAAGCGCTATCTGCGCGCCCAGGAAGACGCCAAGGAGAATTATTGATGACGGGGCTGCGCATCATTTTCATGGGAACGCCCGAGTTCGCCTGCCCGACGCTCAAGACGCTGATCGAGCGCGGAGAGCAGGTGGTGGCAGTCGTCACCCAGCCGGACCGCCCGAAGGGGAGGGGACAGCAGACGCTCCCCCCTCCGGTGAAGCTCCTGGCGCAGGAACACGGGATCCCGGTCCTGCAGCCGGTGAAGGTGCGGCACCCGGACGCCATCGAGGAGATCAGGGCTCTGAAGCCCGACCTGATCGTGGTGGTCGCCTTCGGGCAGATCCTCCCCAAGGCTCTGCTGGAGATCCCCGCGCGCGGCTGCATCAACGTGCACGCCTCGCTGCTGCCGCGCTACCGCGGTGCTGCGCCGCTCAACTGGTGCATCATCAACGGCGAAACGGAGACCGGCGTCACCACCATGATGATGGATGTCGGGCTCGACACCGGCGACATGCTGCTCAAGCGGGCGACACCGATCGACCCGGACGAGGATACCAGCAGCCTGCACGACCGCCTCTCGCGGATCGGCGCCGAACTGCTCGCCGAGACGGTCGACCTGCTGGCTGAAGGAAGGCTGGTGCCGGAAAAGCAGGATGACGCGCTCACCTGCTATGCGCCGATGCTGAAGAAGGAGGACGGCGAGATCGATTGGGGCAAGGATGCGCCCGGGATCAAGAACCTGGTCCGCGGCATGACCCCCTGGCCCGGCGCCTACAGCTACCTGGACGAAAAGCTGCTGAAGGTGTACCGCGTGCAGAGCGCCTCGGGAGAAGGAATCCCGGGTGAGGTCCTGGCAGCCGGCCGGGACGGCATCGAGGTGGCCTGCGGAGAGGGGAGCGTCGTCATTCATGAATTGCAGCTGGAGGGGAAGAAGCGCCTCCCCGCGGCGGAATTCCTGGCCGGGTGCAAGCTCGTGCCGGGGGCCACGCTCGGCAAAAAGGGGTTACCCGTTGGCTGAGGCGAGAACACCACAGAAACCTCCTCGGAAGCGGCTCTTCGTCGCCCTCATGGGGGTCACCTGCCTCCTGGTGGTCGGGCTCATCTACCTCGGCTGGTGGATTCCCACCATGGGGCTTGCCAATATCCACCCGGATCTGCCGCGCCTGGCCGGCATGGTATTCGCCGTCCTCTCGGGGGTCGCGCTGCTCGGCACCCTGCTCCTGGTCCTGACGACTGCGTTCGGCAAGGATATCCTCTTCACCAGGTTCATGCGCGGCGTGGTGATCAAGTTCCTGCTCCCGCTCATCGAGCAGATCGGCAACCTGTGCGGCATCTCCAAGGACACCATCCGCCAGTCGTTCGTCGCCATGAACAACAGCCTGGTGGCGTCCCAGCGCCTCAGGATCAAGCCGGACCGGATTTTGATCCTGCTCCCCCATTGCCTGCAGCTCTCCGAGTGCGAGATCAAGGTGACCGGCGAGATCGGCAAGTGCATCCGCTGCGGCCGCTGCAACATCATGGGGCTCGCTGAACTGGCCCAGAAGTACCATGTCGACATCTCCGTCGCCACCGGCGGCACCCTGGCGCGCAAGGTCATCATCGAGAAGCGTCCCAAGCTGGTCCTGGCGGTCGCCTGCGAGCGTGACCTCACCTCCGGAATCAAAGACTGCTACCCGCTCCCGGTGATAGGCGTCCTGAACGACCGTCCCTTCGGCCCCTGCTTCAACACGCGGGTGGACGTGGAGAAGATCGAGGCGGCGCTCCGTTCCGTGCTGGTCTAGCCCGGGCTCCCGATGAAACTCGAACTTATGGACGACCTCGCTGCAACCCTCAGGCTTTCCCTGTTGCGCATCTCCCCGCTGCTTCTCCTGCTGATCCTGATCCCCTGGTTCCCTCCGGCCGCCGCTGCCGGTCAGACGGCGCAGATCACCGACTACAGGGCCATCCGCCAGCCCGCCAGGGACGCGGCGGGGCGGGCGCTGCTGGCGATCAGGAGTTTCAATAGCGGCGGCGTGGCGCACCTGCTCGTCGTCGATCCCGTCAGCTTCGAGAGTCTCGACCTCCCTGCCTCGACCCTCAAGCTCTCCGGGTCCGCCGCTGACGCCCACCTCGGCGCCACGCCCTTCATGAGGGCGCTCCAGCGCTACGGCTCAGCGCCGTACCGGCTGCAAAACGGCGGTGCCGTCCGGGCCGAGGCGCAGGTCGCCGGTACCTTCCTGACGGTCGATCTCTGCCCGTCGAAACGCCCCTTCGAGCGCGAAATGTTCGAGGCGGTGGCGGCGCTCGGCAAAGGGGCGCCGGTCCCGGTCGCCGTTGCGGTCACCGGGGTCTGGCTGGCGAGCCATCCCGAGGAGCTCTCCTTTCTGAAGCGGGAGTCCGCAGCAGGGAGGCTGGCCATCACCTGGGTGAACCATTCCTACCACCACCCCTACGAGCCCCGCGTGCCGCTCGGACGCAACTTCCTGCTCACCCCGGGGACCGATTTTACCGGCGAGGTGCTGGAGCTGGAGCGGCTGCTCCTGGCCCATGGCCTGCTCCCTTCCCCTTTCTTCCGTTTTCCCGGCCTCGTCTCCGACGGGGCGACCGTTGGGCGTCTGCGCGAGCTCTCCCTGATACCGATCGGCTCCGACGCCTGGCTCGCCAAGGGGGAGTTGCCACGCAAGGGGAGCTTCATCCTGGTGCACGGTAACGGCAACGAGCCTAAGGGGGTGCGGCTGCTCCTGCCGATGCTGCGTAGCGGCGAGCTGCGCCTCATGCCCCTTGCCGCGGCCTTCGGACCTTGAGGGAGTGAGCAGGGCCAGGCACCCGCAAGCGGTGCCGCTGCAGTCGGCGGTTCTTGCGGGTATCCCCACGCTTGCCGCTGCCGGGACCGCGGCAAAACCGGCTGCGCTCACCCGCGCATCCCCTTACAAGGTTTAAACCCATGAAGAACCTCATTTTCGCCCTGCTCCTCGCCCTGCTCCCCCTCCTCTGCGACACCGCCGCCGCAACCCAGGGACCTCCGCACTTTGCGGTTGCCGAAGGACCGACACCGGTGCTCAACACCCCTTCCTTCACCGGGGTCTTCGGAGGCACCATCCGGCTCGACCCCTGCAGGGGGATGCGCCCGATAGAATTCGTCGCCCTCCCGGGGACGCTTTTCAGGATAGATGGTGAACTGGAGAACGACGGGGTGACCGTGTACCGGGTCACCAGTCGCGACTACCCTTACCCGCCCAAGACCGGGTATTACGTCGATGCCCGCTTCGTGAGGAGCGTTGACGCTCTTTACCCGGAGCGGCCGCGCCCCCTTCCTGAGCTTGCCGAGGTGCAGCAGCGGCTCGTGGCGGCGCTGGGAAAACCGTACGTTTGGGGCGGGAACCTGAAGGACGGGGTGCCGCTGCTGGGGAAATTCTACCCGCAGGCCGATACCCTGGCAGGGGTGGACTGCTCCGGGCTCCTCTACGAGGCAACGGGCGGCTACACGCCGCGCAACAGTTCGGCCCTGACCGTATTCGGCGCGGGGGTTCCGATAGCCGGGCTTTCCGCCGAGGGGATCGCGGCAAGGCTTCGGCCTCTCGACCTCATCGCCTGGAAGGGGCATGTGATGGTGGTACTGGACAGCGACAGGGTGATCCAAAGCACGATGGGATGTAAGGGGGAAGGCGGGGTGCGTCTGAGCCCACTGAAGGAAACGCTGCGCCGGCTCATGAAAAGCAGGAAACCTCTGGACCATTATCCGGAGGGGGGAGGCGCAGGGAAGGCGTTTGTGATCAGGAGGTGGTTCCCGCGCTGACGCTGAAAGCAGCGAGATGCTCCAGGGATGAGATGGTTACCTCCTTCTGTGCGGCGATCAGGTCGTTTCGGGCCGACATCTCCTCGCTGCTCGGCAGCGGGCCGTCCGGCACGACCGCGAGAAAGACCGCGACGACCTCAGGATCGAGCGATGTGCCGCTCAGGGCGCGCACCATCTCCCTCGCCTCGGCACAGGGATACCCTTTCCGGTAGGGTCGGTCCATGGTGAGCGCGTCGTAGATATCTGCCACCGAGACGATGCGCGTCGCCACGGGAATCGCCTCGCCGCGCAGCCCCGCAGGGTAGCCGGTGCCGTCGTACCTTTCGTGGTGGTGGTGGATGATGTGGCGGGCCACCTCGGACAGGTTCGCCTTCTCGGCGACGTCCGCTCCCCAGAAAGTGTGCATCTTCATGGTTTCAAATTCCAGGTCCGTCAGGCGCCTGGTGCAGTTCAGGATGAATTCGGAGACGCCGATCTTGCCGCAGTCATGCAGCCAGCTGCCGAACTTTATCTGTCTCTGGGTCTCCTTCGGTATCCGCATCGCCTCCGCGATCATCAGGGCGTAGACGGCAACCCTGTCGCAGTGTCCCCTGGTGCTCGGATCCTTCAGCTCGATGGTCTGGGCCAGGGAGCGCAACACGGACTCATCCTCACGCCGTATGGTATGGATCACCCGGTAGCGCCTGAGCCCTTCCTTCACCACCTCCAGGATCTCCTCGCTCTTCCAGGGCTTCAGCAGATAACGGTACACCTCCGAGTTGTTGATGGCGGCCAGTGCCGATGGCAGGTCGACGTATGCGGATATCAGCACCTTGACCGTGTCCGGTGACAGGGTGCTCAGCTCGGAGAGCAATTCCAGTCCGGACATGCCGGGCATGTGGTTGTCGGTTACCACGACCGCTATCTCGTGCAGTTTGAAGAGTTCCAGCGCCTCGGCCGCGTCGCCTGCGGTAAGGATCGTTATCCCCTTGGAAAGAAAGAGGTCTTTGGAACACTGAAGCGTCAGCCTGCAGTCGTCAACGAACAGTATCTCTGCTGCCATGGATTACCCCTTACGCTTCGCGGGTACACCTGCCGGTACGCCTGCCGCTGGGGCGGCGCTGCCGGTGCCTAAACTGACGGGAATGTTAAACTCTCATGAAGTAATTGTCAACTGAATGTTGTCCCTGACTGCACGCGGGACTCCTGTTGTTTGCGGACCTAGGAGCGGGCCTGTCGTGACTCCAGTTCCCCCTGCACAGCTTCCAGCTGCCGGGCGCCGAGCCCCTTCGAGCTGAGGAGCCCTTTCACTGCACCGGTCGCAAGCGAGGGGAGGAAGAGGGTGAACCATACCGGCGGGGTCTTCCGGTTTCGGAGCAGGGCGAGTCTCAGGCTTGCGCGGGTGCCCCAGCGCGGGTGGCGGGCGACAGCGGAGATGGTCTCGGCCGAAGCCGCCGGCGACCTCAGGAATGCCAGGATGCCCGACTCCTTGAGCGCCGGATTGGCAAGGACCGCGGGCACCAGGCGCGGCTCCCCCTCGCACAGCAGGGCCTCCAGCACGGCCGCCGAGCCCCGGCGGGCCAGGCTGATCTTGGCGCCGAGCTCGGTTTCCGGGAGTCGCTTCAGGATGGCCTGCTGCGCCGCGACCTTGTGGTCCGGGCTTCCCCCCGAAAGCTGCAGGACGGCGACCAGCTCGAAGAGGTGGAGCTGCGCCAGGAGCTCTGCGAGGAGGGGAGCCGGCGTGCCGGGGTGTCCTGCCAGTGCGATCTTCAGCCGGCGGCTTCCGGAAACCAGCGGCACCCGGTGGACCGCCCTGATCAGCCGCTCTGGGAGGTTTTGCCGCTTCAGGAGCGCGAGCAGGTGCTCTTCCCCCAGGTGCGGGTTCTTCAGGGCGCTCCGGATCAGGTCGGGATCGGGGTCTTGGAGCAGGCCG
>Ga0209430_1001374_pt1 | contig 18220 bp, 17 predicted proteins | sample BarGraIncub1133A_FD_184504 | JGI IMG/M metagenome (GOLD analysis project Ga0209430, IMG submission 184504) | Arctic peat soil microbial communities from Barrow, Alaska - Barrow Graham LP Incubations 11-33A (SPAdes) (version 2) | ecosystem: Environmental > Terrestrial > Soil > Wetlands > Peat... | reverse complement strand
CCCAGCGGACCGAGGAGCAGGCAAGCGCACTGGAGGAGACCGCTTCCAGCATGGAGGAGCTCACCTCCACCGTGAAGCAGAACGCGGACAACGCGCAAGCCGCGAACCAGCTCGCCATCGACGCGAGCGGGGTCGCCGTGAAGGGGGGCGAGGTGATCAACCGCGTGGTGCTCACCATGGAGTCGATCAGGGGCAGTTCCAAGAAGATATCCGACATCATCGGCGTCATCGACGGCATCGCCTTCCAGACCAACATCCTGGCGCTGAACGCGGCTGTGGAGGCGGCACGCGCCGGCGAGCAGGGGCGAGGGTTCGCGGTGGTGGCGGCGGAGGTGAGGAGCCTGGCGCAGAGAAGTGCGGCGGCGGCCAAGGAGATCAAGACGCTCATCGAGGACTCGGTCGGCAAAGTGCAGGACGGCAGCCGCCTGGTCGAGGAGGCAGGCCGCACCACCCAGGAGATCGTCACCAGCATCAGGCGGGTGACCGACATCATGGCCGAGATCTCCGCGGCCTCCCGGGAACAGTCAAGCGGCATCGAGCAGGTGAACACCGCCATCACCCAGATGGACGACGTCACCCAGCAGAACGCGGCACTCGTGGAGGAGGCGTCGGCGGCAGCCGAATCGCTCGAGGACCAGGCCCGGCAGCTAGTGGGCGTAGTGGCACGCTTCAAGCTGGAAGAGAGCGTGAAACCGCAGGCTTCGGCTCCCCCACGCAAAGTGCCCCGCAGCGCGACGCCGCTTCAAAAGGGAGCCGCGAAAAAGCCGGGCCGGGCCTCCGGCAGCCCCACAGCGAAAAGCTTCCAGCCTCGCCAGAGCGCTCTAGCTGAGGCCCCCGAACCGGACGACGACGGGAAGGATTTCTGAGACGCTCCGCAGCAGAACAGGCTGAGGCTGAGGCTAAGGTCAAGAAAGGGACCGGCTCCGAAGCCGCGACGGGCGAGGGGGCCCTGTTTCACTACCCGTTCACCCAGGACGACTTCGCGCGGATCAGGGCACTCATCTACCGCAGCGCCGGAATCTCCCTGGCACCGGGCAAACGGGACATGGTCTACAGCCGCCTGGCGCGCCGGCTGCGCGCCAGGGAGCTCGAGAGTTTCGCCGACTACCTGATACTTCTCGAGTCGGGAGAGCCGCAGGAGCTGGAGGCGTTCATCAACGCCCTCACCACCAACATGACCTCCTTCTTCCGGGAACCGCACCATTTCCGGATCCTCGCCGAGCGGCTGGCGCAGTTGCCGGGAAACCGGCCGGCCTCCATCTGGACCTGTGCCTCGTCCAGCGGGGAGGAGCCGTATTCCATCGCCATGACTGCCGCCGACGCCTTGAATAACTCCGCCCCCGTGCGCATCCTGGCGACGGACATCGACACCAACGTACTCGCCACAGCCCGTCAGGGGATCTACCCGGTCGACCAGCTGCAGAAGATCCCGGTCGACCTCCTGAAGAGATTTTTCCTCAGGGGGGTAGGGAGGAACGAGGGGTACGCCAGGGTGAGCGACGAGTTGAGGCAACTGGTCAGCTTCCGCCGCCTGAACCTGCTCGATAAGACTTGGCCCATGCGCTGCAAATTCGATGTCATCTTCTGCCGCAACGTGATGATCTATTTCGACAAGGCAACCCAGCACGCCATCCTGAAGAAGCTGGCCGACCATCTGCACCCCGACGGGCTCCTGTTCGTCGGGCATTCGGAGAGTTTCCACGGCGCCTCGGATCAGTTCAAGATCTGTGGCAACACGGTTTACACGCTACGGCAGGCATCCGTGTAGAGACGCATTGCATGCGTGTAGAGACGCATTGCATGCGTGTAGAGACGCATTGCATGCGTGTAGAGACGCATTGCATGCGTCTCAGCTCTGTCGCAACAAAATTAATAGCTTAGATTATGCCGACAAGAGACGCATGCAATGCGTCTCTACCCCGCAGTACGGATGGCTTGCAGGCATGAACCTCCCGGAGTGAACCTGCCGGCCCTAGGCGATCGCCCGGAAATCCAGCAATAGAGAGGGCTTATGCCAAAGGACGACCCGCATTTCACGACCACGAGCTATTTCGACCGGGAGTTCGCCACGCGCGCGGTGAAGATTCTCCCGGGGGAGTACTATGCGACGGCCGATGCCACGGCAATCACCACGCTGCTCGGTTCCTGCGTCTCGGTCTGCCTCTACGACCGGGGTAGCGGCGTGGGGGGGATGAACCACTTCATGCTGCCGAGAATACTGCAAGTCACAGACGCCATCCGCTGCTCCGCCCCCTCCGCGCCTGGCTGCGTCGCCCCGTGCTCCGCCCGTTACGGAGCCTGCGCCATGAGGAAGCTGCTTAAGCGGCTGGAACTCCTGGGGGCCAGCAGCTCCCGCCTGGAGGCGAAGCTCTTCGGCGCGGGCCGGGTGATGGCCGGGATGACGGACGTCGGTGAGGGAAATGCTGCGTTTGCCCTGGGGTATCTCAAGGAGCACCGCATCCCCGTCGTCGCATCGGACCTGGGCGAGTGCTGCCCGCGCAAGGTCATCTTCTTCCCCGCCACCGGGCGGGCATTGGTGAAAAGAATCCGGGCGCTCCCGGCAGGAATACCCTAATGGCCATCAAAGTTCTCGTAGTAGACGATTCCGCCCTGATACGCGCGCTCTTGAGCGAGATCATCAACGCACAGCCCGACATGGAGGTGGTCGGGACCGCCCCCGACCCCCTGGTAGCCAGGGAGCGGATCAAGGCGCTCAACCCGGACGTGCTCACCCTCGACGTGGAGATGCCGAAGATGGACGGGCTGGTCTTCCTGGAGAAGCTGATGCGGCTTCGCCCCATGCCCGTAGTCATGGTCTCCTCCCTCACCGAGACGAGCTGCGACATCACGCTGCGCGCCCTGGAGCTCGGTGCCTTCGACTACGTCACCAAGCCGAAGATCGACATCCGCAGCGGTCTTCTGGAGTATGCTGAGGAACTGACCGGCAAGATCCGCTGTGCCTACCAGAGCGGCCTGAAAAGGCCTGCCGCGGGGCGCGCGGCGGCGCACCAGCCCGAGCGTAAATACACCGCCGACGCGGTGCTACCGACCCGCCACCTGCACTTCTCCACCACGGAGAAGGTGATCGTGGTCGGCGCCTCGACGGGGGGGACCGAGGCGCTCAAGGCTTTCCTGGCGGCACTTCCGCCCGACTGCCCGGCGATCCTCGTCACCCAGCACATGCCGGAGGCCTTCACCCGGGCCTTTGCCGCACGCCTGAACGGCCTGTGCGCCATGGCGGTGAAGGAGGCGGAGCACGGGGAGCGGCTGCTGCCGGGGCATGTCTACATTGCGCCGGGGAACCGGCACCTGCTTTTGTCCCGAAGCGGCGCCAACTACACGGCGATCCTCTCCGACGGTCCGCCGGTCAGCCGTCACCGCCCCTCGGTCGACGTCATGTTCCGTTCGGCGGCGAACTGCGCCGGGGGGAACTGCCTCGGCATCATCATGACCGGCATGGGGGACGACGGGGCCGCCGGCATGCTGGAGCTGCACCAGGTGGGAGCCCGCACCCTGGCCCAGGACGAGGAGAGCTGCGTGGTGTTCGGCATGCCGAAGGAGGCGATCGCCCGGGGCGGGGTGGACGAGGTGGTGCCGCTTGGCGAGCTCTCCAGGCGCCTTTCAGCCTGGCTCTCGGCCCAGGGAAAGCGCAGTTTCAGGGTGTGACGGAAAACGGCCGTTTCGGAGCGCAGCCCTGGCGGGACGCGAGCATATAAAGGGATACTTAAGGTGCGGATCAATACCAAAAAAATATTTAGCGCCACCGTGCTGAGCGCGATCATCGTGGCTTTGTTCATGATGCTGGCCACCCATCTGGTCCTCAGGCAGGTCTATCAGGAAGGGCTCCGGGAAGCCGGCATCCAGCAGCAAAACGCCCTGAAGTTGTTCTGGGAACTGTTGAGGGCAAAAGGGAGCGACTTCCAGATCCGGGGCGGCAACCTGCTGGCCGGGGAATACCAGGTGAATGGCAATAACGAGTTGCCCGACAAAGTCAGGGAAATCACCGGGAGCTATGCCACTATCTTTCTGGGCGATACCAGGGTGGCGACCAACATCCCCCTCAAGGACGGACGCCGGGCGCTCGGGACCAAGCTGACCGGGCCGGCCTACGACGCCATCTACCGGAAAGGAAAACCCTTCAGGGGGGAGACCCTGATCCTTGGCGGCACCTATTCCACCGCCTATGATCCGATCAGGGACCGCAACGGGAACGTCATCGGGGTCCTCTTCGTCGGCACCCAACAGAGCGATTACCTGGCCGCCTACAACCGTATCAACGTCAAGATGCGGGCGATCAACGGCACACTTACCTGCATCTTCATTTTTTCAGCCTTTCTGCTGCTGGCAGAGCGCAAGCGCGCGGAAGACGAGATACAGAAACAGCTGGAGTTCCTGCAGTTAATCATCGACGCCATCCCATCCCCGATCTTCTACAAGGATGCCGAAGGAAAGTACCTCGGGTTTAACAAGATCTACGAGTCATTCGTGGGATTGACACGGGAGCAGATGCTCGGAAAAACAGTCCATGAACTCTGGCAGAAGGACCTCGCAGACAAATACTGGCAGATGGACCAGGAACTGTTCGAAAAATCTGGCTCTCAGGTTTACGAGTCCTCCGTCAGGTACACCGACGGAACGCCGCATGACGTGATCTTCAACAAGGCGGTCTTCAGGAACCAGGACGGCACCCTCGGGGGGCTGGTCGGGGTGATACAAGATATTACCGAGCGCAAGGCGGCCGAGCAGGAGAGAAGCAGGCTTGAGGCGCAACTGCACCACTCCAGCATGATAAAATCGCTGACGATTCGGCTCGGCCACGACCTGAATACCCCCCTTACCCCGCTCTTCGCCCTGCTCCCCATGGTGAGGGGAAAGGTCAGGGACCCGAGCCTCGAAAGGATGCTGGATATCTGCCAGACCTGCGTAAGCCAGATCCAGGGTCTGACCGCCAAGGCCCTCGACCTGGTCCGGTTCTCCTCGAAAACGGCCCCGCTGGAACTGGTGGGCATCCGCCTCGCTCCCCTCGCGGAGCACTCCGCAAACCGCTGTGCCGCGCAACTCGCCAGGCGTGGGATCACCTGTCTCAACACGATCGATCCGGCGCTTACTGTTCAGGGAGCAGAGGAACAGCTGGCGCTGCTCTTCGACAACCTGCTCTCCAACGCCGCCCGCTACGCCGCCGAAAACGGTGTGGTCCGCATCTGGGCGGCCCTCGAGGACGGTGCGGTGGTCGTGTCGGTTCAAAACGACGGCATCGGGCTGGAACCGGGCCATAAGGCGCTGATATTTGACGAATTCTTCAAGGCGGACTCGGCACGTCACGACCTCAGCACGCAGGGGCTGGGGCTTGCCATCTGCAAGAGCATCGTATTGAACCACAAGGGAAAAATCTGGGCGCAAAGCCCGGGGATGGACCAGGGAACTACCATTTCCTTCACCCTGCACCCATCGGAAACAGCTTAAACATCGCGTAGCACGAGGAGACTGCATTCATGCAAAACAAGGTAATGATCGTCGACGACAACGAGTACGTCAGGGCTTCGGTTGAAATCATCTGTCAGTCGGTGGAACTCAGCCTGGTCAGCGCCGCAAGCGGCGAGGAGTGCCTGCGCCACCTGGAATCGGGCTTTCGCGGGGTGATCCTGATGGACATCATGATGCCCGGGATGGACGGCTGGGACACCATCCGGGAGATCTTGGGGAGAGAACTTTATGCCGGGAACCTGATCGTCATGCTGACCGGCATGGGAGAGCCTGACGACAAGATGGACGGCCTGCAGGAGTACGTGACCGACTACATGACCAAGCCGTTCGGCCCGGTCCAGCTGATCGACGCGCTGCAATCCTACCTGGCGCTGCTTAGCGCAGCAAAGGACTGCCATGGGTAAGACCAACGTAGTCGTCATCGGCGTGTCTACCGGCGGGCCGCTCACCCTGAAGGAGCTGTTCGGCGGGCTTCCCCCGGTGAACGCGGCATTCGTCGTCGTGCTCCATATCACCGCGGCGATGGACTACCGGATCGCCCAGGGGCTCAATGCCGTCGCCTCCATGCCGGTTGCCCTGGCACGGGACGGCGAGTTCCTCAAACCCGGCAATATCTACCTGGCCCCCGGCGGGTTCCACCTGAAGCTGGATGGGAACCATCGGATAGTGCTGTGCGAGGGGCCGCGGGTAAACTACGTGCAGCCCTCCGCCGATGTCACCATGCAGTCGCTCTCCAGGCCGCTCTCAGGGGAGCTTATCGGCATCGTTTTGACCGGCATGGGAAAGGACGGGGCTGAGGGGCTACGGCATATCAAGGGAATCGGCGGGACGACCATCGCCCAGGACCAGAAATCTTCCGTCATCTACGGCATGCCGAAGGCCGCGGTGCTGACCGGCGCGGTCGACTTCGTGCTGCCGCCCAAGGAAATCGCGGCAAAGCTCCGGGAGCTTCTTCGGTTGAAATCATCTATCGAGGGTGGGCGTTGTCCGGTTTAATTCCTGCAGACAAACCACAAAGAAACATTAGCCACAAAAAGGCGCAAAACGCGCAAAAGGTTAAAGGCATTAAAGGCTTATTTTGTGCATTTTGCGCTTTTTTGCGGCTAAAAAGATTCTGGTTTCTTTTTTGGAATTAGTTTGAGCTTGTTTGTAAATTGCAATTTAGACTTAAGGCGCGGCGGTTGTTGTGGGCAAAAAACAACCCGGACACTACTGGATTTTTCCATTAAACAGCTAAGCCGCGCTCAGGCATTGTTGACTTGGCGGCGGCGCACGAAAGGACAGATTTTGCCTGGTAACGACCGGATTACCAAACTGCTGCCATGGATTGCCGCCGTCACGGGCGGCGTCCTGCTTTTCCTGGGCTATGTCGGGTTCGACCAGTTTTATCTGGAATGGATCTGCCTCGTGCCGGTTCTCTGGGCCGTACGCGATCAGCGGCCGGGGCGCGCCTTTCTCCTCGGCTGGGTCGCCGGCATCGTTGGCCATGCAGGCGGCTTCTACTGGGTGATCGGGATGTTCCAGCAGTTCGCGGGGGTTTCCTGGCCGTTCGGGTTGCTGGGCCTGCTGCTTCTTGCCGCGGCAAACGGCATCGTGGTCGCGACCTGGGCCTGGGCCACGCGGCTCATCACCCGGGACACCGGCTGGAGCGTAGTCTGGGTCGCCCCGGTGGTCTGGACCGCGGTGGAGAAGTTCTGGCCCGAAATCTTCCCGAACTACCTGGGCGCAAGCCAGTACATGCTCCCGCGCTTGACCCAGATAGCGGACCTGACCGGCATCCTCGGTGTCAGCTTCCTCGTTGTGTACATCAACTCCACTCTCTATGCAGTAACGGCATGCTGGTTCGAGAACCGGCGCCTGGCCAGGCGCGAGCTGGCACTGTTGCTGGCCGCTGTCACGCTGGTCCTGGGCTACGGGGAGTTCCGCATCCGGGAACTGGACCGGGAGGCATCGGCCGCCGAGAAGCTGACGATCGGCCTGGTTCAGACCAACCGCGGCGCGGCTGACAATCATACGGATCAGGAAAGTTCCCTCCGCGAGCACCAGGAGATGTCCAGGGCGCTGGCCCAAACCGGGCCGCTCGACCTGGTCGTTTGGCCCGAGGGAATCTGCAACCTGGTCTCGCGCGACGGCCGGCTCCCGCCCCAGGTGCTCGGCGACCTGGCTACGCCGGTACTGTTTGGAGCAGTCCTGCAGCAATCGGGTGGCGACAGGGTCCGCACCTGCAACACCGCGCTGCTCACGGACGCCACGGGTCGGGTTCTCGGCAGCTACGACAAGAGCGTGCTGGTCCCCTTCGGCGAGTACATTCCCTTCGGCGAGATGTTCCCGGGCATGTACTCGTGGTCGCCGTACTCAAGCAGGTTCTGGCCCGGTGAGAGCGAGGAACCGCTGCGGCTGGGCAGGCATCTGCTCTCGGTAAGCATCTGCTACGAGGATATTTTCCCCGGCAAGATCCGATCGCTTATGCGCGGCGGGCGCGAGCGCCTGGTCCCCCAGGCGATGTTCAACCTCACCAACGACTCCTGGTACGGCAGATCGATCGAGCCGATGGAGCACCTGGCACTGGCAAGCTTTCGGTCCATCGAAAACCGCCGCGCCCTGGTGCGGGTCACCAATACCGGCGTCTCTGCCTTCGTTGATCCGGTGGGGAGGATCGTCAGCCGCACCGGGCTGTGGACCAGGGAGTCGCTGGCGGACCGGATTCCGATGCTGCAGGGCGGCACCGTGTACTCGCTGCTTGGCGACTGGATCGGCTGGCTCAGCGCCATCCTCGCCGTCAGCTGCATGGCCCAGGCGGTGCGTGTCTCCCGGCCCCGCAATGAGACCGACCGCTCGCCTGAAGAAAGGGCCGGCAAGCACCAGTGCTCCCACTCCCTGGCGCACAAGTCACGAGGGCGCCGATGAAACTCACCGCGTCTGTCCCCCTCGCGTGCGACTCAGTAACGGCGTTCCGTTATGTTTGACTAAAAATTTTTATCGACTATAGTTCAATTACCACGGAATAGCGTTTTCTCTGTCAATTGATGGGTATAAGCGGGTCAGCTACTTGAGTGCCGTTGCTTCAATGGAAAAATTACCGCCATGGATTCTCCAAGGACGAAAAAAGGCACCGATGACAACGGTTTTTGATAAAACAGGCAGTGTGCTTTCCGAACTGCACAAGGGAAACACCTCTCCTCTTGGTGCCACGGTTTTCCCCGGAGGGGTGAACTTCAGCGTTTTTGCCAGGGACTGCACCGGCATTGAGCTGCTCCTCTTCGACAGCGCCGACGACGCGAAAGCCTCTCGAACCATCACCCTCGACCCCAAGCGAAACCGCACCTACCACTACTGGCACACCTTCGTTCCCGACATCGGAGCCGGGCAGCTCTACGGCTATCGGGTGGCGGGACCCTTTGCCCCGCAGCGGGGGATGCGCTTCGATCCGGACAAACTCCTGATCGATCCCTACGGCCGCGCGGTGGCTGTACCTGAGGGATATGACCGCGGCGCAGCATGCCTGCCGGGAGACAACGCGGCCCAGGCCATGAAGAGCGTGGTCGCCGACCCACGCGGTTACGACTGGGAAGGGGATGTGCCGCTCAAGCGCTTGTACTCGCGGACCATCATCTACGAGATGCACGTGGCCGGATTCACCAAGCACCCTTCCTCCGGCGTTCCGGCTGAAAGGCGCGGCACCTATGCCGGTCTGATCGAAAAAATCCCCTATCTGCAGGATCTGGGAGTCACCGCGGTCGAGCTGCTGCCGGTCTTCCAGTTCGACCAGCATGACGCGCCTTTTGGCCTGCGCAATTATTGGGGTTACAGTCCGATCTCGTTCTTCGCGCCCCATGCTGGGTACAGCTCCCGCAAGGACCCGCTAGGCCCCCTGAACGAGTTCCGCGACATGGTCAAGGCACTGCACCGGGCCGGCATCGAGGTGATACTCGATGTGGTGTTCAATCACACCTCCGAAGGCGACCCCAAGGGCCCGACTTTCTGCTACCGCGGTTTTGCCAACGATGTGTACTACAGCCTGGACCAGGACGGGACCTATATCGACCACTCCGGCTGCGGCAACACGATAAACGCCAATCATCACGTGGTGCGCAGGCTCATCATAGACAGCATCCACTACTGGGTAAAGGAGATGCACGTCGACGGCTTCCGCTTCGATCTGGCATCCATCCTGTCACGCGATGGCCAGGGGCGTCCGCTCAAAAACCCGCCCATCATCTGGGACATAGAATCGGACCCGGCACTGGCGGGGATAAAGCTGATCGCTGAAGCATGGGACGCGGGAGGGCTGTACCAGGTCGGCAGTTTCATAGGTGACAGCTGGAAAGAGTGGAACGGAGAGTTCCGTGACGACGTGCGCAGTTTCCTCAAGGGGGACAACGGCGCAATTTCCCGATTCTCCGCGCGTGTTCTGGCGAGCCCCGACATCTACGGCCACCAGGAGCGCGAGCCCGAGCAGAGCATTAATTTCGTCACCTGCCATGACGGGTTCACCTTGAACGATCTGGTTTCCTATGACTACAAACACAACGAGGCAAACGGTGAGCTGAACCGGGACGGTTCCGAGATCAACGTTAGCTGGAACTGCGGCGTCGAGGGACCGACCGACGACCGGGCGGTCGAGGCGCTCCGCAACCGCCAGGTGAAAAACTTCCTGGCCGTAACCTTGCTCGCCCTCGGCACGCCGATGCTCCTGATGGGGGACGAGGCACGGCGCACCCAGCGTGGCAACAACAACGCCTACTGTCAGGACAACGAGATCGGCTGGTTTAACTGGGAGTTGCTCGAGCGTCATGCCGACATTCACCGTTTCACCAGGCTTTTGATTGCCGCACGTCTCATGCACGGCGACACCGCAGTGGAAGAGCTGACCTTGAACCAGCTTCTTGGTCAGGCGCGGCTGGAGTGGCATGGTGTGCGGTTGGGCACGCCGGACTGGAGCAATGAATCGCACAGCATCGCCCTGACAGCCTGGAGCGTGACCCAGCGGGTCGTTTTTCATTATATGGTCAATGCCTACTGGAAGCCCCTCGTCTTCAGTCTTCCGCCTCCGGAAAAACTACCGGGCGGCGTCTGGCATCGCTGGATCGACACCTCGCAAGCCTCACCCGAAGACATTGTCCCCTGGCATGCCATGCCAAACATCACCGGTAAAAAATATCGGCTGCCCGGGCGCTCGCTCGTGGTCCTGATTGCCAAAAGCCACTAGTAAGACAATTGACAATTGACGATGGACGATGGACTTGAGCGCAATATCTAAAAAATAAGTCCCCCTTGACGAAGAAGGACTTATCAGTATTCAAACTTGTGGCGGCTGCACTCTGTGACACTAGGACAAATTATCCAAGGCCATTGTCAATTGCCCAAGACCATTGTCAATTGTCCATTGTCAATGTCCATTGCCTATACAGACTTTTTCGACAACCAAGTCCATGCGTGTGTCAGGAACAATGTCCTCCCACTCGGTGGACGACGCGAGATCGGTTGTCTTTAAGGTGACGCCCTCATCATCGAGATGGGACGCTTCCAACAACCGGCTTTTTGCCTTCTTGCAGTCAAGATCGTGCAGATAACGGGTTTCGAAAAGCTTCTGGAATTTTTTGGCAGCGAGGATTTTGAGGGCATCCGCTTTACCCTCCGCAGTATAGATAACCCTCGTCCTTACCCGATGGATCCCCCCGTTCGGCTTCTTTGCGTAGCTTTGGTCATAGAAGAAAGTTGAGTCCTTGTTCTCGTCGAGAAGCACCCAGTCCGGCCCCGCACACAAGGCCGGCGGCGCCAGGGTGCCGATCGTCGCAACGGTTGCCACTACAACTCCGCAGATAAAACCTGTCAGTGATCTCATCGTGGTTGTCTCCATTGGTAGATAATCAATCTCTTTGCCCGCCCGGCAACCGGATGCCCGCAGGGCAGTTACCACCCTTCAGGACCGGGGCTCCATCTCTTCCGCCCTCGACTTGAGCCCGTGCATCTCGGCCTCGATGTCCGCAACGATTTCCTCTTCCCCCCTCAGCAAGCCTTCAGTCAGAAACGATTTGCGCTGCAGTTCGAGGTGGTATTCCAGGTGCTGCGGTGCCACAGGACTCTGCCTTGCGGTCCGGACCACCTTGGTCACGATGGTCCCGGTGAATTGAGGATGCTCCAGCAACTCGTGACGAATTTCGCTCTCAAAGGGACGAATGGTAATCCGTTCTTTCACCAATTCACCATGCTGCCTCATCTCTCTGACCATCACGTTGTCTGTTTTTTCTAGAACACGTGCCTCTTTAACCCCGGGTAAATACCGCTCAGGATTCTGCAGCCTGTCCAGAAGCATGTTCCAGAGTGTGTCGTGCTCGGCATGTACGAGAACTTGCAGTGTTTTGACGAGCATGTTATCCCTCCCGTTGTGAACGCATTTTATTGGAGCTTCTTAAAGTGATTGCCATCGATGCTAAAGCCATCCCGACCGCAGGTTCCCTGGCTGTGTCAGAGGGAGGGCTTCGTGGGCGGGTCCTTGGGACGGGTGGTGATCACACCGGTCAAGACACCGACGCCCAGAAGTATCAAGCAGGTGATCGCGATGTAGAGGGCAGCCACGCCGGCGACGATGAGCGCCCACGCCACGCCGGCGATGATCAGTAAAAAACCGATAAGGTAGAGCGTGAATGACATGGGTTCCCTCCTTTTTAAGGCGAGATGCGGAATCGGCGGTTTTGCCGGGACTCCCTGTAGCCTATGGTGGATGACCTTTTTTGGCGATCAACGTTTGCAGGCCAGCGGGACCAGAACTGAGTTGACTGGACCACATTTCGCGCCTATTGTGGTCGATCATGATTTAGATCGAACGGTTGCCGCAGGAAACATTCAAGGAGAACGCAGTGCAGATTATCCTTTTCAACAAGCCGTTCAACGTCCTCTGCCAGTTCACCGAGCCCGGGAAGCGCTTGAACCTGGGGGACTGCATCGCCATTCCCGGCATCTACGCCGCAGGCCGGCTGGATTACCAGGACGAAGGATTGCTGGTGCTCACCGACACGGCAAGCATCCAGAAGCGGATCACCGCGCCGACCGACCCACTGGAAAAGACCTACTGGGTCCAGGTTGACGGCTTCCCGACCGAGGAGGCTCTCCAGCAGCTGGCCGACGGCGTCGTGCTGGACGGCGTGTTGACGCCAGCGGCGGTCGTCAGCAGGCTCACCTCGCCTCCCGTCTGGCCGGCGCACACCTCCATCCGGGAACGGCTCCGGGTGCCGACCAACTGGCTCTCCATCACCCTGGCCGAAGGGCGCACGCTCCTGGTCCGGCGCATGACCGCCGCCGTCGGTTATCCTGCCCTCCGGCTGATCCGGCGCGCCGTCGGACCCTGGGACCTGGAGGCCCTGGCGCCCGGAGAATGGCGGGCCGCCGCCATCCCGCCGGAGTGGGTCGAGTGAGGAGTTTAGCTTCTAAAAGAGATTGTATCTGATCTCGCCATTTCCCTGTCTGGTCCGGCGCTACGCTTCTTTATCATGGCATCGAGATAACGCGATCCCAACTGGCTGCTGGCAAGGGACTGCTTCACCGCCGGCAGTCTCAGTATGACTCCGACGATCGCGGCCAGCGCCCTGTGGCTGGAGAGTGCGCGGTTATCCCAGATGAGGTGCTGCAGTGTGCCTCTCTCTATCGCCATCGAAACGACCCGGTGCGCGCTGTCCACCGGTGTGATCACGCGCCCCGGCCTGGGTGAGAGCGAGAGCCCGCCGCTTTTGCAGACCCGGACGCAGACCCCGCATCCCAGGCAGCGCCCCGGATCCAGCTGCCCCTTGCGCATCCACTGATGCTGGGGATCGTTTGCCGATACGAGACTCACAGCCTCCGCCGGACAGACGTCGACGCATCTGCCGCAGCCGCTGCACAGATCCCGCCTTATCTCGGCGACGAAGTTCGTGGTGTGGACCGGCTTCAGGTGGCAGAATTTCCGCGCCGCTACCAGCGCTTCACAGCAGCAGCCGCAGCAGTTGCAGATGAAACTTACCCCGCCCCGCACGTTTTCTCCGAACTGTATCAGGTTTTCCTCCCGCGCCTGTTGCAGCAGGTCGAGGCACTCCACGGCGTCGATCTGCCGGGCATGGCCGTGCCTGATCAGCGGGTCGGCGACCGCGTCGAAGGTCATGCAAACCTCCATCGAGGCGCTACATGCCCGGCCGAGATGCTGCATCTTGTGGCGGCAGTAGCAGGTCCCCACCCCGATCTTTCGCGCCCCGCGGATCACCTTGCTGGCTCGTTCGTAGTCGAGGACACGGGTGGCGTTTTCCGGCGTGATCCCGTCCTCGCCGACGAAGATCCGGCCCAACCGGGTTTTACCCTCGGTGAAAAGCGTCCTGATGAAATCCTCCTCCAGATTCAGGTACTGGTAGAGCAGCCCGCTTAAGGCCTCCTGGTCGATGTCTCCCCTGACCCTCATCAGGGAAAATCCGAAAAAACCCGCCATCGGCGGAGGGAGGACGTACATCTTCTCCCCGTCGTGCTCCGCATCGAGCATCAGTGCCCGATCCGCAAGACCCTCGAGCATGCGGAAGGCCTCCACCTCCCGTACCCCCCAAAGATGTGCTGCCATGGCCGGCGAGAAGGGACGTATGGGGAGTTGGCCGACCAGTCCCGCCTCCTTCTCGCTGAAGAGCAGAGCAAGGATCTTGGTGAGCAGTTCCGAAGCAGGGGCGCCCTGGGGAAACCTGTTCAAACGCTCTGTCAGGGAACTGTACCCGCTTCTGGCAGTTAGGTGCGGCATCGTTGATCTCCGAATCTGCTCGCAGGCCGCAACGCGGCAGGCCAAGTGCGAAAGCCCTCTGGAGCGGGCGCCTATGAGCGCGGCAGCGAAACGGCAGACTTTTGCCGCTGTCATAGCGTTTTGCGTACATTCGCTCCTGAGAGTAATAGAAATTTTTAATAGTATAGCCGCGTTTCTCTCGCCTGCAATCGGCGCTTGTGATAGAGTAGTCACTATTTTTTATTAAGGAGTTAAAATGTTGCCATTTCTCCTTTTCTACCTGACCATCTACGGCGGAGCCCACGCCTACCTGCTGTCGCGCACGGTGCGGGGCTTCCATCTTGCTGCTCCCTGCCCCGCGATTTTCCTTGTCGTCTCTGTCTTCATGGTCCTCGCCCCGATCCTGGTCCGGGTCCTGGAGCGCTCCGGGATGGATGGGCCCGCGAGGTTTGTCGCCCATCTCGGCTATCTCTGGATGGGATTCTTCTTCCTCTTCCTGAGCGCATCCCTCGCCCTGGACCTCGTTCGGGGTGTCCTTGCCGCGGCGGGGTGGCTCTGGCAGCGCGACCTGATGCTGCCGGAGGCGCGACTTCTCACCCTCTCCATCTGCCTCGCGCTGGCCGCATCGCTATACGGCTTTTTCGAGGCGCGCAGTATCCGGGTGGAGCGGGTCACCCTGCATAGCGCGAAGCTCCCGAAAGATGTCGGCAGGGTGCGGATCGTGCAGATCTCCGACGTCCATCTGGGCATCATGTTCGGCAAGGAGGGACTCAGGCGGGTACTGGATAAGGTGGCGGAGCTTGGCCCGGACCTCCTGCTCTGCACCGGAGACCTGGTGGACGGCCAGATGGACGGCCTCGGGGGGCGCGACGAGGAACTGAGCGCCCTGCACCCGCCGCTCGGCAAATTCGCGGTGCTGGGAAACCACGAGGTGTTCGCCGGAGTGGCTCCCTCGGTCTCCTTCACCCGGCGCAGCGGATTCAGGCTGCTGCGGGGCGAAGCCGTGGCGGTTGCCGACTTTCTCACCGTGGCCGGCGTGGACGACCCGGCGCTGCCGCGCGGAGCGGGGGAAGCCACCGAGCAAGCGCTGCTGGCTTCCCTGCCGCGGGACCGGTTCACCATCCTCCTCAAGCACCGCCCCACGGTGGAGCAGCAATCACGGGGACTCTTCGATCTGCAGCTCTCGGGGCACGTCCACAAGGGGCAGATCTTTCCCTTCAACCTGATCACCCATCTCGTCTATCCCGTGAAAATGGGACTCTCCGGAGGCGGCGCCGGTTCCCTTCTCTATGTGAGCCGAGGCAGTGGCACCTGGGGCCCTCCCCTTCGCGTCCTCGCGCCGCCGGAGGTGACCGTGATCGATCTGCTGCCCGCGCCGCGCTGATTGTCAACCGTTTGCGCCTGGCAGGTTGACGAACCTCAGTGCCGTGTGCTAATAAGGAGTAATTATTCGGGGCAACAGGTCAGGTGCCTCGGGTCAGGGAAGGAGAAAAGGTGCAGACATTCGCCGATGAGCTTGACGCCCTGCGTGCAGAGGGGCTTTACCGCAGCATGCGCGTAATCAAAGGGGCGCAGAGAAGCCGGGTGGAGCTGGACGGCAGGGAGGTGCTGCTGCTCTGTTCCAACAACTACCTGGGCCTTGCGGACCACCCGGCGCTCAAGCGGGCAGCCGTGGAGGGGGCAGCCTTCGGGACCGGCAGCGGCGCGTCGCGCCTGGTCTCGGGCACCATGGAGCTGCACGACAGGCTCGAGGCGCGCATCGCCTGCTTCAAGGGGACCGAAAGGGCGCTGCTGTTCAATTCCGGGTACGCCGCGAACACCGGGATCATCTCAGCCCTGGTCGGCCGGGGCGACGCAATCTTTTCTGACCGGCTGAACCACGCCAGCATCGTGGACGGCGCCCAGCTCTCCAGGGCCCGCTTCTTCAGGTACCCGCACCGGGACATGGACGCGCTTGCCAGGATGCTCGAGGAGAAGGGGGGCAAGGGGAGGCGTCTGATCGTCACGGACGGCGTGTTCAGCATGGACGGCGACATTGCGCCCCTGGAAGAGCTGGTGCGGCTGGCCAGGCGCCACGATGCGCTCCTCATGGTGGACGACGCCCACGGCTCCGGCGTGCTCGGCGCGTCGGGGCGCGGCAGCGCCGAGTTGTGCGGCGTGCTGGACGGGATCGATATCCATATGGGGACGCTCGGCAAGGGGTTCGGGAGTTTCGGTGCTTATGCGGCGGCCTCAGCAGAGATCTGCGACTACCTGGTCAACAAGGCGCGCAGCTTCATCTTCTCCACCTCGCTGCCGCCGGCCGTGCTGGCAGCATCCATCGCCGCGATAGACCTGGTCGACTCGCCCGAGGGCGCCCAGCTCAGGGGGAGGCTGGCGGCGAATGTGACGCTCTTCAAGCAGGGGTTGATAGCCGCGGGGTTCCAGACCATGGGGAGCGAAACCCAGATCGTGCCGATTTTCGTCGGGCCCGCGCCGGCCACCATGGAGTTCAGCCGGCAGCTCCTGGAGCAGGGGCTCTTCGTGCAGGGGATCAGGCCTCCGACCGTCCCGGCCGGGAGTTGCCGCCTGCGCTGCACCATCATGGCGACTCACACCGAGGAGGAGCTTGTGCGGGCTGTCGACGGGATAACTTCGGTCGGCAGGCTGCTCGGAGTCATTTGAAAAACAGCATAAACCCTGTCAAAGGCAGGGCGACCCACCGGGTCGCCCCTACGGACCAAGATGTAGGGTGGGCCCCGCCCACCAAGAGTATCCCAATGGTGGGCGGGGCCCACCCTACATAAACGCATTCACTAACTCTGAGTGGGAACTGTTATGCCATTTGTTGAAACTTCGGACGGAGTGAGTCTGCACTACGATGAGACGGGAAGCGGACGGCCTGTGGTCTTCCTGCATGGCTGGGGCATGTCGGCCCGGGTCTGGCGCTTTCAGCAGCAACTCGATGACTCCTGCCGCCTTATCTTTCTTGACCAGCGTGGCCACGGCCAGTCGAGTCCTGCCGCGGGCTACGCGGTGGAGGACTTTGCCGGAGATCTGGCAGCTTTCTTCGATAAAATGGCGCTGCGCGACGCGATCCTGGTCGGCTGGTCCATGGGGGTGCAGGTGGCCCTTAAAGCCTTTCCGGAGCTCCGATCCCGCCTTGCCGCACTGGTCCTGGTCGGAGGGACTCCGAGGTTCACCGCTTGCGACGATTACCCGCACGGCCAGGCGCCGCTCGAGGTGAAGGGGATGGGGCTTCGCCTCAGGCGCGACTACCAGAAGACCATGGGCGATTTCTTTCGTGGCATGTTCGCCGACGGAGAGCTGGACGGCGCGCAGTACCAGCGGATCGTTCACGAGATCGTCATGGGCGGACGCTCCGCCGACCCCGACACGGTCCGGCAGTCTCTGCAGATCCTTTCTGCGGCGGACCTGCGGGAGGAATTACCCTCGATCGATCGGCCGGTCCTGCTGATCCATGGGGAACTCGACAGCATCTGTCCCGCTGGCGCCTCGGCGTACATGGCGGACAGGCTCCCGATGGCGACGCTCAGGATCATGGAAGGATGCGGCCACGCGCCGTTCATGACCCAACCTGATCGGTTCAACGCCCTGGTCCGTGACTTTCTGGCGTCCTTTTCCCCCTAGGAAATTGGACCTCCCGCAAGCAAGCCGGGAAGCAGGAGCGTCCCTGGATGTATTCCCACGCTGGAGCGCGGGAACGATGACAGCCTAACCTTAAGGAGCGGCATTCCTGCCGCGATTGTCGCGCCCTGGAGGACGCTCCTACAGATTTATTCACTTGGATAGCGCAGAACGGCATGGCGTACTGGATGGTACTGAAGAATGGTTGCTAACATAGACAGGCAAAAGGTGCAGGGCTCGTTTCATCGGCAGGCTCCCGATTATGATGGCCATGCGGTGGTGCAGCGCAGGGTGGTCGAGCGGCTGACCGGTTTGCTGCAGGCGCAAGGGGTGTGCCCGGAGCGGCTCCTCGATGTCGGCGCCGGCACCGGCAGGCTGCTG
>Ga0209430_1001373_pt1 | contig 18223 bp, 11 predicted proteins | sample BarGraIncub1133A_FD_184504 | JGI IMG/M metagenome (GOLD analysis project Ga0209430, IMG submission 184504) | Arctic peat soil microbial communities from Barrow, Alaska - Barrow Graham LP Incubations 11-33A (SPAdes) (version 2) | ecosystem: Environmental > Terrestrial > Soil > Wetlands > Peat... | reverse complement strand
AAGCCGGTCCCAAGCTGCTCAAGGTTACTGATTGTAGCATCGATTATCTCCCTGTCCCGTTCATCTGTATTATACGCAAGCAATCTCAAGGGATAAATCGCCATTGCATGTGAAAAATGCCTATGACTCTCCTTCAGGCTTTCATCACTGCTTAGCATTAAAACATTATGTTCATTAACCATCATGTCATCAAGTAATTGAAGCTTATTCTTCCAAATCTCTGCTTCACCGTTTTGTAAAATCCGGGAAATTTCAGTCAGGGTTTTAAACATGTATATAAGCAGCGACAGGTCATAGTTGCTGTTAGGCTTCAACCAGGCTTTAATTTCATCATCATGTATTTCCGGAGAGGAAGAGAGCGGAAGCTTCAATTTCCCATCTTCATTAGGCTTCAGCCATCTCATCACACACATGGCTGTTTCTTTAAAATATGGATATACTTTTTCCTGTAAAAATTTATCATCTCCCGTATAGCGCCAATGCATTTCAAACGCTTGGCAAAGCCATATCTGATTTGTAAGGGTCAAAGAATACATCGGCCATCCGCCAATAGGCTTACCTTTAATGGTCATAACCGAAGGAAGGCATAAACCAGGAGCGTCAAAGAAGCTTTTAGCAAATTCCCTCGCTTCATGCGAAAGGTCCCATAGAAAATCAATAAAGCTTTCACCCTCTTCTATATGGTTGGCTTTGAGATAATGCCAATAGCTCATCTGGGTGTTCAAGTCGTTATGATAATCTCCCTTCCACGGCGGCAGCTCACCTTCATCCGCAGTCCACACACCTTGGAGGGGCATAGGCGGCGAGCCTTTCCTGGAGCACGAACCGAATAGATAATTCGTAAGATACCACTGCTTTTCAAACATTTCATCAGGCAGACTCAGAGAACTTTTTCCCCAATACCTTTTCCACCAATCCGTATGGCTTTCCAATGCTTTTTCATAGCCTTCAAGCGACGCCTCTTCAATAAGGTTTTTTGCTTCTTCAACCCATGCTTCCCCATCATTACTGCACCCTATATAAAATACAAAATCCTTGCCATGGTCAAAGCTTTTTTCCTGAATAAATACGCCATATTCCAATTCCTCTACAGTCTTCTGAACAAACCATTTAATCCCGTCTTTCTCTCCCCACTCTCTTGGTGGATAAGCAAGCTGCATAAGGGATCCTTTGGGTATCTTCCTTTTATTTGCATCCTTATCTGATTTATCATTGCCTAAAATGCTAAAATCAGGGGCTACAATTTTAATATCAGGTTTAATATCCGGAATTTCACCGTCACTCTTCAGGCGGATCCAGCCGAACTTTTTTTCTGCATGCAGTAATATCCCTACTAAAATATTTCTGGATCCGAAATTCAATGCCACCTCAACAGTTGCAGAATCAAGTAAAAGCCTACTTTCAACCTTGTCAGGATTGCGGCCGAAGTTAATTTCCAACCGTCCTGCCGGAATCTTTGTTGGAGTAGGATGAGAATAGCTGTCAAACTTTTCCTTTATCTCATCCTGTTTTTCTTCGCTGACAAGTTCTATCAGCTTTTTATAGTTGAAATCCTTACTTAGTGTTTCCTGCGCTGGACGATTATCCCAAAGGTCTCCCCTATCGAGGCTGAGCTTTAACGGTTGTCCGTCTCCCCACACAAGGCAGCCTATAAGTCCGTTCCCTAAAGGAAGAGCTTCATCCCATCTCATTGCCGGACTGTTGAAAACAAGATCATTACAGCTTCCAGGCATTATTACTTTCATATTCTCCATATAATTCTCCCATTAATAGTAAGTCTTAGTTGTTTGTAAAATGCTGTAGCCCTTGCCTTTAATGGGTTGTAGCACCTGTATAGAAAAACATTCAATACTTCAAATACCCCATGGTTTGTGGTAATCTTAAAACAAGAGACAACCACACCATTAGAGCAGATTAATCAACTTCTATATTGATTAATTAGTAAAATTTACACAAATCTTCGCTCATAATCCCACTAATAAGTCCAGAAGTTACTTCAGCAACTGTCCAGCCCGATTCTATCGCCCATGGTCCCCATCCTGCATCTGCTGCCAGTCCATAAACCTCCATCAACTCCACATCCAAGGCCCTAGTCCATGTCCCATTTATCATCCTGTCACTGCTGTGTATCTGGGCAGATACAAAAAACTTTGCAATGTCCACCCATAATTCTTTAAAATAAGGGTCTTTTGTAACAAAATATGCCTGTATAAAACCCATAGGAAGCCAGTTAAGTGAATAGAGTAAATCAACTACCGGGTCGCCATTCTTTGCCAGAAGTGAACTCTCTGCACTCTCTTTGATATCGGATTTATAGCCAGTGTCCCATTCCAGATAACCCCCTGAAGGATGCTTAAATCTTACAAGGTCTTCAGTTACCCTATATAGCCAGTCTTTATGCTTTTTATCACCAGTTACCCAGTACAACCATGCTAATGGCATTATAAGCCTGCATATTTCCTGTGTTTCACTGTGTTCCCTTATGGTTTCGGGATAGGCTGACATTAGTGTTTCCAATCCTTTTATACCTACACTTTTAAACTCCTCAATACCTGTGATTTTATATGCGAGTAATAATGAACCCATATAATACGCATTGTAATGTGCACTTATATGATTTGTAGGTGTCGATGCCAGTTGTTGAAGTCTTTCTTCGGTCAGCTCACTATTATCTGTCCTATATACACGAGTACCATCTGTACCTGTGGTTCTAACCAAGAAATGCAGAGCCTCAACACATTCCTCCAAATAAGTTTTATCACCTGAATATAAACACTTAAGAAGTTGAGATATCAGTACTCTGGCAGAATCGTCCTGATAACAAGTCCCCCATCCAGTCTGGGTCCATCTCAACATTCCCTTTAATGGACCTTTTTCTTTGTATTGAAAAACATCAAAGCATAGTGATATTAAATTATCAGAAATCTCTTTACTCTTCATATTCTTGCTCATTAGATATTTCATAAAAAAAGCTAAGGAAGTTTCAGCGGTACAATCGTTTCTTACCCCGGAAAGAACACGTTGTTTTCCATCTGGATAAATTTCAGTGGCAGGACCTTCCATTACACCATCCAATCCGTTATTAATAAGTATTCCTGCCTCATCAAACCATGAAATAGAATTGTTAATACATTCTTTTACCTGTTTTTCAAAAGGTATTGTACTGTCAAATGATTTTAAGTGATAAGGTATATTAAGCACGCCAACATCAATTTCTTCACCGCATATCCAATTGAGTATATACTTTACAAGGCTTTTCCACCTGTCTGCAGGTGAAAATCTGGCTTTTACAAAATTTTCAATTCTGAAATTACATATCAGTAAGTTTTCAGGATCATCAAACCACAATGCCATGTCGGAAATCTCACTAAGCAGCTTGTCGTCTACTATGGTCCTGCTGTGATCCCTTGATTTGGTATACTGAAGTATGGGCCTTTTCTTCGCACCTGAAAAATCAAATGGTTTTATTCTTGAATTACACTGGTCGTCAAGTAAATCACCCTGTTGTAATGTTCCAAACTTACCATCTTCCGCACAGAATACCAATTTTTCAAATCTTGTAGCTTCAGGGGATGCAAAATAAATATGTCCTATGCTTGCACAATACTCACTGAATACCCTTTTGCCAGAATTTATATACCTTTCAATAATTACTCTGTCCCTGGAACGAAATAATATTGGTTGTTCAGTAGAGCCTCCCAGAATAACTATGGAAAAAAAGGAATTCAAATCATTTTTGCCAATATCATCCGGCTTCATAACCTGTATTGTGATATTTGATTTTTTTATTACATCTAAAAAATCACTTTCACCATTTGTAATTATTCCAATAATTTTTTCTGTCATATATTTTCCATCTCCTTATATTTTCAAACTATCTTTATATTTATGGACAATAAATTCAATTAACTTTAGTCCTCAATTTCAATAATAATTTCTCCGCACTTTAGCTCCTCCTCTGATATCCACAATCTTTCAATTCCCATAATATCGTTTTTAGTACCTTTACAGGTAGTACCATTAATTCTGAACCTTCTCACCGGTCTTCCGAAGTTTTTGTATGCTATACTAATCCTGCACCCTTTTACATATGCTGAAAATTCAAACTCTTCAAAGGGTATCCAAGCCGCAGTCTGAATCCAGACACCACGAAACACGGGCTCCAATCCAAAAACATATCTCACCAGAGTTTTCAATAAGACGTTTGAACTACCAGTTGCCCAATCGTTCATAGACTCACCATCTATCTGCAAATCTTCGTTATAGACATAAGAGTTAGGCATTATAAACGGAGAATGTGATAATCTTTCATGTGTAAACGGCAATATCTTCACTATCTGCTCCCATGCTTTCTTTGGATATCCAATACGGTATAACGACATGGCAGCAAACGCAGTTGCATGTATATATGAAGCTCCATTCTCAGCAGTACCTGCATGCAGCTTTGGAATTCTTCCTACACCTTTGGTATCACATAAAAAATGTGGCTGAAAGGTTTTATAACCGTATTTTGAATCCAATGCCTGAAAAGCATTCAGGATTGTTTCTTTAATGCTGACGTCGGTATCATACATCCCACTTAGTACCCAAAATGCATTTGAAGTGAGCCCGTGACGAGAACAGTGGTCCGGATCATCAAAACTCCCTACAAGATATGATCTGCCATCTCCCCAGCCATGTAGTATGCGTCTCTCATTATTTTCACCGTAGATGACGGCAAATTTTATTAGGTTTTCCTTTAGTTGCGATAGCGCTTCCCTATATTTGAAACTATAGGTTGAATATAGTCTGTACTCAGACCTGTCAAGAATCTCAAGCATTTCTCCGAGATTTTGGTATACCTGCAAGGTAGCCATTACCGACACACCTGTTCCGTATTCAACACCAGGCTTGCTGCTCACTCCCAGCCCGTCCAGTGCATCATTCCAGTCTCCATATAGGGCTCTTATGCAGCCTGTGTTTTCGTTATCACGGTTTGAAAGCAGGTATTCCATAATGCGTAGCATATGATCAAGTATGCTGTCTTTTTCTTTGCTCTTTCTCACAAGCCCTATCTTTTCATCAACAATTTCGTAATAACCACATGCCTCTTTCAAAAACTCAAAATCTCCCGTCACCTTCAAATATGAGTAAATTGTTGAGATTACCCATACTCCCTGGTCTATAAACGGCCTTAAATCCATAGCCGGCGCAGAACCTTCACTTCTTGGCAATGAATACTGCCTCGGACATCTACCGTCAATGAATATAAAATTCAGCGCTTCAATTATTTTTGTACGTGCTGCTTTAGGCTTCCAGAATATAAGCCCCTCCAAAGACTGGAATATATCGCGTATTCCAATAAGTGATCCTGCCCATGCATGTACATAGCCTTTAAGCAGAGAACAGAACTCCACCTGATTTTTTAAATGCTCGATAAATGGATTAAAAACCTCATCCTTCACCTTGTCGGAGTATGATCCTTTTACCTTGCAATAAAGCTGTTCCCCAGACTTCTTTTTTGTTTCTTCTAATTCCACAGCTTTTCTATCTGTTTCAAAACTTGCTATTTTCCTCGATAGCAATCTGTCCAGTTCCGCATTATCTGTACAATTTACCGCATAACTCAGTTCAGCATCGTATCTAACCATTTCTGAGCCCGCTATTTCCAGATGAAGCATATCTCCTATAATACCAACTTCTGTGAAAGCGCAAACCTTTTTGGCACTGCCGAAACTGCCTTTGTAAAGGGAAGCCGGGTAATGAAGACTTCCTGTGCTGCCGCCTACATATTGATACCGAGAAGTTGTGGCTTCCTGCCTCAAAAGTGTAGTGTTTTTATCAAGCTCCATATTGCGGAGTACTACTCCATAATTGGATACCGAAGTTGTCCTGCTTAAATCTTCATTAGTTTTTATTACGAATGCCCCTAAATTTCCATATTTTGCTTCTTCAATATATCTTGCCTCCCTGAACCACCTGTTTTCCACATTTTCCGAAAAGTTATGAACCAGAAAAGGATTAAAATATGTTGAAATGAATAACTGACGGCTTTTAACTCCCAGATTCTGAACAGTTATGGTAAAATGAAGGTAATTATGCTCATCTGGATAAACTCTTACAGCAAACCTTAAATCCCCCACTTCTGTTATATAATATACACATGATCCTGTAAATACTGTATATTTTTCTGCAGTACGATTCAAAGCACCCGCCATTACCGGCACGGATAAAAGCGATATCGGTTCAAAGTCTCCATCATCTTTAGGTATCCCTGCATAGAATGCTATTTTGGGTTCCTGCCCCTCGGCAGTCTTTAAGAATTGTGTAAATAATCCGTCATTGCTGTGCATATAGCCTGACGAATACGCCCAGAAGTTGAAACCGTTATTCCCATATTGATATCTGGAATCCCCATCATCTCGTGGAGACGTAAGTATATTACCATTCTCCAAAAAAAATGCGCTTCCCGGCATTCCGACCCTTTCAGCTTTTTGGGGATTATTCTTTAATTCCTTATACTGCCTTGCTAATTCTTTTATAATATTCTTATATTTACTCATTTTAACACCCCACAAATCAAATTAAAGATTAAGAAAGTTTATCATCGTATTGCTTACCCCGATTGCATCAGCTTCGTTTTCCATTTCCGCAAAGATTCTCAGAATTGGTTCTGTTCCTGAAAATCTAACGATAATCCATCCTCCATTTTCAAAATATATCTTTAATCCATCCCTATAGCTTACTTCTGATATGGAATACCCAAACTTTGGTAATTCTTTAGCTTCAAATAGCTTCGTCATAAGTCTTTCTTTATCTTCATTACTAAATTTACGATCATTTTCTACCATGTAATAGTAACCAAACTTTTCATAAATTTCATCGATAAGTTGAGACAAGCTCTTTCCCGTAATACTTAGGACCTCAATCAAAAGACTGGCTGCAAAGATACCGTCTTTTCCCTTGATATGCCCACGTATTGTAAGTCCGCCACTGCTTTCTCCCCCAATAAGGGCATTCATTTCCTCCATAGTGGAACTTATATGCTTAAAGCCCACAGGAACCTCATAGCAGTTTTCACCATATACCTGTGCAATTTTATCTAACAGATGAGTAGTTGCAACATTTCTTACAACTCCCCCCTTCCAGCCTTTATATTCAAGAAGATAATAATATAGCAATGCAAGAATATTATTGGGGTGTATGAAGTCCCCCTTTTCATCAATAATGCCCAATCTGTCCGCATCTCCATCAGTACCTATTCCGATATCAAAGCCCTTTTCAACAACCATATCCTTTAAACGATGTAGGGTATGTGTGTTAGGTGAAGGCAATCTTCCTCCAAATAATGTATCATGCCTATCATTGATTATTTCGAGTTCACATCTTGCGGTAAGGAGTATTGTTTGCAAGCAGGTTTTTGATACACCAAACATTGGGTCAAGTATAATCTTAATCTTTCTGTTTTTAATTGCTTCCATATTTATCATATTAATTATGGTATCTATATAATCGTTAAAGGGATCGAAAATTTGTATAATGCCATTTTTTAATCCATCCTCGAAATCAATCTTTGCTATATTACTCAGGGCCATTCCACTTATTACTTTCTCAATAGCTGTGGTTACTTCTTCAGTAGCGTCTCTTCCACCCTCAGTAAATATCTTCACACCGTTATAATCAGCTGGGTTATGGCTTGCTGTGACTGCGGCGCCATAACAGGTTTCAAGCTCTTTAACGGTAAACATTATCAGTGGAGTTGGAGCTATTTTGTCTATAAAATATACTTTAATTTTGTTTCCAGCTAATACCTCTGCAATCCATCTTGCTGCTTTATCCGACAAAAACCTTCTATCATAACCTAAAACAAATCCTTTATCCTCACATTTTTGTAACTTCATAACCTCTGCAACAGCTTGTGATAGGATCTGAACGTTTTCCTTTGTAAATTCTTCGCCTATAAAGGCTCTCCATCCGCCGGTACCAAATGTTATCATTTAAAAGTGTTCCTCCATTCAGTGTCATATATTATTAATTAATACTTGTGAACAATACTACTTTAATTCAGATAAAACTGTCATTTTCCTTTTCAGTAATGATTCCTATGATCTTATCTGCGATAATGATATTCTCCTGTTTTAAAATGTGCTAAAAAATACAAATATCTATATAGAAAACTAAATTACTATAATCAAGGCGGAGAAAGCCTCCACCTTGATTACTTTTTCTGTGGTACATCTATATTTTTTCGATGAGTTATAATTTTCTGAATTGTGTTAGAGGTGTAAATTAATATACGGAAACTTCATCCAGGAACAACCAGTCAGTATTCCCTCCGTTATTTTTTTTTGTTGCTTCAAACTTCACATACCTAGCCGTTGTTCCAGCAAGTGATAGTTCATACCATAATCCATTAGGATAAGCAGTCTCGCCTTTCAATGCAAAGGTGGTTCCATCGGTGCTGGTATACACCTTAACGTTGTCAGGCGTGTACAAAGAAGGCAAATTCTCATACTTCCTGATTTTGGCCGAATTTACTGTTTTACTGGAACCAAGGTCAACAGTTATGGACACTGTTTTTGTCTGTCCTACAGTAGGTATATTATAGCCATAGGAAAATCCATCTGCACAGTCACCTCCGATTACTCCATTGGTAGCCTCAGTATTGCTGGTATCAGGATATGTCCCACTTGGATTTTCCGATTTTGTATAGGACCTGCCCTGTGCAAGATTGGTAGTTTCTGCTGTTATAGGAGCATATACCTCAATCTCATCCAGAAAAAGCCAATCCCGATCCACTCCATATGTCTTATAGTAAATTACCCTTATATACCTTGCCGAAGTAGCAGGGAAAGTCACATCATGCCACATCGCATCGTCTCCGTTAGGATACTTCAGATATCCCTTTTGCGTAAAATTGACACCATCAGTACTTGTGAGAACCTTTACGCTTTCAGTTCTGTAATCCTGTTGGTATTCTTCCATTCCGTGAAGTTTTACCTCACCTACAGTCTGTATCGATCCCAAATCTACAGTAATTTGGGGTGATATGGAGCCATTGACTGGTATTTGATACCCATACGATTTTGTATCAGTAAAAAGTCCTGCTAAAATACCGTCAGTAGATTCTTTACCGGTAGTGTCATCATATCCGCTTGCTGGATTTGGATAAGGATTTTTATCATACGACTTGCCACCTGCTAGATTTTCTCTTGGAATCTTTACTCCTCCAGCCTCTAGACTATCTAGAACATATTGCGCTCCCGAGCTTGATGTGCAGTATATGCGTATATACCTGGCTTTTACATTTTTTCCAACAAAGTCATTTCCCCCGTTTCCAGAAGTGGTTGAGAGCACATCACTCCATATTGTCCCATCATAGGAGGTTTGAATTTTATAACTTGTTGCATAAGGAGCTCCCCATTTCAACTTGACTCCATCAAGCTTATATTGTGCTCCCAAATCAACCTGGATCCATTGGGTGCCACCTGCGCTAGATTTCCAACTAGTTGTGGAATTATTATCCAATACTTTGCTTGCTTCATAGCCTGTAACCTGGCTTGATGCTGTTGTAGTCTTGTTATATGCCAAGTCTGTTCCAAAAACCTCTGGTCCAGCTGCAGGCCTTACAAGATTTGCCCTAGTACGTATCATAAAATCTGTATCTCTTAAGTAATTAGTCCCAGACGTAACAATACTTTCTGTTATACTTTTTGCAATACCAGGGTTTGATTGCTCCACTATCTTAAGAAGCTCATAATCTTCTATTCCATCCCGTAAAGATTCATACCTTATTGTAGGCTTTAGCTTATAGTTTGGTACATCAGCTTTTACAATCCAGCCATCTCCCTTGTTAGGTTGACCACCTTCACCATTCATAGGAAAATGCCATGCATTGAAGCCCCAGTGCAGATATCCAGTAATGTTTCTTTGGAATGCGTACCATATTGTTGACCTTTGATTCCACACTTGCTGATCAAGAAACCTGTTCAAATACATTCCAGCAGGAGCACCGCAGTTGTAATACCAAAGTTCTTCACCTAATGCTTTCCTTCCATCATAGAATGCCTGATTTTCATCATATGTACCCGTTTGAGGTATCCACATATTTGGATAGCCAGCTAGCTGTATAGACGCACTATGATTAAATATAGCATCTCCAATCTTTAGATCGCTCCTATTCCAGGCAGCCTTTACCCTATCGTATAAAACCTTATAGTCATCTACTGTTTGCTGACTTGCAGGCTCATCACCAATATGCATCCACCACTTACTTGTCCACCCCTTTGAATCCAAGTGATTTCGTAGCGCAGGTATAAACTGGTCTATCCAATTATTTGATAATGCAGAGTCAGGATTTGCATAAGTTCTAAATGTACGACCATTCGAATCTGTATCTAAGATCTCTGAGTTCATCCTATCATTAAATGGTTGTGCCGTAAACAGCCCCTCCAGCCTCTTTACAGCGCCTCTGTCTATAAAGAATTGTATTACCTGGTCGAATTTACTCCAATTGAAATAATATGTTCCGTTCCCATCCTTGTATGTGCCACCATCCATCAACAGATAACACATATTGACAGTAAGGTTATTATTCCTGTAGTCCTTCATCATTTGAGCAATACTTTCCATAACGGACCACCACTGGGTAGTATATCTATTTACTTGGAAAACATTCCACATGTCATCATATGGTTCATACCAAGATGTAGGACCAGCGAACTGAGTCCATAAAGCGCAGTCGAAAGTTCCGGCATCCTTTGAATCAGGTATAATTACATTTTTCACATCTATAGATATGCTTACAGTATAATTTCCCAAGCTGGTATTTACTGTAGCTGTACCCGTGTATATACCTGCAACTACAGTTTTGGGTATATATGCCCTTACCCAAATAGGTTGGGTTGTATTTGCAGCAACCGATAGAGACGTATCATTAGAAAGAGCGTCAGGGAAATATCCTGGTGCAGAACGTATAAAGTAGTTTATTCCAGAATTGCCATCCAGGTATTCATACTCTACAAACTGATACTTCAGATTGCTTGATGCTATACTGCCTGAGCCACTACTTAAGTTAGTAAAGGTCACGCTATCTATTGTAAATGCCTGATCTCTTCTTACAATAATCTGAGCAGCCTCAAATTCATTCTTTGCAGCCGTAAGGTTTATAGATGTGTTTGCTTCTGCGGGTTTAAGCGTATCCTTGAACACATTTACATAGGATGATTCTGTCCAAATTTCAGCACTTGTTGCAGCCTGCGCTGTTATCCCTCCCAAAAGTAAGGAAGTGGAAATTAAAGAGAATGATAAAATTGTACATAGTAGTCCTTTTAACTTTTTCATGCTATTACCCCCATATTTTTTTGTTAATGCGTAATGTTAAGGTATAGTAAATCCATCTTCCTCCATACCATAAATTTAATAAAAATGGTACATAAGATAAAACTTACTATTTATTATGAATAGTAGAAAACAATTTCATTATTGAAATATAAATTATGAGTGATTTTCAAGTAAATATCCGATATGTGCATAACAACGGATTGAACACATTCCATTACATTTTCAATCCGTCTATTAATAATATACATGGTTAAACTCCACTACATCTTTATCCCACCCGAAGCAATACCTGATGTAATTTTTTCCTGCATCAGTAAATAAATTGTAATTGATGGGATCATTATTATAACCATTCCTGCAAATAATGCGCCCCAGTCGGTGTGATATTGCTGTCTTGCCATAAGGTTTACAAGACCAACCGGTAATGTCCTTTTGGCATCTGTGGTAATCATCGTCGCTCCATATATATATTCGTTCCATATACCCATAAAATTAAAAATGGATATAGTTACAATTGATGGCATTGCCAGTGGTAGTACAATTTTGAACATGATTCCATAACGTGAACACCCATCCATAACTGCCGCTTCTTCGTAATCCCTTGATATACCAGCCATGAATCCAGTGAGAACAAACACAGAAAAAGGCAGAATAACTGTTATATCAATTAATATAAGACCCAATCTACTATCATACAACCCAAGCTTGTGCATTAATAGAAATAATGGTATTAAACCTAATATTGCAGGAAGCATAAATGCAGACATATAAGTTTTTTTTAGCAATCTTGTATAAACATTGTTAAAGCGCGTAATAGTATAAGCTGTTGAATAACTAATTAATAAGCATACTATTACAGATATAATTGTTATAACTATAGAGTTTAAAAAATAATTTCCCATATGAGCTTCTATAAATGCATTATAATAATTCTGTATATACAGCTGGCCAGGAAACATCCATGGATTTTCTAAGAATTCACGTGAAGTTTTAAAGGAACTGTATATAGACCATAAAAAAGGGAATACAAATATTATCGAACTTACTATCAGAATTATCCTCATTAAAATTTTTATAATACTATCTTTTCTATTATTTTTCATATTTTCACCTATTGAAATTCAACAGTCTCCTTCTTAGAAATTCTGTCAGTAATCAATGACAGGGATATTCCTACGATAAATATAGCAACGCCTACAGCTGTCGCATAGCCCATATTCGAATTTTGAAAAGCCATATTGTACATATAATTAGGCATTGTTAGAGAAGCATTATCCGGACCTCCGTTTGTCATTACCTGAACGAAAACAAGGGCACCATAAAAAGCATTTGATATTAATAAGATAAAAGCTACACGCAATATCTCCCATAGTAGAGGTAGTGTTATATTGAAAAATTGGGCTACCTCCCCTGCTCCATCTATAACCGCCGCTTCATAAAGCTGTTCTGGTATACCCTCTATACCTGCCATAAACAGAACAAGGTAATATCCTATACTTGTCCAGATCATTGTAGCAGCAACACAAAGCAAAGCTGTTCCCGCATCACCAAGCCATACCCTAGCTATACTCTCAAGTCCAACTTTCTCCAGTAAGGTATTTAGTATACCCAACGTAGGATGATATATTAACTGCCATAACATAGCTATTACAACAACCGAGAGCACATTGGGTAAAAAGAATATTGTTCGGTATAGGTTATTCTCTGCTAATTTCCGTCTTGTAAGCATAGCAGCAAATAGTAAAGCTAAAACCACAACCCCAACAGGTACGCAAATCATCAGCACAGCACTGTTTTTGACAGTGAGCCAAAATCTATCATCTTGTAATAATTTTTTAAAGTTGTTAAGTCCAATAAATTTCTCAGTGCCAGAAGTTAAACCACTCCATCTATAAAAGGACATAGTTACTGCACGGAATATAGGATAGAGAAAAATAGCAACATAAAAAATTAAAGCGGGTACTGTAGTAATTACTATAAAAATATTTTGATTTCTTTTCTTCATCTTCTCACCTCAACTTGAATGCCTTTCAGTATTAAAACACTTCTGGACATTCACCTAAGAATGTCCAGAAGGTTTTCTTTGCTCTATTTATTACAAAATTGTTATTTACTTGCTGCAATATCTTCTCTTAAAGTGGTCATATCCTTTTCAATCTTATCACTCCATTGATCTATAGTACTTTGTTTGTTGGAAACTGCAGTTAATGGATTCCATATAGCATCTGAAGCCTTTATGGATGATGTAGCTACAGCTGCCCAACTCATAATAATCGGTTTTACTCCATTATCGTAGGCCTTAAATGCTTCATATATTGATGAGTCAATGTAAGGTTTAGCTGATTCAACAGCACCTTTTATACATGTAATAGCCTGAGTCTTTTCAGCATTTAATTTAGCACTTGCATCAGTATACTGATATTTCAAGAATTCCTTAGCAAGCTCAGTATTCTTACCTTTTGCAGGTATTAGATAATATGAGGTACCTGCCTGAGCATACTGCTGATCTCCCGAATTAAATATAGGTGTAGGAAGAAATCCGAAAGAGAAGCCTTCTTTTGGAATAACATCCTTCATTTCACCTGCGAACCAAGTTCCATTTGGACAGAACAATGCATTTCCCTTAAGGAACTCTGTCTGCGCTTGTGTATGATTCATTCCTGTAGTACCTTTCAGTAGGTATCCTTTTTGTGCCATATCATAAAACACGCTCATAGCCTTCTTAACGTTTTCATCTTTCCATGCACCTTCAGCATAGGTCTGTATTTTTTTAAGGGGCTCCAGACCACCGAGGCTTGCTATTGAAGGGTACAAAATCATTTCATTATAACTTGGATATATTCCCTGATAAGTAAATAGAGCTTTTCCTTCTGCTTTAGCCTTTTCGCCTAGAGCAAAGAATTCATCCCATGTCTTTGGTGCTGTCCATCCTTTACTTTCAAAGTATGTTTTATTGTACCACATTCCCATAATTGCTTCGTCACTTGGACCATAAAAAATCTTACCATCGCCAAGCGGCTTGCATGCATCTAAAAATCCATCTGCAATGACATCCTTTAGAGGTGTTGCCTTATCAAGAGCTTTGCTTTCAAATACATCTGTCAAATCAACAAGAGCTCCATCAGAGGCATAAGAAGATACTTCAGTTGTATAATAGAAATCAGGTGGATTTCCTGCAAGGAACAGAGGTTTAACTGTTTCTGCAATTTTGGGACTGCTTGTTATATTTACCTTAACTCCTGGATAATCTTTTTCAAAACTTGCTACAACTGCGTCCCAGTATGTTCTCCCAAATCCGCCTTCAAATACTGCAATATCAAGATTTTTGTTCTCGAATTCCTTTTTACCATCTGTCGTATCTGTAGCCACTGCAACCTCACTTGTAGCCGAAACTGTTGAAGTACTCGGTTCATTAGATGTATCAGTTAACTTTCCACATCCACTAAGTACAACCGTTGCCATCATAAAAACACATAGAATCATACAAATTAATCTTTTCATTTTTATCCTCCTGTTTTAAATTTAGTTTAGGAATATTAGACATACCTTTTACTTTGAAACAATTGCGATACTCCCCTTACATTCACCCCTTTCGACAGAATAATTGATATATTTTATTCCACTTTTATGGAAAATTAATACTTGACATTAAAATTTATAAATTTTTACACTTTTTTTATTAAAATAAAAAATTTTTTCTCCACATGAAGTTAGATTTAAGTATTATGTAAAATATAGCACAGCCAAACTTCTATACTAGTACTTTATTAATTATATCTACAAATCTTTGAGTTATTAATTGAGGCCGGGTAATTGCACCACCTACAACTACTGCATGCGCTCCCGCTTCAAGGCATTCTAGTGCTTGTTCAGGAGTTTGTATATTCCCCTCTGCAATTACTGGGATATCAATCTTATCAACTAGTCTACGTATTAAATCTAAATCAGGTTTATCTCTTTCACTTGTATAAGGAGTGTAACTAGATAATGTAGTTGAAACTACATCTGCACCTGCATTGTAGGCATTTATACCCTCTTCATAGGTAGATACATCTGCCATGATAACCACTTTAAATCTCTTTTTTATCTCAGAAATGAATTGTTCTGGATTATCAAATCCTGGTCTTGGCCTCATTGTGGCATCTACTGCAATAATATCTGCCTTAACCTTGACCAAAGCCTCAACCTCCTTCATAGAGGGAGTAATATACACATCAAAGCCTTGATAGCTAGCTTTAATAATTCCTATCACTGGTAAATTACATACCTTTTTAATGTCTCTTATATCTTCTACTCCATTTACCCTAAGCCCCACAGCTCCACCACTTTTTGCAGCCAGTGCCATACGTGGCATTATTCCGCAACCATATAACGGCTCACCTGCAAGAGCCTGACATGAAACAATTAATCCTCTTGTAACTATAAAATCATTTTTCATAACACCCATACTGTATCTCCTTAGGTAATTAAATTAATACCACAATTCAATTATAATGGATTTTTCCTTCAATTGCAATATAATTTATGAAAAAATTTTTCAATATTTTATGCACTTAATTTTTATCACTATATAATTTTATTGCAGTCTCTCCGATATTGCTTTTGATGTAATCTCTTTCTTTCTAAGAGCTTCCTCCTTTATATCCTTAAATACAGCATTATAGAGAACATCAATAACAATCAGCTGTGAAACCTTTGACGGCAGTAGGCCTCCTTCTAGGGGACCTTCCTTGGATCCATGAAGTAATACTATATCAGATATTTTTGTAATTGGAGATTTTGCATGATGAGTTATAGAAATAATTTTTGCTCCAGCATTTTTTGCAGTTTGCAGCACTTCAAAAGTATCCTTTGTACTACCTGAAAAAGAAATTCCTATAGCAACATCAGACGTAGTAAGTAAGGATGCCTGCATTAATTGAATATGGTAATCCGAATAAGTCCCAATATCAAAACCTATTCTCAAGAACTTATAAGCTGCATCTTGAACGGTTATCTGTGATGATCCAGCTCCAAAAAAACTAACTTTTCTTGAGTGAACCAGTAATTCTACCGCTTTAGCAACTTCTTTCAAATTCAGCAAGGACAGTGTTTCATTAATTGCGAAAATATTACTATTTACAGTTTTCCTCGCAATTTCACTAAGGGTATCTTCAATGGTTATTTCATTGTCCTTTAAATCCATTACCTCTCTATTTAAATTTGCTATCTCTTTAGCGAGATCTAGTTTAAAAGACTGATAGCTTTTGTATCCAACCTTTCTACAAAACCTTAAAACTGTGGCATCTCCTACTTCACAGAGCTCTGCAAAGTCAGTTATTGTACTATAAACTATTTTTTCATTATCATTTAGTATGCCTTCTGCGACCTTCTGTTCAGACTTAGTAAGTGAGTTAAAGATACTCCTTATATATATTAAAATACCATTTTTATTAATACTTTCCATTTGGATAAACCTCCGAATATAATATTTGTAATTGATTATGCTCTGCCAAAACCTCTAATAAGCATATTTTTAATGCTCTTTCCCATTATTGAAAATATATGTACTTACTCCTAATAGTGCAGCATTATTCCCCATAAGAGCGGGTACAATTTTCAAATTCTTTTTAAATACTGGCATTACTTTTTCATATACACTTTCTGAAACCTTATTCATTAATAGCTCGCATGAGCTGATAGCTCCCCCAATTATAACCACCTTAGGATTAACTGTATTAACTAGACTCACAATTCCATCTGCAATATTATCTGCGAATCTATCAATTATTAATTTAAGTCTTTCATCTTGATCATATATTTCAAATAGCCATTCTACTCCTCTATCCTTTGGAAGATATTTCTTACCAAATTTTTCTTCTACAATCCTTTTAAGTGCCGTTATAGAGGCGTATTGTTCATAACAGCCCTTATTACCACAATTACACCTCCTCCCACCTGATCTTATAACTATATGTCCTACTTCACTTGCAATACCATCGCTGCCTCTGATAAGTCTACCATTTTCTACGATTGCTCCTCCTACTCCTGTACCTATTGCGATACATACAAAATCCTTTATGTTTTTACCATTACCAAAAAACATTTCTCCTAAAGCCGCACATTTTACATCATTATCCGTATGGCAAACCATATTATATCTTTCTTCAATTATTTCTTTAAGTCTGGTTCCTGCCCAGCCTGGCAAATTGTCTGTAGCAGATAAAACTACTCCCTTTTCATGACTTATCTGCCCAGCACTAGCTATGCCTATCCCTACAATATTTTTTTCTTTAAAATCATTTTGCAATTCCTCAATAATGTTAAAAACCTGACCAAGTAAGGCTTTATACCCCTCCTTGCTAGTCTTTTGCCTTTTAAGCTCTGATATTATTCCAGCCTCATCCACCAGTGCATATTTGATAAAGGTTCCCCCAATATCCATGCATATCGCACTATCTTTATTCAACTATAGATCACCCCAATTTATTTTATATACACTTTCTTATCGTAACATATTTTTAGCAAATATTGAATTATTCCTTTTATTTTTGTTTAACAAGTGATTTTTTTATCCAAACTAAATAATGCCAACTGTATTCCATAAAAAGCTGTAAACAATATATACTGAGGAGGCTTACCTATACGTCCACTCTCTCACCAGTTTTAGAGGATTCATATATAGCGTCCAGTATTTTCATAATAGCAACACCATCTCCCGCAAGACATATACATGTGATTCTGTTTACTATACAATCGATAAAATAGTCTATTTCTGTTCCGAAAGACTTTTTAAAATCAAAAAAACAACTGTCCATTATAGGTTTAATATCAAACATATAATCGTTATTCTAGCTATATATTTCAAAATCCGTTTCAAGTTTTCCTCCACTTAATATAGTTAAGGAATACAATGAGTCCA
>Ga0209430_1001372_pt1 | contig 18228 bp, 11 predicted proteins | sample BarGraIncub1133A_FD_184504 | JGI IMG/M metagenome (GOLD analysis project Ga0209430, IMG submission 184504) | Arctic peat soil microbial communities from Barrow, Alaska - Barrow Graham LP Incubations 11-33A (SPAdes) (version 2) | ecosystem: Environmental > Terrestrial > Soil > Wetlands > Peat... | reverse complement strand
ACCGTTGCGGAATATTACAATGATGGCATTGATGCCTCCTTTGAACAATATGGATTGACACAGGCACAAGCCACTACCTATCGCTCGCAAAATGGCGTGAAATGGGGCGTTGCACGTACGGATGCATTTCCCGATTACCTGTCTTTGGTAAACTCCAACATCAGCGCTGAACCCCTTCATCAAATCATTGCTCAACGCTGGATAGCCGGTTACTTTCATGGAGGACACGATGCCTGGTGTTATGTCCGTCGCACCCGCTTAATGGATTTCCCGCCCCACATGAGCCCGGGGAACCTGATAGCAGGAGGACAGGGTTTAATTGCGAACTTGCCCGAACGGATGCAATATCCGCCCGATGAAGTCAAATACAATAATGCTGCCTATGCTGCTGCTAGTGTAAGCTTAGGTGCAGGTGGTGATATTTTGCCAACTTATCTAAAATTGGCAATACCGTACAATCGAAAAACCAACGATGAACTAATGGCATTAAAAATCAGGTTCAATAACATTTCATTTAAAAACTGGTATGCACGTGAAGGTAAAAACTACACGACCGTCGTTGACGATTTGGATCCAAAGGGCGTTGCGTGGCTTTTCATTGAAGTCGTTTATTAAAAGAAAATCAAATCTTACACCCATGACAAAACTTAACAATTATTTAATCGGAATCGGAATGACTGCCTTGTTTGCTGCATGTCAACCCGATGGTACTACCATAGACGATCACTTCTTGAATTATCCGATTCCTGAATTCCAGGATGTAACGGAGGATTATTTGGTTGGATTGGATTATCTCTACAATGTGAGCAGTTACGGATCCAGTGAAAAGGTCATTGAAATATTTACTACCCCTCCGGTTGTTGGCAGGTACACCAGTGTTTTTAGCATGACTGCAGATAGCACCGAAAGAATCCTCGATGTACACTTGCGATGGATTAATAAGGCTAAAATCGATTATTTGTTGCTTGTCTGTCATCCCAAATACCTGTCCGCATTGCCACCAAGCACCTCCTACTCAACGGATTCCTCCAATTTGGAAACAGTGTTGGCATCGCCTGAAATCGGTGATCTCAAATTTGCACTGAACTTCGATTTTGGCACTACCTTACTCGGAACCGAAGCTCCCAGCACCAAAGACAGCAGCATGATCCTTGAGAAAAAGATGACAGGAACCCTTAAAGCAGCCGATGCGATGATCAAGGATTTTTCGGAGTGTTTATCCGTATTCTACGCAAACGACAGAATGTTGAAAATTGAGGGAAAACCGGTCATCTACATTACGAATGCCTATCGTCTTTACTGTGGCGATGCCATTGCCTTCTATGCCCGGCTAAGACAAGCAGTGAAGCTGGCTACAGGATTCGACCTTTACATCGTCGGCCAGCAAGAAAGATGGTCGCCTCCGGCCCGTTACGAGTATTTGCTGAAAAACACGGTTGATGCCATCTATCATGCCCGATACGCAGAAATCGACGTAAACGACTTTAACCGAGTCTACACGTTTCACCCCCTAGTGGACCAAAATTGGAAATATTCCAAGAATTGGTTCAATGCCTGGGGTACGGATTATGTACCAAATATCAGTCCGGCCTGGAATGCCAATCTAGGAAGTGAGAACACCATTTCTCCGTATTATTTGCCCTATATTCCAAGAAGTGAAGCATTCTTCAATAAATTCTGTACAGTAGCAAAATGGAATGCCGATCAACACCGTATGGTGCTCATTTCATCGTGGAACTATTGGCTTTACGATAGTCAGATTGAACCATCGGAAGGATACGGAACAACATTCCTCGACATTGTCAAAAAGCAATTCAAGGTCAATCCGTAACGGAACACCTGGTGAAACTATATTCCAATGACGATAAGGGACTTTATGAAAAAACTGATCATATTTGCTTTTCTGCTCTGTATCACACAGTTAACATTTAGCAAAACGACTCATGCGTTGTTTACTTTTGTCCAATTGACCGACCCCCAGATGGGTTTTATCAGTGACAATAAAAATTGCGATGAAGAAATCAGATTGTATACCGAAACGGTGAGGTACATCAACCAGATCAAACCAAAATTCGTGGTGATCACTGGAGATTTTGTCCATAATCGTACGGATACTTTTCAGATAAACACTTTTAAAAGAATCACTTCCTCCATAAACAAAAGCATTCCTGTCTATTTGGTTCCTGGTAATCACGACGTGGGCATGACGCCTACCAAGGAAAATAGGAACTTTTACTTTCAAAATTATGGGAGCGACCGGTTTGAGTTCACCTACAAAAAAGTGCAATTCATTGGCATCAATAGCTGTTACATCAATTCCGGAATGGAACAGGAAGCCATTCAGTTAGACTGGTTGAAAGCTTGTTTGGGGAAAAAACCAAACACGGTTCGAAAGGTGGTATTCACCCATCAGCCCTTTTTTATCCGGAATATGGAGGAAAAAAATTCCTACGAAACCATTTACCAACCCAAACGGATGGAATACTTTCAGTTGTTGAAAGCATCCGGGGTGGTCGCCGTTTTTTCGGGGCATTATCACAACAATGCCGAAACAACGTATCAGGGCATCGATCTGGTCATTTCATCCGCCGTCGGTAAACCCTTGGGGAAAGTGGGATCCGGACTTCGGATCATTAAAGTGTACCGAGACAGTATCGCTCATCAGTTTATCAAACTTTCCAACCTTCCAAAAAATTAAAACGTTCATGAAAAAGGTCACCTTGTTCCTTTTGGGGAGTCTATGGATAGCCTACCCACTATTTGCTCAAACTAAACATACCAAAATCACCCAATATCCATCCTATAAAGGCTTGGTCATGGCAGGATATCAAGGTTGGTTTCATCCCCAGAAAGACGGAAGCATGTATCCCGACTCGACTAAAATCCGCATTGATATGTGGCCGGACTTGACCGAATATGAAAAGACCTATCCCACCGGATTGAAGCTGGCGGACGGAAGCACCGCCCGATTTTTCAGTTCCACCGATCCCAGCACCGTTGATTTGCACTTCAAGTGGATGAAAGAATATGGCGTGGATGGTGTTTTCATGCAACGCTTCTTTAACTCCACCAAGGTCGGTGATGCCCGAATTGCTTCGAACAAAGTGTTGAAAGCAGCCATGGAGGCTGCCTCGAAATACGAACGGGCCATAGCGGTCATGTACGACTTATCCGGACTGAAAGGATCGGGAGAAGATTGCTCAACGATCATCGAAGACTGGAAATTCCTGGTCGACTCCATGAATGTGACCAACCAGAAAGGGGCTAAAACCTATCTGTTCCACCGCGGGAAACCCTTGGTGACCATCTGGGGAATCGGATTTCCGGACCGACCCTACAAATTAAGAAGTATCGGTTTTGAACGATTGATGGATTTTCTGAAAAACGATCCAAAATACGGAGGTTGCTCCATCATGTTGGGTGTACCTACTTTTTGGCGGGAATTGAACGCCGATTGCCTGAACGATCCCTATTTGCATCAAATCATCAAACAGGCCGATGTGGTCATGCCCTGGATGGTCCAACGGTTTACCCCCTTGCTGCACAACGATATGGACCGCTATCGGGATGTCATACTGGATGATATGAAATGGTGTGCCGAAAACGGGGTGGATTATGCGCCCTGTGTTTGTCCAGGTTTCAGCTGGCACAACCTCAGCCGCTCCGAATTCCCAGACGAGGTAAAACCATCCGGTTCCATCCCCCGCCAGGGTGGACGGTTTTATTGGCAACAGCTGTCGACCGCGTTGATGGCCGGTGCCGACATGTTATACGTGGCCATGTTTGATGAAGTGAACGAAGGTACCGCCATTTTCAAATGCACGGATAATCCTCCCGTCAATAAAACGGCGCTATTTGTCAATATGGATGGCAAACCTTCCGATCTTTATTTGTGGTTGACCGGAGAAGCTGCCAAAATGCTTCGAAAGGAAATTCCGCTTTCCATCAAAATGCCTGAACACAGGTGATTTTATGAAAGAATAGTATAAATATTCACTACACACTTCCAACCTCGCTTCCTTTTGTGTAAATTTGTGTGGCTTTTAAAAATCCCTATATTTTACACATGGAATTGTTATTGATTGACTGGACTGGAGCGCTCAATGTGGCAGGGTTTGCATTCCTCATGGTTTTTCTGCTGCTGATATTCATCGTATTGACACTCAGCATTTCGGGGAGATTTTTCGTAGGTCTGGAGAAATCTAAAAAACTAAAGTTGGATAAACAAGCGAAGGCTGTTGGGCCGGTTATCGAACTGGCTGAAAGCGATGCAGAGGCCGAAGTGATTTCTGGTGAGGTACTTGCTGCCATCAGCATGACTGTTCGTGCGCACTTTAAAATCAAGCACGATGTCGAAAGCAACATCATCACCATCATTAAAGGTGACAAGCGCTATTCTCCTTGGAGCTCGAAGATCTACGGTCTGAACGTGTTCCACAGAAATTAATTCCCCAATCAATCCACATGAATACTACTCAACCAGCGTCCATAAGCAACACCTTCAACGAATTTTTACAAAGTACCGGCTTCGCCATGCTCAGCTGGGGCGATTTACTGATGATGGGCGTTGCCTGCATTTTGCTATACCTCGCCATCAAAAAGAAATTCGAGCCTTTACTGCTTTTACCCATCGCATTTGGAATGTTTTTGAGCAACATACCCGGCGGAGAACTGTTCCATCCCAGTTTTTTTGCGGGTGGGACAGTGCATTGGGACATGTTTAGCCATGGCGCAGGATTGTTTGACTACCTCTACCTCGGTGTCAAGCTGCAAATCTACCCTTGCCTCATTTTCATCGGTGTCGGTGCAATGACCGATTTCGGCCCTATGCTGGCCAGCCCCAAAAGCCTTTTACTAGGTGCAGCCGCTCAGTTGGGCGTGTTCGTGGCCTTCTTCCTGTCCGTTGGACTGGAATTCACGCTGCCACAGGCCGCTTCCATCGGTATCATTGGTGGTGCTGACGGGCCGACGGCCATTTTCCTAACCTCCAAGCTGGCTCCTGAACTGCTCGGTCCCATTGCGGTGGCAGCCTATTCCTACATGGCGCTGGTTCCTGTAATTCAACCACCCATCATGCGGCTACTCACCACGAAAAAGGAACGTGCCATCCGCATGAAGCAAATGCGCGTCGTTTCCAAAAGAGAAAAAATCTTATTCCCGATATTTGCCACCGGGCTCATTTGCTTTCTGTTACCTGCGGCCACTCCCCTTTTGGGCAGCTTGTTGCTGGGTAACCTGATGCGCGAAAGCGGTGTGGTGGAACGCCTCTCCAAGACTGTTCAAAATGAACTGATGAACATCGTCACCATTTTCCTGGGCTTGACCGTTGGAGCCACAGCCACTGCTGCCTCCTTCCTGAATTTGCAAACCCTGGAAATTTTGGCATTGGGAGTGCTGGCTTTTGGTTGCGGAACAGCCGGCGGGGTTTTACTGGCCAAATTCATGAACCTTTTCAGCAAGGAGAAAATCAACCCGCTCATCGGATCGGCAGGGGTTTCTGCCGTGCCAATGGCTGCACGCGTCTCCCAGAATGTCGGTCAGGAAGAAGATCCCTTCAACTTCCTGCTGATGCATGCCATGGGACCCAATGTGGCCGGTGTGATCGGTTCCGCCGTAGCGGCAGGGCTGATGTTGACGATGCTGAAGTAATTTTAAACGCTATTTAAACTGGCTGAACGCTATCCGGCGATTTTCCATTTGCAAATGTGTATTTTTGTTTCAATGGAAATCATCTTTCTCATAGCCGCCTTCAACGCCCTCTTCTTCTCCGTGCTCCTGGCACAGAAGAAGCCCAAGGCCCTGCATGATCGTGTATTGATAATCTGGCTGATCTATCTGGGTTTTTACGTCGGTGTCTATGGCCTGTATTCCCACGAACTGTTCACTCTTTTCCACCTACTCTCCATCAGCCTGCTTTCCTGCCTGATGCTGTTGGGTCCCTTTCTATATTTTTACCTTTCCGCGCTAGTCATCGACAAGAAGCGGATGCGTGCGAAAGATAGTGTTCACCTTCTGCCCTTTCTCGCCTTTAACCTCTATATTCTGCTGGCGTCTTTTTCGCCCGATTGGTCGAAGAAGCTCAACATCGAGAAAATCGGTGCTGAATTCCATCCACCCTTCCTTTTCCTGTTTTTCCTGATAATGACCGCCCTGTCAGGAACAGCCTATTTCCTCGTGTCAATCCGACTTTTCAAGAAACTGGACATACATATTTTCAATCATTACTCCAATTATAAAGGTGTCGACCTAGGTTGGATCCGAAAGCTGGTGTTGATTTTCGGCATTGTCTGGACCGCATTAATTTCCGTTACCGTCATTCACCACGTGTTCCACCTGTTTTCGATGGTTTTCTGTACCGACGGGCTTTTCTTGTCGCTATCGGTGTTCATTCTCCTTATCGGTTTTTTCGGACTCAAACAGAAAATTGTCTACCCGCGGGAGGTAACCATTCAGACGAAATACGCTGGTTCCAGACTCAGCAATCCGGAAGCCTCCCTTTTGGCCGAAAATCTGAAAAAGCACATGGAAGGATCCCTAACCTACCTGAATCCCGACCTGACCTTGGCCCAACTGGCAGAAGAGTCAGGCCTTTCCAGTCATTTGCTTTCCCAGATAATCAACGAAAAATTCCAGCTCAATTTCTTCGACTTCGTCAATCACTACCGGGTCGAAGCGTTCAAACAACGAGTCAACAACCCCGAATTCAGCGCCTACTCCCTGCTGGGCAACGCCCTTGATTGCGGATTCAACTCAAAATCAGCCTTCAACAGGATATTCAAAAAAGAAACCGGCGTAACCCCCTCCCACTATAAAGAACAAAAAATAGGTCTCACTTTATAAGATGGGGCGATGGAGCCTTTTTCCTGTTGTTATTTTGCTTTCACAATCACTTAAAAAAGCAATCGACATGAAAACTTCCAAAAACAAACTCGTTTCTTTTCTAATCCTCACCATGTTACTCATTTCGACCGGAGTAGCCCTTGCCCACTGCGACACCATGGACGGCCCGCTGGTTAAAGACGCTCAAAAAGCCCTCAGCCAAAACAATGTCAACATTGTACTGAAATGGATCCCCTCCAACGATGAAGCCGAACTCAAGGACGCCTTCATCCAAACCATGAAGGTTCGATCATTGAGTTCTGACGCCGAAAAACTCGCCGACAAATCCTTTTTCGAAACCCTGGTTCGCATTCACCGAGCAGGCGAAGGAGTCCCCTTTACCGGCGTAAAACCCTCTGGAACGCCCATCGACGAAAAAATCCTGGCAGCCGACAAAGCGATCGAACTAGGCAACCTGACCCCATTCGAAGGCCTGGTGCCCCAAAAAGAAAAGGCTGAGCTAACCGAACTTTTCAATCACGTTGAGTCACTTAAAAATTTCGATGTTACTAATGTAGAAGCCGGTAGAAAATACATTGCTGCCTACGTTCAATTTTTTAAATTTGCAGAAGGCGAAAGCCACGAAGGTGCAGCTGTTCATTCTGACCACAAAGCCCACATACCCTGGGTTTTGAGCATTCTCTTTTTAATCACCACCACCGTTTTTGCTTCCTTGTATTTGAAAAAGAAAAACGGCTGAAACTAACTGTCTAACAAAAACATTAACCGTATGATTATCAAAAAAGTTTGGATGGACCAAGGCTGCATCGCCTGTGGCCTTTGCGAGGAAACCTGTCCGGATGTGTTTCGCATGGATGACATCGCTTATGTTAACGAAGGCGTGAACTACCCCGATTTCTCGAATTTGATCGAAGAAGCCTCGGACAATTGTCCGGTGGAGGTGATCAAGTTTTCGGAATAAACTTCACCGCCGCAGAGCAGCGGGGTATTAACTGCTACATTCAATAGTATTTTGAAAAACGTGATATTAATACTTACTATTTGCAACACAAAGATATAGTTCCCGGAAGCCCATGAAGAAATTCATGCTTCCGGGTTTTGTTTTTTAATCAGGTTTAAATCATTCATAAAACTCGATTTATGACCTGTTCAATTATTGACAACTCTATTAATTTATTTATATTTATGAGTTATTTTTTTTTATTATAACACATTTTTTACACACGCGATTTTGCGAACAATTTCAAGAAGTATGCGGAATCTGCCGGGAAATAAGGATTTTTTTTTTAAAAGATGGGTTGAGAAGCGTATTTTTGCAATTCACTTAAGAACGATTCCATCATGACCGACCAGCAGCTCAATCACTTCATGTCGCTTTCCGAAGAAGATAAGCACATCATCAATGTGGGGGCGCTGATGGGCTCGTCGATCACGGTTTCATCCGTGGCCGACATCGTACAGAGTAAGATCAAGGTTACGCAGAAACATATTAAGGAATGTTTGGATGAAGCCATCGCCTTCACCCTTTTTCATTCGACGACTTCATACAGTGGGCGAATTGAATATGAGGTGAACTTGTCGTTTGCCATTGCGTTGTACCCTTTCCTAAAGGACTACCAAAAGGAATGGAAAAGTGCCCGAAGCAGGTATTCGAGTTTCTATGGCGGAGTAAATCAAGTGCTTATTTACAGCGAATTGATTTATAACCTGTTGCATGATGAAAAAAAGTACAAGGAATCCGAATTGGATATTTCCCGACAGAAAAGCTACTCTTATAACAACAAAGCGGTTGCGCCAGACATAAGCGACATCCTGCTCTACGAGCCTTACGAGAAGGTGTTGCCCCGCATGAGTTCAGAGATCCTTTTGCCACAGGTGCGAAACATGGAGGAAAAATGCTACCGGAACTTGGATCCGTTGGATATGCTCCGCAAACGACTCGAGCGCGTGGTAAACCTACTGCCTGAGTCGGTGGTAAAGACTAATCCGGAATGGAAATCAAGAATTTTCTTTCTTCTGGGTTTATCGGATGCGGCCATGGAGGCTGTCGTGTTGGACTCTTATTATGAGAAGTATTTTATTCAGGCGTCTGAATGCCTGTTGGAACAACGGATCGACGATGCACTAGAGCTTTTTGAGAAAGGAATGAAAGGGCAACGCAGCGTGCACAAAGGCTTGGTTTTGCCGCTGAAACCCGAATTTGGGTTGTTTTATTTATTGGCCTTGCGCTGTTCGGAACCGCAAAAATCGGCGGCAGTATTCAATAAACAGTTGAAATTTGTCACCAAAAAAGACACCCCCGCCATCGATTATATATTTTCGGCGGTCGCCGCTTTTTGCACGGGGGACAAAGTGGCTCTGGGGGTTGCTACAAACTATTTCTGCATTTTCACCGGCGATCTCGGCCATAGCCTAAACGGATTACTTAGCATACCGATCATGTACATGGCCGATCAAAAACCCAAAATTGATCAGCTCAAATCGTACCAGAGTACCGTTCGCATGGCTTTTGACCATGGTTACAACCTGTTGGCATACGAAGCGGCCTACGTTTTGTGTCAATGGAGCAGTTCGGAGGAGGTGAAACAACTGTATGAAGAGATTGCACAGTCGTTCAAGCATCGGCCTGCCGTGTCGGCTTTGAAAAAACAGGAACCTTGGGAGCAGGTGCTCAATACTTTTCTTGCTTTTGACAACAACAAAAAAGGCAAAGTCGATGCGGCAGGAGAAACTTCCAAATACCGCGTCTTATATTTCATCAGCACTAATTTCCGAAGCGTTCAGCCGGTTTTACAAACACGTACTACCAAAGGTTGGACCAAGGGGCGCAACATTGGGTTGAAGACTTTTGGGGAACTGGCGGTAGAGGGGATGACCGAGCAGGACGTTCGGATAGCCAAACACATCAAAAAGTACGAAGCGGGCTGGGGGGCTCCCAGTTATCAGTTCAACGACAGTGTGGTTAAAGACATGGTGGCAAATCCATATATCTATCTAGATGGTGTACAGCCTGTTCCTGTCGAATTAATGGCTGCCCAGCCAGTGCTTTCCGTTAAGAAGACCAAGGATGGTTATACGATGAGTACCAACTTGAAGGATGCAGACTCAAAGTATATACTTGAAAAAGAAACCAATACCCGTTACCATCTGTTCGAGTTGAGCAACGAGATGCAACAACTGCTGCAACGGGTGATCCAGCAAAAGATTATCATACCCGAACAGGGCAAGGAAAAATTGATGCAGGCCCTTAGTGTATTCAGCTCCAGAATGGTAGTTCAGTCGGATTTGATTGCTGGCGAAAATTCGTTGGTTCGAACCCTGCCTGCCGACAACCGCATCCGCGTGCAGCTGTTGCCTTTCGGTAACGGGCTCAAGGCTGAACTCTTCACCAAGCCTTTTGGCGACTCCCCTCCTTATTGCAAACCCGGAAAAGGCGGGACGACTTTGATCACCAAAAAACAGAACGAACAGATTCAAACCACCCGTAACCTGGCCGTGGAGTTGGAATATGCCAACCTGTTGATGAACGAAATTCAGTCGCTGGAGGTTGTTGAAATTACCAACGAATTGCTTACGTTCGATGAGCCCGAGTCTGCGCTGGAATTGTTGGAAATTCTGGCTGCTCACGAAGAAATGTGTGTGGTCGAATGGCCGGAAGGCGTTCGTTTCAGGCTACGAAGTACTGCTGCTACCCAGCAACTTCAACTGCGCATCAAGAGTAAGACCAACTGGTTTGAGCTGGAGGGAGAACTTCAGATTGACGAAAACACGGTTTTGTCATTGCTTCAATTGATGGAACTGACCGCTGGTAGTAAGAACCGTTTCATTGAACTGAAAACGGGCGAGTTCATTGCCTTGAGTGAGCAACTGAAAAAACAACTCGACGACATTCGAAACTATTCGGTCAAAGGCAAAAACAGCCTTAACCTAAATCCGTACGCTTCGTTGGCTTTGGGTGATGTCTTCGATCACGAGGTTCAGCTGAAAGCCGATAAGACCTGGAAGGATTTTCGAAAAAGAGTCAAGGCAAGCCAGGATATTCCTGCCCCGATTCCATCCAATCTGCAGGCCGATCTTCGATCCTATCAAGAAGATGGGTACCAATGGATGGCTCGCTTGGCCGACTGGAATGCCGGTGCCTGTTTGGCCGACGATATGGGTCTGGGCAAGACGGTTCAGGCATTGGCCATACTGTTGCAGCGGGCATCGCTGGGACCTGCCATGGTCGTAAGCCCGGTTTCGGTTCTTCCAAACTGGATGCAGGAGGCTGAACGATTCGCTCCAACCTTGAATATCAAGACCTTAGCAATTGGTGGTAGAAACACGATTTTTCAGTCCTTGCAAGCCGGCGATTTGCTATTGATTTCGTATGGCCTATTGCAATCGGAAGTGGATGCCTTATCGGCGATTTCTTTTGCTTCGATTGTTTTGGACGAAGCGCACACCATCAAAAACGTGAGTACAAAAACCTCACAGGCGGCCATGAAGTTGCAGGCATCGTTTCGCCTAGCGCTCACCGGCACACCTATTCAGAACCATTTGGGCGAGATATGGAACCTGTTCAACTTCATCAATCCCGGGCTGCTGGGCAGTCTGGGTCAATTTACAGAGCATTACGTTAAAAACGACGATGCAACCACCCGCAAACAGTTGAAACGGTTGATTAGTCCCTTCCTGCTTCGACGCACCAAATCGGCCGTGCTTGAAGAATTGCCCCCAAAAACAGAAATCCTGTACAAGATACCCCTCAGTACGGAGGAACGGACGTTTTATGAAGCCCTTCGTCGGAATGCGCTAGCCAAACTGGAGGAAAGCGACGACGCAACCGGTACCAAGCACCTGAAAGCACTGGCAGAAATCACTCGATTACGCCAGGCCTGTTGCAACCCTGCATTGGTGGATGCTTCGATGGGCATTGAATCGTCCAAATTGACAGCCTTTCTCGAACTGGTTGCCGAATTGAAGGAAAACAACCATCGGGCGTTGGTATTCAGCCAGTTTGTCGGGCACCTGTCCCTAATCCGCCAGGCGCTCAATGCACAAAACCGTTCCTATCTGTATCTGGATGGTTCCACACCCATGAAAGAACGAGCAGCCCTGGTGAACCTCTTTCAGCAGGGTGGACACGATCTTTTTCTGATCAGTCTTAAAGCAGGCGGATTGGGCTTGAACCTCACGGCTGCCGATTACATCATTCACCTGGACCCTTGGTGGAACCCTGCCATCGAGGACCAGGCTTCCGACCGCGCCCACCGGATTGGGCAGAACAGGCCTGTAACTGTCTATCGACTGGTGGCAGAAGATACCATCGAAGAGAAAATTCTCAAGCTGCATCACACCAAGCGGGATTTGGCCGACACCCTGCTGGAGGGCAGTGATCAGGCGGCTAAGCTCTCGTTGAGTGATTTGTTGGATATCTTGAAAATTGAATAACAAATCCGGTCGATCTCACACTTTCAGAAACGAGTCTCTCCTACCTTGGTATTGCTGTCTGTAAAGTGTTTTCAGTTCTTCCGTCATAATCCCAATAGCTTGTGATTTTATGCAAATAGTAGGTTTAATTCTCAGAAATAAAAGAAATTATCACTATATAGTGTGCTTTAGCTCAACTATTTCCACATAGGCCAAAACCTATACGAAATTTCACAGTATAGTGTGATTTTTACTTTCCAGTCATAATCTTCAAAATAAGCCTATCCGTTTCCAGCATGCCTTCGGCACCGATTCGAGTCAGGTTGCGGATGGTCTGGTCTACATCGTTGTCCACGATGCCTTCCACTTGGGTAATCACTTTGTTTTCGATGGCCATAAGGGCTGAAATGACGGCTGTGGAGGCGGCGGACATCACTTTGATGGAGCAGCTGGGTTTGGCGCCGTCGCAAATGATGCCGGTGAGGTTGCCGATCATGTTTTTGATGGAGAAGCTGATTTGATCGCGGGTACCGCCCATTAAATAGGTGATGCCGCAGGAGGAGCCGATGCCTGCAATCATGGCGCCGCAGAGGGCGGAGAGTTTACCGAGACTTTGTTTGATGTAGATTGCCATGAGGTGGCTTAGGGTGAGAGCACGAATCAGGGAATCTTCGGAGGCACCGGTTTCTTCGGCGTAGATGGTGACCGGAAGGGTGGCAGTGATTCCTTGGTTGCCGCTGCCGGAGTTGCACATTACCGGAATGAGGGCGCCGGCCATGCGCATATCACAGGCTGAAGTGGTGGTGGAGAGGATGCGGGTGAACATGCTGTCGCCCATGACTTGACGGGCGATGGGATGATTACCGATCAGGCCGATGGAGTGGCCGTAGAAGCCTTTACTTGACTCCAAAGCAACATTTTGGTTGAGTTCTGCGGCCTGCAGTATAAAACGGAGGTCGTCGAGAGGTGTTTGTTTGGCAAAGTCGCAGACTTTGTCGAAGGTGAGTTCGAGGGAGTCGGAAGTGGTGGTAATTTCTTTCGAGGCGGTGGTTGAAAGTAAAATTTCACCGTTCCGTTCCATATGCGTGAAGCGGGTGTGGTCGCGGCTGATGATGACCATGACGCGATCGTTGCCGTTGGTGGCTTCCACCTCTATATAGAGTTTATCCGTTGCATCTTCTTTTTGTTCGATGGAAATGACACCGGAATCCATGTAGGTTTTGGCCAGCTCGAGCGTCGAAGGGGTGACGTCTTTGAGGACTTCGAGGCCGTATTCGGATTTGCCGACCAACACACCAATGGCGACAGCAATGGGAAGGCCGTACATGCCGGTACCGGGGATGCCGACTCCCATGGCGTTCTTGAGAACGTTGGCACTCAGGCGGACGATGAGGTTTGTGGGTTGGGCGCCCAGCACTTCGGCGGCTTTGGAAACGGCGAGTGCCACGGCAATGGGTTCGGTACAGCCGATGGCGGGTACGACCTCGGCATGCATCAGTTTTATAATGGAAATGGTATCGTTTTCAGTCATCAGAGCGGATTTTATAGAAAAAAACAAAATTAATGAATAAAAACGATAGAAAATACAGTTATCCTATTGATAGGATTGTTAACTTCACCGTTCGAAAAAATTATACCCTTTTTGTGGTAGGATTCCGATGAGATATAGATCGTAATTTCGCTTCGCACATTTTTACATTTCGCTTCGCTATTTGGTATAAACTCAAAAATTGATTGGTATGAGAAAATTTTACACGACTCTTAGTTTATTATTGGTGATTGCATTGACGGTCGGTGCAGTTCCTGCTCCCACTGCGACTTTTTCTTGGGCACTCGGCGGAGGCGGTGCGACCGGTTCCGATTATGCTTCGGATATTACAACGGACAACAGCGGGAATATTTTTTTGATGGCGTCCTTTTTAAGTTCGGCAACTTTCAACAGCATCACTGTAAATGGGTCGGCCAAGGGCTCGGGTTCAAGCTTTGACAAGAGCCTATTAATCGCTAAAATGAGTCCTAACAAAACAAATTTGTGGAACATCATTTCCAATGTCGGTGTTTTCAATCCGGTAGCCATGGCAACTACGCAAGATGGTTCATTGATTGTGACCGGTAGCGTGCGTGCTGTTAAGAATACGGCGGGTCAAACCACCACGGCAAACATTGTGGATGCTGCCGGTACGGTTACTACTTTTACAGATCTGGGCAATGCTGTTACTGATGTGCAGACCGTTGTGGCCAAGTTCAACGCCAACGGTATCGTCCAATGGGTCAAGGAAATCAATTCCAGCGCCTCCAAGGATACGTTGGTGGAACCTACTGCTTTGGTTGTTGATATCAATGGCAATGTCATTATGACTGGTGTTTTCACCAAGACTGCTGTTTTCCAGGCTGCTTCGCCGATTTCGATTTCAACCACCAATACGACTCAGGGGGCGTTCGTTGCCAAACTGAGCGGAACGAATGGGGATGCCATTTGGGGCAAGACGACTTCGGGCGGTGTCATTTCAGAAAACATGAGTGCGTTGGCTCTCGATGCGGATGGTGTAAGTGTTTATTTTGCCGGTTCTGCCAAGAATCTGGCTGTACCCGTGGTTGTGAACGTTGGCCCCACACTGTCGTATACTCCGAGCATCTCACCGAGTTTACTTTTGGTAAAGCTCGATGCTAGCGGCACACCTATTTTTGTGCAGAGTCGTGCTTCTTTGTCAACAGACGCGACCAAAGGTGATATCCGCGTGAAAGACATCGTTGTCAAGGATGGTAAGTTTATTGTCGGTGGTTCCTTCCAAGGCAGCTACGGCGGCTATCAGTTCGCCGGTGGTGCATTGACGGCTTCGGCTACCTACTTGAATGGTTTTTTAGCTGCTTTCAATGGTACTGACGGTACCGATGTTTGGCAAAAAGCAATTACAGCTCCTGCCATTACGGACGTGATCGGTTTGGCAATCGGTATTAACGGCAATGTTTGGGCACACGGTACAACCTACAATGCTATCGGCACTGTAACTCCTGGTGATTGTTCCTTTGGCAACGGCATTGTATTGACAGATGCAGCAAACAAATTTGGAGACCTCTTCCTTGCTTCGTTCAGTCCCGCTACGGGGTTGGCTGCAGAAGCACATTGGGCAGGCAAAAGCTCGGGTTCTGAAACAGCCAACGCGCTGACAGCATTTGGTTCGAATCTATATTTGGCTTCGACAACAAACGGTGCCCCAATTACGTTTGAAATTGCTGGCAACACGTATACTCGACTGGGAACATCTTTCGACTTTGTATTGCAGAACTATACGGTGACGGCTACCGGTGTCAACCAAGTACGTACAGATGCCGTTTCCAGTTATTTCGAATTGGCTACCCGCTCGGTCGTGGTAAAGAATGCAGGAGCCTATTCGTCCGTTTCGTTGTATAACCTGATGGGGCGTGTAGTGGGAACTTCGGCTGTCAACGCCAACGAAGCCCGTTTCAGCAATTTGCAGCAAGGTGTTTATGTAGTTGGTGCTACGAAAGTGAATGGCAGCCGCGTAAGTGTAAAAGTTACTGTACAGTAAATAATTAACTATGACGTTCACTGGTTCCGGCACGCCTTTAGGCCGGAATCAGTGAATGTTTTTTATCAAATATGGTTCGTCGGAAAAATTTGCTTTTAGTTTTGCTTTTAGCTTCGGTATCCCTGGTTCATGCGCAGAAATTCGTTGTGACCGGAGTGATTACCGATAGGGATACCCGTATGCCCATTGTGATGGCGAATGTATTCCTGAGTGAAACGACGCAGGGGACGACTTCGGACGAAAAGGGTGTTTATGAAATCAGAAATTTAGGCAAGGGCAGGTTTCATTTGTGTTCGTGCTATTTGGGTTACGAAGCTTTTGACACCATTATTACCGTGGACAAGACTTTGCGGGTCAATATTCGTTTGGTTCCAACCTCCCTGATGCTGAAGGAAGTCAATGTGATGGCACGTGAAAAGAAGACAGCTTCCACGACATCGTCCATTCAGCGGGCGGCCATTGAGCATTTGCAGCCGTCGAGCATGGCGGATGTCTTGCAGATGTTGCCTGGTGGTTTGCTTTCGGATTCGAAGCTGAATGTATCGAATCAGGTGTCGATGCGGCAAGCGGGCAGTGATATGAATACGGCGATGGGGACGGCTGTGGTGCAGGATGGAGTACCAATGTCGAACGATTACAACATGCAGTCGTTTTATGGAACGAGTTCAGCCGATGTAGCCAGCAGCAAGAGTTCGGTCAACAGCGGGGTGGACATGCGGCAGATTTCGACCGACCATGTGGAAGAAGTGGAAATCATTCGCGGGATTCCTTCGGTGAAGTATGGGGATTTGACGAGCGGTGCCATCATTATTAAATCGAAAAAGGGTGCGACGCCGATGACCATTCGTGTAAAATCGGATCCGCTGAACAAACTGGTGTATGCCGGCAAGGGTTTTAAGCTGCCCGGTGAATGGGGTACGCTGAATTTCGGGATTGATTATACCAAATTTGTGTCGGACCAGCGGAGTCCGTTCGACCAATATCAACGCATTACGTCCAATCTGAGCCACGAGCGGAAGATTGGCAAGAATTTTACGACATCCACGCAAATGGCGTATACGGGAACCATCGACAAGAAAATCAGTGATCCGGATGTGATGAACAAGGAGGATAATTACCGTTCGAATTACAACAGCGTCCGGTTCAGCAATTCGGGAACTTGGAACATTGGACGTGGGATGTTGAATAAGTTTGAATACACGGTATCCGGGCAATATGCAAACGATGTGTTGGAAAGGACCAAGACGGTGACGCTGAATTCACCGATGGGACTGACGCTGAATACTATACCGGGAGAATCGCTGGGTTTCTTTTTACCGTCCGAATACCTTTCGACGTATACCGTGGACGGGAAGCCGTTCAATTTTTATTCGCAGGTGACAGCGTATCTGCAGCCGAAAATCGGTGAAACGTTCAATAATATTTTGTTGGGGGCTGAATTCAGATTGGATAAGAATTTCGGGGATGGCGCCCTATACGACCTGTCCAGGCCGCCGTTTCCAACAATGAGTTCATCGAGCAGGCCGCGGGCGCCCAAGGACATTCCTTCCATGCAGAAGCTGATTCTGTTTGGGGAAGAGCATTTCAAGGCCAACCTAGGGGAAGGCAAACTGGATGTGACGGGTGGGCTTCGTGCCACGCGTCCGGGGAACATTGCTTCGAGCAGTACCTTACATAATAAAATCTACGCAGAGCCCAGATTGAATGCGAGTTACCAGCTTCCGGAGTTCAAAGTGGGGGAAACTACTATCAATTTGACACTAAAGGGTGGCATGGGAGACCAGGTGAAGTTCCCGACGGCCATGCAGCTGTATCCGGAGAAGGCGTATTATGATATTTCGGAACTGAACTATTATACTGCAAAAGAGGCGAATAGATTGATTTATCTGCTGACGGTAGTGAAAAATAGAGAAAATTTCGAGTTGATTCCTGCCCGGAACCGCAAGATTGAAGGGGGCTTTGATTTGAGTTTCGGTGGCAACACGCTGAATCTGACGGTTTTCCACGAAAACGAACGGAACGGTTTCGAGGCGCAGAGCTTGTATTTCCCGCAGGTTTATAAACTATATAATCCGCAGTCTTTTACGGGAACAGGGGTACCGACGGTGGCGGATTTCACCTACGTGGACAAGGCGATGTTCCTCTCCTACTCCTCGACGACCAATGCGGCGGTGGTGCAGAAAAACGGGATTGAGTACCAGTGGACCACGCGGAAAATCAAGGCCATCAACACGGAAATCGTGGTCAATGGGGCGTGGTTTCAGACGACCTATGACATCAGTGCGGATCGGTATGAGTATCCAACCATCGTGACAAATGGTGATTATTTCAAATACATGGGCATTTACAAGGCAGGCGACAATAGCAAGGTGCGCGAGCAGCTGAACACGAACCTGTTCCTCAATACGCATTTGTCGAAGCAGCG
>Ga0209430_1001371_pt1 | contig 18235 bp, 13 predicted proteins | sample BarGraIncub1133A_FD_184504 | JGI IMG/M metagenome (GOLD analysis project Ga0209430, IMG submission 184504) | Arctic peat soil microbial communities from Barrow, Alaska - Barrow Graham LP Incubations 11-33A (SPAdes) (version 2) | ecosystem: Environmental > Terrestrial > Soil > Wetlands > Peat... | reverse complement strand
CTTGATTGGATTGAGGTTATCTCTTCCCTCATAAATAGCACCCTTTGTATCACAGAGAACAACTTTTCTGAGACCCATCGAGAAAAGAAGCTTTGTAATCGCGATAGCAGCTGAACCAGCACCATTTACAACTATAGAAACATCTTCCATTTTCTTCCCGACAAATTTTAATGCATTAATAAGACCTGCAGCTGTAACAATTGCAGTACCATGTTGGTCATCATGGAATATTGGAATATCACATTCTTCTTTCAATCTCTTCTCAATTTCAAAACATCTAGGAGCTGAGATATCTTCTAGATTTACACCACCAAAGCTACCAGCTAGTAGCTTAACAGTGTTTACTATAGTATCAACATCCTTTGATTTAATGCAGAGAGGGAATGCATCAACATCTCCAAAAGTCTTGAAGAGTACGCATTTTCCTTCCATAACTGGCATTCCAGCTTCTGGCCCTATATCACCCAAACCTAGTACAGCTGTACCATCAGTAATAACAGCTACTAAATTATGTCTTCTAGTATATACATAAGAAAGTTCTACATCCTTCTGTATTTCTAGGCATGGCTGAGCAACACCTGGTGAGTAAGCTAACGAGAGATCTCTTGAATTCTTTAGTGAAGCTCTACTTACTACCTCTATTTTGCCGCCCCACTCTTCGTGAGCTTTAATTGAATCTTCATAAATAGTTCCCATTTTTTTATCTCCCCCATACGTTTTAAAGTTAAAATTCCGTTTTATTTTCTCAATTCTCTAATTCTACACTATTGTTAAATCTTTCACAACTACTTTTTAAAATTTATATCCAACTTTTTCAAAATTTAAATTGAACCTTTTTAAAGTTTCGATTTAAATTTATAAAGCTTTATATATCTTTAATTTCATTAATAATTGCCTTAACCTGCTCAGCTGAATGTCTCAAAAGCTGTAATTCTGCGTCAGTGATGTTTAATTCAAGAACTCTTTCAGCTCCGCTTCCACCAACTATTGTTGGAACATTTACTAATACATCTTTAATACCATATTGTCCATCAAGCACAGTACCAATAGGCATAATTGTGTTAAAGTCCTTCAAGATTGATTCAACGATTCTATTGATTGAAAGAGCTATACCATAGTAAGTTGCTCCCTTATTCTTTATGATTGTTGCACCAGCAGCTTTAACCTCAGAAAAAAGCGCTTCTTTGTCAATGCTTAAGCCACTAGCCTTCACATAAGCGTCAAACTGTGTACCAGCAATGTGAGTGGCACTCCATAATGGCAACTGTGAATCACCATGTTCACCAATAATATAGCCGTGAACGTTAGCAACGTCTACATCCAATGCCTTACTTAAGAGAGTTCTGAATCTAGCACTGTCAAGTACTGTACCTGAACCTATAACTTTGCTTGCCGGTAAACCAGACCATTTTTGTGTCATATATGCCAAAACATCAACTGGATTTGACACACTAAGAATTACACCATGGTTGTAATACTTCATAACTTCAGTAACTATACTCTTCATTATTGAAGTGTTTTTCTTTGCAAGGTCTAAACGTGTTTCACCTGGTTTTCTAGCAGCGCCTGCAGTTATAACTATAACATCGCAATTTTTAACATCTGAATAGCCACCTGAATAAACTGCCATATTACCACAGAATGACAATCCATCGCTAATATCAAGAGCCTCACCATAAGCTTTTTCCTTGTTTACGTCAATTAATACTAATTCAGTTACTAAATTATTTATAGACATCGCATATGCTGCTGATGCTCCAACAAATCCTGCTCCTATAACAGCTACTTTATATCCCATCAAAAATACCTCCATTTTTTTCACAATTACTTTATAGCGTAGCATAAAATGTTTTAAGTTACAATCAAAATAATAGTTTTTATAGTCGAATCAATTACCGTAATACCTCGTTATTTAAGAATATGTCCTTTATTGTCACCGAATCTATTAATTACTGTCTTTTTCGCTAGACGTGTATAAAAAAATATTTTACCTGTACCCCGAATTTATAATATTAAATCCTGAACCAATTGAGTTTTGCCTTTTTTATATATTTATTATTTGTTTTATTGCAGTTAAACACATAAAAAAAAGACGAATGCCGTCTTTTTTTTGCAGAATATATTTTTAGCAATAACTAAATAATAAAACACGATATTCCTTAGTTACGATTTCTCTCATAAACAATTCTAAGTCCTTCCAGAGTAAGTGTTGAATTAACTTCACTTATTGACTTGGATTCCTCAGCGATTAATCTAGCTAGACCTCCTGTAGCAATTACCTTTGCAGCTTCTTCTTGCATTTCATGCTTTATCCTCTTTACTAGATAATCGATTTGGCCAACATATCCATAAAAAATGCCCGATTGCATGCTTGATACGGTATTTTTTCCAATCACATTCTTTGGCTTTATCAAGTCAATTCTGGGAAGTTTGGCTGCCTTCTGATAAAGAGCCTCAGCACTTATTTTTATACCAGGGCATATGACACCACCTAGATACTCACCTTTTGCAGATATAGCACAAAATGTAGTAGCAGTGCCCATGTCTACAATTATTAGAGGCCCTCCATACATCTCAAATCCAGCTACTGCATTCACTATCCTATCGGCACCAACTTCTTTTGGATTTTGACATCTAATGTTAATGCCTGTCTTTGTTCCAGGGCCAATGATCATAGGATCAACTTTAAAGTACTTTTTTATAGAATGCTCAAGAGTGTACATTATGGAGGGAACCACTGACGCAACAATAACTGCATCAACTTTTTCGGCTCTAAGTTTCTCATGGCTGAACAAACTTAACAAGAGCATTCCCAATTCATCTGCGGTTCTCTCTTTATCGGTACTAAGACGCCAGCTTGCAAGAAGATCCTTGTCTTCAAAAACGCCTAATACAATATTTGTATTGCCAACATCCACTACAAGAATCATATTATCCTCCACGAGCCGAATTGCGATCACAAAATGTAATGATTTTTCTACCCTCAATACACAACGAGGCGTATAAAGGAGGATAATTAGCCATGTGAGTTTTGCGTAGTGCAACTAAGCAAAAATTTCGAACGGCAACTAATTCAAGTTATAAACCAAGCCTCATGCTCTTAATTTCTTTTAATTCAAGCTCTATTTCTTTTTCTATTATGTTTATATCATTAGCAATATCCTCTACAGACTCTTCAGAACGTGGTTTAATAGCAGGTCTCTGGTTATGTTGTCTGTATGGCTCTCTGGTGTCTCTGAAACCATCTCTATTTGGGGTGTTGTCTCTATAATAATTTCTTTGGTGATTATCCCTTGGAGCATTATCCCTCTGTACATTATCTCTTGGGGCGCTATCTCTCTGTACATTCTCCCTTGGGGCACTATCCCTCTGTACATTCTCTCTTGGGGCACTATCCCTCTGTACATTCTCTCTGAGCTGATTATCCTTTGGATTATTTTCTCTCTTTTGGTTATCTCTTTGTTGATATTCTCTTGGTTGGTTGCTACCGCTCTGCTGATTTTCTCTTGGAGGGCGATTGTTTCTTGTATTATTTTCTTTCTGATGGAATTCTCCATCCTTTTGAAATGTCTTTTGAGGAGAATTTGAATGAATAGGCTCACTTGCCCGTTCACCATCTTTTGAAAAATTACTCTTTCTAGGGTATTCGTTTTTTTTAACCACTGATAAATTCCTCCTAAACTCAATTTGCTAATACACACTAGCACCTTATGTATAGCCCAACAATCCTCTTACCTGTATTTCGCCTGATGATAGTTCTCTAACTACTCCATCATTACATTTTACAACAAGCTTGCCATCCGAGGCAATGGATTGCGCTAATCCATTATATTCAATATTCTTAAATAAGAGCTTTACTTCTTTCCCTAAGGTTACAGAATATCTGCTCCATCTATCTATGATCTCTTGCGTATTTCCTTTTAGCATGACACTGTACGTCTCTTCAAACCTGGTCAGAATGCTTCCGAGCACTTTTACCCGCGAAACGGGTATCCCAGTATGTATTTTTAATGAAGTAGCTTTATTCTTTATTTCATCATCAAATGTACTTAAAGCCTGATTTATATTGATGCCTATGCCTACTACAACATAATTAACATGTCCAGGCTCGGCGCTCAGCTCAGTAAGAATTCCACCTAATTTACAATTATCTAGTATTATATCATTTGGCCACTTGATTCCGCAAACTATTCCTTGAGCTTCGAAAATTCCTTCCACAACCGCAACCGATGCTGCAAGTGTAACTATCTGAATATCTTCTGGCTCCAAGTCTGGCCTCAAAACAATTGTGAACCATAATCCCTCACTATTATATGACTTCCACTCCCTGCCCACTCTTCCGCGTCCCATAGTCTGCTTTTCAGAAACAACAATAGTTCCATGCGCACAACCATCATTTGCTATTTTCTTTGCGTAATTGTTCGTAGAATCAATCTCTTGGAAATGGATTACTTCATGTCCAATTAACTGTCCCTGGGGTATTATCAGTTCTCTTCCATCAAGTAAATCAGGTATCCCTGCTAATCTATATCCTTTTTTTGAGGATGACTCAATATGGTAGCCATCTTTTCGAAGTTCATTTATGTGTTTCCAGATAGCTGTCCTGGATACACCGAAATTTTTACTTAACTCTTCGCCTGAAATATAGTCTGTATCCTTTTTAAGTTTTTCTAAAATCAGATTTTTCAAGTTCACACCTGCTTACAGAACATATTTATATCTGGCTTTTTTACGCAATAAGTCCTACCTAATTGATTTTTAAAAACTGATGTTCCTGTATTAATGTTTTCTATTCTATCAAATTTTGTAAAATATGCAATCTTATCAAGAAAATAATATAGCAGTGAATTATCCATATCTGTATATTGCTCCCGGAGTTCCTGCAAAATATTATTTATATACAGTTCCTCTGAATTTGAATATATCACTGGAGAATCCATTCTCTTGTCTAGAATAGACGCTTCCCCCGCTAAAATAGTGGTAGTAATAAGACACTCTGGGAGTCTGTATGAACCAAAACGGTATTGCTCTATAGGAACTATCGTTTTGTAATAAAGCTCCATATCTTTACTCTTTCCCAGAATAGCCTCATATATAAACCTGTCCGCAACAAAGCATTTTCCACTTTTCACCTGTATCTTCAAGCATCTGAAAGAACTAGATTTATATAGCTCCAAGTCATCCTTGGGGTTTATTAGCCCTGAAAAGCACAGCTTCTTTTCCCCATCTATTACAACCTCTTTATTATGAAATGTAGATAACTTAAATCCACAATCGATTATGTTGGATACATTTTCAGACTTTGCATAATAATAAACCTCTGGCATTTATACACCCCATTTGCATACCCTTTTAAAACTTCCTAAGGAATTACTAAATAATAAAAAGCTCTTTAGGAGGAAAATATCCTCTTCAAAAATGGGAAGTTATTATTAAGTTGTTCCTGGATATCATTATAATACATTTTGTTGGATTCTACCATATAGGAGTGAATTATTGGAAAGGAACAACTAAATAATAAAATACGCTTTCTCATTAAAAGTGCGAAGTTATTATTAAGTTGTTCCTACTCTTGTCTCTTATTCAAAATGTTGACTTAAAGATGAGTTTGAAATGTCTTTCAAGTCAACGCTACTCGAATTTAAGCTATTTTCTATAATTAGATTTGTTTCCTCCTGTTCTTTCTTAAATTTTGTTATCATTTGAATGGCCTGCTCAAATTCTTCATAAAACAATACTATCATATCCCCTGGTCTAGCGTCTAACATGGCTTTTTCAAGCGCTTCAGTCTCATTTAATATTATTTCTACGTTCTCCCTTTTTGCTCCAGCATTTATTATGCTGGCTTCAAGCATCTCTGCTACCTGTCTACTTTTGCGTCCTCTTAAATCAACATCTTCTCTTATATAAATTTGCCCGAACGACTTAGCGCATAGCTCCCCGACTTCCTTTATGTTTGAATCCAGCCTATCTCCAGGCATTCCCACAATTCCTACCAAGCGCTTGGCTTTAATCTTTTGAATGAACTTCACGACAGAGCAATAGCCCGCTATATTGTGACCATAATCTATCATTACCTTAAAGCTTCCCATATCAAAAATATTAAACCTGCCTGGATTTAACCGTACGTCTGGCTGGAATGAACTCATACCTTTTTTTATGACCTCAAGTGGAACCTGGAGTCCAATTAAAGCAGCTATAGCAGCTAGAGAGTTTTCAATATTGCATTCCACAAGCCCTCCATATGTTATGGGAATATTTTTCAAACAAATAAGTGGTATCTTTTTCGCATCTTTTAGCATCCAGACAAAACCGTCCCTAATGTATACAGCAATATTATTAGGGTTTTTACAGTGCTTCTTAAGAATTGGATTTGTTACTATCCTACTGAACATAATTACCTTACTTCTAACCCTATCCAGTATATATGGTGTCATACTATCATCAGCATTTATTACTGCATATCCATCAGGCTTAATAGCTTCTATGACAAGAGCCTTCGTATTCGCAAGCTCCTCTATGGTATTTATTCCATCAATTCCAAGATGGTCATCACTGATGTTTACTAAAACACCTACATCTGCGAGGTCATATCCAAGGCCCTTTCGAACTATCCCGCCCCTTGCAGTTTCTAATACTGCGGCATCTACTGCCTTGTTTGATAATACGAGCCCTGCGCTCACAGGCCCAGTTGTGTCACCTTTCTGAAGGCATTCAGCTCCTATAAATATTCCACTTGTTGTAGTCATTCCTACGTTAAGCCCCATTAGTGAAAGAGTATGTCTAATAAGCCTTGTTGTTGTTGTCTTGCCATTTGTGCCTGTGATCGTCACAATTGGAATGCTATAACCGCAATTATCAGGATACATCATCTCGAGTATATCCTCAGCAACATCCACAGCCTCTCCCTCACTTGGATGGAGGTGCATTCTAAGTCCAGGACCTGCATTTACCTCAATAATTGCACCCGAGCTAATATCTATCGGGCAAGATATATCCTCTGTTGCGATATCTATTCCCGCAATGTCCAATCCCACAGCGCGGGCTGCGGCTATGGCATAATATGCATTTTTCGGGTGTATATCTTGTGTACAGTTTTTCGCTGTACCTCCAGTACTTATGTTTCCATTCTGTCTGAGACTGACACTTTGTTCTGGTTCTAAAACACTCTCACGAGAAAAGCCCTGAGCTTTGAGATAACTTATAGCTATTTCATCAAGTTTAATATATGTTAACGGTTTTTCGTGGTCTTCTCCTCTTAAAGGATTCATATTTTCTAGCTTAACCAGTTCTGAGATTGTACTGATGCCATCTCCGATGACTCTGGGCGGCATTCTCTGCGCTACTGCGCTTACTCGTCCTCCAACAACTAGCACACGATAGTCATTTCCACTTATATATTTTTCTAGAATCATTGTATTTGAATATTTTTCAGCTTCAAAAAAGGCTTGCTGTATTTGGCTCTCAGATATTATATTTACAGTTACACCTTTACCTTGATTTGAATCCAACGGTTTTATAACCAGTGGAAATCCCACACTTTGTACTGCTTCTAATGCCTCCTGTAGACTTTTGACAGCTAGCCCATATGGGACAGGTATATTATTATCCATCAAAATTCTTTTGGTGAGCTGCTTATCAGATACAATATCCACTGCGATGCTGCTTGTACTATCTGTAAGAGACGATTGGATTGTTCTGGTGTTTTTGCCATATCCCAGTTTTAAAATACTTCCGGTTCCCACTCTGCTGACAGGGATATTCCTCTTTTTTGCAGCTTGATAGATAGCCTTTGTGCTTGGTCCCATGTCAGTTTCTAAAGATAATTTCTTCAAATCACGAATTATACTGTTAATGTCAATTTGTGAACCTTCAGCAAAAGCCTTCACTATTTCAATAACTTTTCTCCCACATTCAATGGAAAAAACTTCATTTATATATTCATATATAATGAAATATTTGGATGAAGTCCCTAACTGCCTTGTTTTCCCGTATCTGACGGGATAGCCCATCCTGTTCTGAAGCTCTATTATCAAATGCTCTGCCACATGTCCTATATAAGTACCTTCTATTAAACGTTCCCCAAAGCCACCAGCATACCCCAGTCCGCAAGTATGTTCCGTTATTTCAGGGAAGTGCTCCAGCAGCCTCTTATTAAAGCCAGGTATTTCTCTTGTGGGACCAGCCTCAAAAATCCCTATGTCTAGTATCATACGAATTACCGGCCGATGACTATATATATTCCTACCTTGAAAGCAATAAATGCTTTGAATTTGCACCTGAAAATCCTCCTAATGATTAGATAACTGCGCATTTATTTTTTAGTTGCTACTACCGTTCTTTTGTTCAAATCAAATCCGAAGCCACTAGGTAAAACATGTATAGTGAGATTTGATAATGCTATTACTTCTTTTGGATTAAGCTCCGAAACATTTGATTCTTGAATTGTACTTCCATCAACTACAGTTACGCAATTTGTTCCAACTACCTCAAACGAGGCATTTGAACGTACTTTAATTGCGGTATCCTCATCAATTCCAATACCCAATATTGATGGATTCTGTGCAACGCCCACAAGCAATCTGCCAAGCCTTCCTCTCTGTTCAAAATGCTGATCAATTATCACATTTCCCAGAAATCCTAGGCCTGGGGACATTCCTAGCGTGCATTTCCTCGCAGGTGAATTACTATCTCCGTCAACAATCATTGTACTGCTCATAGCAGATGCACCCGCACTTGTGCCTATCATTGGTACGCCTTTCTTATACATATCCAAAAGAGTTTTAAATGTTTTGGTTCCACCTAATATACTTGTGATTCTTAACTGATCCCCTCCTGTAAAAAAAACACCTGTAGCACCTGATATTCGGAGTGCAACAGAGTCATTATTGGCATCAATTCTATTATCAATATTTAGAACATCTAAAAATTCTACCCCAAGGCGTGTAAATACTGCTCTGTATTCCTCTCCAACCTCTTGAGGTTTTTGTGTTGCAGTGGTTATTACAACAATTCTTGCTTCAGTTCCTCCACACATATCAATTGCATGCTTTAGTACCGAACTACGCCCCCATTTGTCTTCTGCACCCCCAATTATTAATAGGTTGCAATTAACGAACTCACTCATTGTTTTCCTCCATAACATAACAAATAGTGGGAGTTTTCCCCCTCAAAATTTCAGAACTCGTTATCCAAAGTCTTAGCGCCACTTATCCCACTGCAGAACCAGAAGTATTAGCGGTGGTAGACCCAGGATAGAATATTAGTGCTAAAAACTAGGCCTATTCCCATTAAAGCAATAGATGACACAACTAGATATACTCCAATCCTGCTTTTGTTGTTTTTAGTGGCAAGAATACCTGAAACTACACCTATCATCCCAAATACAAATGGATATATAAATAGTGATAAAACAGCAGCTATCCAACCTGCCAAAAGTAATATCCCCTTTTTTAAGTTCTCATTTTGATTAGCAATTTCCTGAACATTCATAGTAGCCTCCATAATCCATATATTCCGTTACCTTTCACTGCATATTATTTACAATTTATGATGTTTATATTCACCCTGCTTAGTAGTTATAAGAAACAAAATCTTGTTATTAGAGAAGTGTTGTGAGAAGATATGTATTAATGATTTTTTATTTAATTTTTGATATTTTTTCTTTGGGGGTCTACATAGAATGGTTTCAAGAAAGTCTAAGCTATTTGCTATTGCTGCAATGCTACTAACAGTGGTATTCTGGGGGTACTCTTTTGTCAGTACCAAAATAATACTAGGTGAGCTCCCACCCATTACAATAGCCTTTTTCCGTCAGATTATAGCGTCTGGTGTTCTTGTTGTATTTCTTTTTGTAAAGAAACTCTTTGTAAAAATGCCAATGAAGGATATTATTCTTTTGGCTGCTTCCTCATTTTTTGGCATAAACCTATATTTTCTATTTGAAAATATAGGTTTGAAATACACAACAGCTTCAAATGCATCTATCATCATCGCCGCTGTACCGATCTTTACTCTTGTTACTGAATCGTTATTCTATAAGTTTAAAGTATCAAAGAGATTAATTGCCTGTGTTATTGTCTCCACTATAGGTGTATTCGGGGTAATTTTTGAGAATGGCTCTTTGGATTTTTCTTCTGGATCAACAAAGGGAAACTTATTAATGATAGGAGCTGTGATTTCCTGGGTTATATATACTATTATTTGTAAAAGTCTTACTGGAAAATATAATGGGATAGTAATCACTGCATATCAAATGATAGCAGGCTCTATCCTCTTCATTCCTTTTGTTATTCCTGATATAAGCCAATGGCATGGCATTTCAACCTACTCATTAATTAATTTACTATATCTAGCGCTCTTTTGCTCAGCACTTGCATATTATTTATACAATCTTGCTGTAAAAAGCCTTGGTGCTACTATTTCATCTATGTTTCTAAATCTCATTCCTGTAGTTTCAATTATCGGTGGAGTACTTGTTCTTGGCGAGAAAATTTCTTTGCTACAAATCGGGGGCATGCTCTTAATCATGCTTAGTCTGTTCTTTGTAAGAAGCAGACAAAGTAATAGTCAGAACAAAACTATGTTATTAACAATAAAAAAGAACTGAGGTGATTAGCCTCAGTTCCAGATATAAAACTATAAGTTAAGTTAATAAAACTAAAAATGGAACGCTTTATACACCTAACCTACTATTACGTAATTGCTCGTTGCTAGTGAAATTGTTCTTCACAACATGCCCTTTTAGCGGCAATATTTTTTCGTGCACTGCATCAAGCAACCAATCAACCTGAGGGAAGAAGTACTCTTCTAGTTCATATGCCGGAGTAATCCAATCTCTAGCACCAACTACCACTGGAGGTGCATCTAGCTCATCAAAGGCCAACTCACTGATTGTCTGTGCAATATCCTTCAGATGGGAGCCACGTTCGCAAGCATCACTTGCTAGTAGTATCCTGCCAGTTTTCTTCACAGACTGCAATACCTTTTCATAATTAAACGGTACTATGGATCTAGCATCAATGATTTCTGCTGAAACCCCATATTTTTCTTCCAGTATTTTGGCCGCATCAAGTGCTCGATATAGGGTTGCACCTATAGTCAAAATAGTTAGATCAGTACCTTCCTTCTTTATATCTGGCTCACCAATTGGAATTTCATAATATTCTTCTGGTACTCCTTCAGTATGGAACATTTCTCCAATTTCATAAAGTCTTTGGCTTTCAAAGAATATAACAGGATCTGTACCCATTAGCGCACTGTTCATGAGGCCTTTAGCATCATAAGGTGTTACAGGGAAAACAACTTTTAACCCTGGGATATGAGCACACAGCGAGGTCCAGTCTTGAGAATGCTGTGCACCATACTTGGAACCAACTGATATACGCAGCACAACAGGCATTTTCAACACTCCAGCACTCATAGACTGCCATTTTGACATCTGGTTGAATACTTCATCTCCACATCTGCCCAAAAAGTCAGCATACATAAGCTCTACAATGACTCTTCCACCGCAAAGACCATAGCCTACTGCCGTGCCCACAATTGCGCCCTCTGATATTGGAGAATTGAACAGTCTGTTGTATGGTAGCGCTTCAGTCAGACCACGATAAACCGCAAATGCCCCACCCCAATCTCTGTTTTCTTCACCATAAGCAATTAAAGTAGGATCTGTATAGAATTTATCAAAGATTGCTTCAAATACTGCATCTCTAAAATTATAGAGCTTGTTTTTTGAAACAGGTTTTCCTTCATACATGGCAGTACGTATTTTCTTACTGATCTGCTGAACTCTTGGGTTTTCACTCTTAGTCATCAGCACTTCACATTCCCTGTCATCCATTTTTTCTACACGCTGATTAGAAAACATCAGATCAGCGATCTGATTAGGATTCTTCATAAGATTCATTTTGGGAGATACAGTATCATCAGTTGCTAACTTGCAAATCTTGGTCATAAATATCTTTGTCTCTTCAAGTATTACATCAAATGCTTCAGACTTGGCAACACCTGCTAAGACAAGATCAGCTCTATATGTTATTAGCGAATCATGCTGCATCCATGCTTCGACTTCTTCCTTCGTCCTGTAGCTAGAGGCATCAGACGGAGAATGTCCAGTAAAGCGGTAAGTCAATGTGTCCAGAAGCACTGGTCCACGTTTTTCTTCAAGAATTTGTTTTTTGCGTTTCATAACATCTATTACTGCAAGTGGGTTGAGACCATCTACACGTTCTGCATGCATTTGCTCAGGATTTACTCCTGCGCCTACTCTGGCAAGCATATTGTAACCCATGGTTTCACCATTAGTCTGTCCACCCATTCCGTACTGATTGTTGAAGAAGTTGAGTATGAAAGGTAATCCGCCTTTGTATTCGCCTTCCCATAGTTGTTTGTATTGATCCATAGCTGCGAAGCAAATACCTTCCCAAACCGGACCGCACCCCATCGAAGCATCTCCAATATTGGCAATTACCATTCCCTTCTTGAGGTTAACCTTTTTATAAAGTGCAGCCCCTACAGCAATATCGCCAGAACCACCAACAATGGCATTATTTGGATAAATACCGAATGGAGTGAAGAAGGCATGCATTGAACCTCCGAGACCCTTATGAAAACCAGTCTCACGTGCAAATATTTCAGCTAGCGTTCCATAAACAAGAAAATCACGAGCTAGTTCTTTCACATCACCCTTATTCTTCTGCTTTCCTTCAACTACGCGCAAAATAGTACCTTCAAAATAACTTTCCATGATGGACATAAGTTCTTTGTCATTCAGTTTTTCAATGGCAGATAACCCTTTGGCAAGTATTTCACCATGACTTCTGTGGGAACCGAAAATATAATCATCCTTGTCTAAAATGAAAGCCTGACCTACAACTGAAGCTTCCTGTCCCAGTGATAGATGGGCAGGTCCTGGATGGTTATACGAAACGCCGTTATAATCATTTGTGGTCTTAATCATAGTCAGCATGGTTTCAAATTCGCGAATAATACTCATATCCCTGAAAATTCTCAAAAACTCGTCCGTGGTAAAATTGGACTTCTCATCTTCTATACTCTTTGCATATTGGTTAACAGGAATATCATTAAATTTAATCCAACTACTTTTTCGGAGTTCATTAGGATCTAAAAATTGTGACTTAGGCATATTAACAACCTCTCTCTATTATTATTTTGTATAAGCTATTTATTATCAAATTCAAAAATTGCTTCACGCAAAATTTCACATACTGTAGGATGTGGGAAAACTAGTTCCTTGATGTCATTCACTCTCATTTCAGTTTCAATCATCAACCCCGCACCATAAATAATCTCTGAAGCATAGTTGCCAATCATATGAACACCAATAAGTTTTCTGTGTTTCTTATCGATAAGTACCTTGCAAATACCATCTCCACCCTCATTTTCAGCTACGTATCTACCGCTGTACATCATAGACAGCTTGACAGCTTCAAACTCAATGCCTTTATTCTTCGCACTTTCTTCTGTTTCCCCCACACAGCCCACTTCTGGGTTTGTGTAAATAACTGATGGAATAGCATCGTAACGCATGATGTCTTTCTTGCCAAGTATGTTGTTTATGCAGACCTCAGCTTCCCTGTATGCAGTATGAGCCAACATAGAGTTACCGTTGACGTCTCCTGCTGCATATACCTCAGGAATATTTGTCTGTCCCTTCTCATTTACCTTGATCTTACCTCTCTCAACTTCAACTCCGATTCTATCCAACCCCAGTCCGTTTACAGCTGGTCTGCGTCCAATACTCATTAAAATCTTTTCGGCTGGGACTTCAAATATCTGTCCGCCCTTTTCATACACTACCGCATTTTCAAGGACTTTTGTCACCTTGGCACCCAGCTGGAACTCCACACCTTTTTTCTGATAGTTCTTCAATAAAATATCTGAAATCTCATGATCGGTATTTCCTGCTATATTATCTAGCATTTCAATAACCGTCACCTTGCTACCAGCAGAATTGAAATAAGATGCCATCTCCAGCCCAATAACACCACCGCCTACAATAACTAAGAATTTAGGAACTATCGTCAAATCCAGAATCTCACGATTTGTAAGAACCTTGCCCTTTTCAATTCCTTCTTTAACACCTGGGATAGGAGGAATAACTGGCATAGAGCCTGTCGCAATGAGTAGTCTTCGTCCAGTGTAGTTCACTCCATTAGCAACGATTTCATATCCCTCAGTATTCTTTCCTTGAATTTCTGCTGCTGCTTCAACTATTGTCACTTTGCTCTTCTTAAGCTTTCCCTTAATACCTGTTACAAGTGTTTTTACCACCTTGTTTTTACGCGCAATAACGGCTTCCTGATCAATTGAAGCATTTGTAACCGTTACACCATATTTTTCACTATGCTTTGCTCCATCTAGTAGCTTGGCAGAGTACAAAAGTGCCTTTGAAGGTACGCAGCCTTCATTCAAGCATACACCACCTATAAATCTTTTTTCGATCAAAAGCGTTGCTAAACCCGCATGACCAGCACGCTCTGCTGCCAGATACCCAGCAGGTCCTCCGCCAATAACGATCAAGTCATATACCAAACCAATCACTCCATTTCATTTGTTATAGCATGTAAAATCGTGTTTTATTATTTAATTATCCCTTAACAAGAAGACAGCTGAAGTTTTGAAGATTGTGCTTGAGCGCCTGTAGGAATTTAGCTGCAGGTGCACCATCTATTGCACGATGGTCAAAAGTTAGAGATAAGCCCATTGCTGGATAGAAAATGATTTCCCCATCCACTTCTTTTGCACGCTGCGTGATATTATTTACACCTAATATTCCGGTCTGTGGTGCATTAAGTACAGGTGTGAAACTTTCTATATCAAACGTTCCCAAATTGGTCACTGTAAAGCTACCATCTTTAAGAAGGTCAGGATTAATCTTACCTGACTGGCACTCTTTGGCCAGCGCTTTTACCTGAGAAGAAATTTCATTTAATGATTTAAAATTTGCATTAAATATTGTTGGAACCATTAGACCGCGATCTGTGTCAATGGCCACACCCAAATTTACATTCTTGAAGTAAAGCATGCTGTCCTCTAGGAAATGAGCATTCAAATCACGGAAACCCAAGAGTGTACGAGATACTGCATATAGAATTATGTCATTCAAAGTAACATTTTCAAGTCCGAACTTATCTTTCCCTGCTTTTATCTTCTTACGGAATTCCATTATTTCAGTGGCATCAAAGGAGCTATTCAGCGTTAGCTGACAGGTAGTACTAATGGAATTATACATCGCTTTAGCAATGACCTTACGAATATTTGTAATCTTGACTCTCTCGGTTTCAGACTGTAACCCTTGTAGCTGCTCAGCTGCAACATGTGTCGCATTACTACTAGTAGTTGCTACTGTGTTGACAGCTGCAGAAGCTGTGGCTAGATCAGCAGTAGTAATTCTGCCACCCAAGCCAGTACCGTTGTTTAATATAGTAGATCCTGCATATGCTGTTCTTGCAGCCGCTGTTAAAAGGAAACCCTTCTCTCGAGCTTCTAGAACGTCCCTCTCAATGATTCTACCATTTGGACCTGTTGGTGTAGTCCTGTATATATCCACCCCAGCTTTTTCAGCAAAATGCCTTGCTCTTGGAGATATCTTAATAGCTGCATTATTTGCATTTCCAACAGTAGCTGTAACTCCTGAAACATCAGCTTCCTGTACTAATGCTACATTCCCCGGTACCGAAATCGTCTGCAGCTCTGATGCTTCTGACGCTTTTGGTGCTGACGCATCCTCTGCTAGAACCTCTCCTAGCTGCCCAATAGCACATACATTATTCAGACAGGGCACATCGTCTCCCTCTTCACAGAAAACTCCAAGCATAACGCCTTCCACCTTGGATTCCTCTTCAAAACTGGCTTTATCTGTCTCATAAGAAAATAGCAAATCCCCGATTGCTACGCTATCTCCCTTTTTCTTATACCATTTTGCAATAATGCAACTTTCAACAGACTGCCCCTGACGTGGCATAATAACCATTGTAGCCATATCAAAAAAACCTCCTTGTCATTTTTTTATACATTTATATCTCTATTTTCCATAGGGTCAACTAAATAATAGTCTCTTCAAAATTGGAAGTTATTATTTAGTTGTTCTTAATCAAATTGACACAGCATTCTCAAGCAGATATTTTTCAGCGTCAATTGACCATAGTCCATTATTTTTATCAACTATCTTTGCTAATTCACAGAATAGCGGGTCACTCTTACCTTTTTCTTTAAATTCAATTATCGCAGTTAAAGGCATATTTATATTTGTATATATAAGTTTTTTACCACCAGGAATGTTAGGCAGATTGAGTGTTGTAACCACTACACTATTCAGTCCTCCAATATGAGTGATCATCGAGGCAGGATTTATAGTTCCACCTGACATCATATCCAATGATTCAATCATATCTGCAGTATTCCCGCCGCTAGTACCTACAACATGTGTCGAACTATAATGTACATCGTAAAAATTAAATTCAGCAGTAAATTCTGTATTGCTCGGTCCAGCAAAGAAATTTAGACAACCATCCTTTGCAAGTATCTTTCCTCCCATTTCGACTACAGGTCTAACAGGTGCAAGTACCATTACATCGTCATAGCCCTTGCCATTTGTTAACGAAATCAGATATTTAATAGCATCTCCTATACCTGCGGTATTGACATACTTCAGTTCCACACCATTTTTAAGGGCATCCTCTACTGTATATATAGATGCTGCTCTGGCCAGTCTTGCCTCATCAATATCTGTAACCACCAGCAGTCCCGGTTTACGGTCACAATGAATTGCATAATCAATAGCCCCTAGTCCCATTGGACCTACGCCCGCTAGAATAGCCATGTTTCCGCCTTCTATAATACCCATCTTATGCTCATAACTTCCCTGCAGTGTATGGTATTGTGCGTGAAATGTACCAACAATACAAGACATTGGTTCAGCTAGAGAGCCATAGAAGAAGGCCTGTCCTTCATAAGGAAGGAGACTTCCTGCTTCCATTACAACATTAGGAATAATGATATACGTTGCATCTCCACCAATATATTCGAAGGAATATCCAGGAGCAGCATACGGATCTTCTTTTTGATTTATAGCTGGTTGAATTGAAAACTTGCTTCCAGTCTTGAACTGATGAATCCATTTTGACCCGACACTTACAATCTCACCGCAGAACTCATGTCCGATAATGACTGGGTGAGTATCAATATTTTTTGGTACTCGTTTATGCTCATTACCTTGAGCGGAAGCCTTATAAGATGACATACAAATACTGTCAGATATTATATGGGCAAGTATTTCATCGTCTTTGATTTCAGGAAGTTCAAAATCCTCAAGTCTCAAGTCATTCTTTCCATATAAGCGTACGGCTTTTGTTTTCATATATTTTTCCTCACAATCTATCGATTTGATTCTTATTATGATTATATTACAACACGAATATAAAATCAACACATATCAACATATATAAACACAAATAAATTAATATGGACATTTTCCGCAGCACATTATATAATTAATATAAATAGAGTTCTATGTTAAATATACAAATCAACATATATAGGGGGTTTTTAAATGTCTGAATTCAGTAGATTAAAGGATAAGGTTGCCATCGTCACAGGTGCAGCACAAGGCCTTGGCGAAGCACTGGTATATAGACTTGACCAAGAAGGTTGCAAAGTGATTGTAGCAGATATTAATTATGAAGCGTCACAGAAAGTTGCGGAAAAGCTAAAAAACGCTATTGCAGTAAAAGTTGATGTTACCAATGAGGCAGAAGTGGATGCAATGGTTAAAACTGCTATGGATAACTATGGTAAATTGGATCTTCTTGTATCTAATGCAGCCATTCTGATTGCAAAACCTGTTACCGAATTCCCATTGGATCAGTGGAAACGCATGATTGATGTCAATCTTACAGGTTACTTTGTTTGTGCAAAAGCTGCAGCCAATGTAATGATTCCTAATAAAAAGGGCTGTATTATTCAAATCAATAGTAAATCAGGTAAAAAAGGTTCCTTTAAAAATTCTGCATATGCAGCTGCAAAATTCGCAGGCATTGGTTTTACTCAGAGTCTTGCACTTGAAATGGCAGAATTCGGCATACGAGTCAATGCTATTTGCCCAGGAAACCTACTAGATTCACCACTTTGGGTCAACAGTCTTTTTAAACAATATGCAGAAAATCAAGGTATTACGCAGGAGCAAGTTCGTCAGAAATACTTGAGTCAGGTA
>Ga0209430_1001370_pt1 | contig 18239 bp, 12 predicted proteins | sample BarGraIncub1133A_FD_184504 | JGI IMG/M metagenome (GOLD analysis project Ga0209430, IMG submission 184504) | Arctic peat soil microbial communities from Barrow, Alaska - Barrow Graham LP Incubations 11-33A (SPAdes) (version 2) | ecosystem: Environmental > Terrestrial > Soil > Wetlands > Peat... | reverse complement strand
TATTAGCACCTGTCTTTTCTACGGCTTCCCGAACAGATCCATAAACTGGAAAACCTTCCACGAACGTTCCCTGTTTTAAAGGATTCACACCGCCGACCACGTTGGTTCCGTATTCACTGCAGCGAAGGGTATGGAACAGCCCGGCTTTACCGGTAATTCCCTGTGTTATCAATTTTGTGTGACGATCAACAAGTATGGCCATGGTTAGGAGATTTTACGGGTTAATGAAACAGCTTTTTTGGCAGCATCATCCAAGCTGTCTGCACTTTGAATGTTTAAGCCGGAGTTGGTCAGAATTTCTTTGCCAAGCTTCACATTATTTCCCTCCAGCCTCACGACCATGGGGATTTTAAGCACGCTTTTGCTTACAGCGGCAACAATGCCAGTGGCGATGGTGTCACATTTCATAATACCACCGAAAATGTTCACCAGAATGCATTCCACCGCATGGTCTCCTGCAATTATTTCAATAGCCTCTGCAACAGCCTCTTCCGTAGCAGAGCCACCTACATCCAAGAAATTTGCCGGGCTTCCGCCACTGTATTTGATGGAATCCATGGTAGCCATGGCAAGGCCAGCACCGTTCACCATACAGCCGATGGTGCCGTCCATGGAAATATAACTCATACCCCATTCAGCAGCTTCAATTTCAGAATGTGTTTTCTCTGCGTTCGGATCTCCACCCGTTTCCAACTGGCGGTAGTTCGCGTTGTCGTCGATATCCAGTTTGCAGTCCAAAATAAGTAGGTGTTGGTCGGCGGTCACCACCAGCGGATTTATTTCCAACAGCATGGCGTCTGTATTGTAATATACAAGGTATAGTTTTTGCAAAACATCGTGGAACTGGGTAGCCAGTTTACCTTCCAATCCAAGGAAATTAGAAGCTTTTTCAAGCAACTCCCCCGAAAGCAGCTGGTTGAAAGCAGGATACAATTTCAGTATCCGTTCCGGCGTATTGGCTGAAACCGCCTCAATATCCATTCCTCCGTCGGGCGAAATCATAATGAGCGGACTCACTGCCGTTCGGTCCAAGGTGATGGCCACATAAAATTCTTTCTCAATCGGACAGGCTTCTTCAATCAAGACCAAATGGATTTTGACGCCTTCAGGCCCAGTCTGATGGGTAACCAATTGCATCCCGATCATGTGAGAGGTAAAATCCAGTGCTTCCTGTTCGTTGGTAAACAGCCGGATACCACCCGCTTTGCCACGTGCTCCGGTAAATGCCTGCGCCTTCACAACTCCTCTGGTTATCCCCAGCGTTTTCAAAGCCGTGGGTAATTCTTCCACAGACCCCACAGGCAAACTACGCGGGACAGGAAGACCAGCTTCCTTTAGGATTTTCTTGGATTGATATTCTAACAACTTCATAGTGGAAACAATTTTAAAATGGAAGCAAATGTATCTATTTTTTGCACAATTAATCGAAATGTGTGAAAAAAAAATTGAATTAACTTTTTCCCAAGAAATGGTTGTTGGTTAAAACTTTTATTGATGTGAAAATTTATTTATAAATTTGAAGTATTGAAATGATTACTTCCAACCACGAAAAATGAATGATTTACCACGATATTGTTTGTTGGGAGCTTTCCATCTAAATGGTATTGTGAAATGACTAAAATACAGATTGAATGATTTTAGCGAAGCCATTTTTGTTTTTTTAAGAGGCTTTTTCCGGGAAAATTAGCTAACCATTTGCTTATTTATTCTTGTTGGATGCTCTTATGCCTTTTTCCATAAACAATCATTACCATTTTATCCTGACAACAATAAGCCAAGCCAAAATGAAAAACCATCGAACAAAAACATTAGCCCTCGTTCAATTGAAAGGAATCATCTTATTTATCTTCTTCCTTTCTTCTGCTATCATTTACGCTCAAAAAACGGACCAACCATCCTATCCATTCCAGAATCCCGATATGCCGCTGGAAGAAAGGGTCAGCAACATTGTCTCCCTGATGACGCTGGATGAAAAGGTCGCGTTTCTCAGTCAGAGTCCAAGTGTCGAGCGTTTGGGCATTCAAAAGATGAGCCATGTTGAAGGGCTGCACGGTCTGGCTCAGGGAGCACCTGGCGGTTGGGGGCGGCGAGGTCCGGTTACCACCACTACTTTTCCGCAGTCTTATGGCATGGGCGAAACCTGGGATCCGTCAATCATCCGTCAATCGGGCGCCATAGAAGGTTATGAAGCACGTTACGTCTTCCAAAGTTCCAAGTATGGCCGTGGTGGATTGATCATGCGGGCACCCAATGCTGATTTGGGTCGTGATCCTCGTTGGGGGCGCACCGAAGAATGTTTTGGCGAAGATGCCTATTTCAATGGCGTGATGGCAGTGGCAATGATCAAGGGACTTCAGGGCGATGATCCCAACTATTGGCTAAGTGCATCGCTTTTGAAGCATTTCTTTGCCAATAGCAATGAAGACGATCGTACCAGTACATCCTCGAATTTCGATACGCGCTTGTTTTATGAGTACTATTCGCTTCCTTTTCACATGGGCTTTGTAGAAGGCGGGGCCAAGTGCTTCATGACTTCTTATAATCTGTATAACGGCGTTCCCTGCACGGTGAATTCGATGATCATGGCAGCGGCAGTCAAACAGTGGGGCGTTGACGGTGTGATTTGTACGGATGCCGGAGGTTTCAAAAACCTGACTGGTTCGCAGAAATACTATGAAAACGCCACTCAATCCGGCGCAGGTACAGTCAATGCAGGTGTCAATCAATACCTTGACCGGAATTTTGAAGCACCTGTGAAAAAAGCAATCGAAGAAGGTTTATTGACCGAGAAACGATTGGAGGAGGACATCAAAGGGACATTGCGCGTTTTTATCCGATTGGGATTGCTAGATCCTGCCGATCGGGTTCCTTATGCCAAAATCGGGAAAGACACTACAGAAACCAAACCATGGAACACTCAGAAAAACAAGAATGTGGTTCGTCTGGCTACACAGGAATCCATTGTACTCCTCAAAAACACAGGGAGCCTCTTGCCCCTGAATAAAAAAACAGTCAAGTCGATAGCCATGATTGGACCACGCGCAGACCAGGTCGTTTTCGACTGGTACAGTTCGGAACCACCCTATTCGGTAACACCTTTGGCCGGTGTAAAAAACAAAGTAGGGAAAAAAGTCAAGGTACAGTTCGCTTTGGGCGACGATGTTGCTGCTGCCGTGAATCTGGCCAAATCTTCGGATGTGGCTATTGTTTGTGTGGGTAACAATCCCAACCTTGACAATGGTTGGAAGAAGATTTCCGGTCCGGACGAAGGGCGGGAAGATCTGGATCGCAAAATCATCATCCTCGGCGCTCAGGAAGAGCTCATCAAACAAGTATTGGCTGCCAATCCTAAAACGATTGTCGTTCTTAAAAGCAGTTTCCCGTATGCCATCAACTGGACGCAGGAAAATGTGCCCGCCATTCTGCACATGGCTCACAGCAGTCAGGAAGAAGGCAATGCTTTGGCCGACGTGCTGTTTGGCGACTACAACCCTGCCGGACGTTTGGTGCAAACCTGGCCCAAATCGCTCGATCAGTTACCTGAAATGTTGGATTACAATATCCGCAACGGACGTACCTATATGTATTTCAAAGGAGAACCGCTTTATCCGTTTGGTTTTGGTCTGAGTTACACCTCTTTTGTCTGGTCAAACCTTAAAACCAGCGCTTTGAACCTTGCCAAAGATGGTTCAATGACCGTGAATGTGGATGTGGAAAACACAGGCAAGCGTGATGGAGATGAGGTTGTTCAGCTCTATGTCAAACATCTTAATTCCCAGGTCAGTCGGCCTGTTCAGGAACTAAAAGGATTTCAGCGTGTACATTTAAAAGCCGGCGAACGCAAAACTGTTGCCATTCCTCTCGATGCCAAACGGCTGGCCTATTGGGACATCAGTAAAAACGACTGGCAGGTAGAATGCGATAGTATTGAGGTTCGTGTTGGCGCCTCATCCGCAGACATCCGCATGAAACAGCAACTGAAAGTGGAATAGAATATGAAAAAATCCCTTATTATTCTCTGTGTGGCAGTAATACAGATTACTACCAATATTTGGGCCATCGTACCGGAAACCCGTCAGCATTTACTGATGGATTACCATTGGAAATTCATCCAGTCGGATGTGAAAGAGGCCGAGAAACCAGGTTTTGATGATTCCAAATGGCAAACACTCAGTCTGCCTCACGATTGGAGCATCGAAGGTGAATTTAAAGAGGATGCCACTACACAGGGTTCAGGAGGTTATCTTCCGGCAGGAATTGGTTGGTACCGCAAGCAATTCATAGTGTCCGAAATAAAGAAAGATCAGCAATTCAGCATTGAATTTGATGGCGTTTATATGAACAGCGATGTCTGGATAAATGGGCAGCATTTGGGCAAACATGTTTATGGCTATACTGGATTCAATTACGATTTGACGCCATTTCTAAAAAAAGGGAAAAACATCCTCGCAGTCAGGGTCGATAATTCATTGCAGCTCAGTAGCCGCTGGTACACCGGTTCAGGGATTTACCGCCACGTTTGGTTAAGTATTACCAATCCGGTTCATGTCGCTTATTGGGGAACATACATTACCACGCCGCAGGTGGATTCAACATCGGCTGCTGTTTTGGTTCGAACTTCTGTTGAAAACAACCTTGTCCATCCTGCGAAAATGATTTTGCGTTCAGTCGTTATGGATGGTTCGGGCAAGGAAATTGCAACAGTCGAAACACCTGTTTCCATTTCAGCTTCCGGAAAAGTCGCCATTGAACAAACCTTGAAAGTTTCGACACCGTTGCTTTGGTCCATTGAAAATCCCGCTTTATATACCTTGAAATCCTATCTTTTGGAAGGGAAAAACGAAGTTGACAACTATTCTTCCACTTTTGGAATTCGGAAAATTGAATACGATAATGACAAAGGCTTTCTACTAAATGGAAAACATGTAAAAATGAATGGCGTTTGTCTGCATCACGATGCCGGTTGCCTGGGGGCAGCAGTTCCTGAACAGGCATGGGTTCGGCGTTTGCAGGTGTTAAAAGAAATGGGCTGCAATGCCATCCGAACCTCGCACAATCCACCTGATCCTACCTTTCTTGATCTCTGCGATAAAATGGGCTTTTTGGTAATGGACGAAGCTTTTGATGAATGGATTGCGCGAAAAGCTCCTGAATTCGGCTATCACAACTATTTTGAAGCGAATTGGAAGTCAGATTTGATTTCCATGATCCAGCGCGACCGCAACCACCCATCGATTGTTATTTGGAGCGCTGGCAATGAAGTGCCTGATCAGGTAAAAGAAAATGGAAGCGAAACACTCCGGAAACTGATGGAAGTATTTCACAAGGAAGATCCGACACGGCCTGTAACTCAGGCTAATGACCGTATTGCTGCCGGTGACGGCCCGGCAAAACTTCCTTTCCTCGAAATGCAGGATATTGTCGGCTATAACTATGTTGACCGCTGGCGCGAACGCCGGGAATTGTATTACAGCATCGACAGGCACGATCATCCGAACTGGAAAATGATAGGCACCGAAAATGCTTCTGTTCGGGGTATTCGTGGCCAATATTCCATTGAAACCGACCAGTCAGACAATCGGCCGAGACGTACCAATGATTATAGGAAAGGTATGATTCAAGCCGAACAACTATGGAAATTTACGGCTGTAAATGATTATGTAATCGGTGATTTCATGTGGACAGGCATTGATTATCTGGGCGAAGCACGCTGGCCAAATAAGAGTTCCAGTTCAGGAGAAATCGATCTTTGTGGTTTCCCGAAAGACGGTTATTATTTTTATCAAAGCCAGTGGACCAAAAAACCAATGGTTCACCTTTTCCCACATTGGAACTGGATAGGTCACGAAGGTCAGGTTATTTCGGTCATTGCCTATTCCAATTGCGACAGTGTCGAGCTTTTTCTGAATGGAAAATCGTATGGGATAAAATCGGCCATTTTCCCTCAGCAGGGACATGCAACAGGCTGGAACACCTATGCGAGCCCATATGTTGCACCTACTACATCCGACTTGCACTTGAGCTGGGATGTGCCTTTCGAACCAGGAACTTTAAAAGCCATCGGTAGAAAAGGTGGAAAGATTGTCACCGAAGAAGTTCACACCACTTCCAAGCCGGTGTCCATCAGACTGTCACCGGACCGCAAGGAGATTGATGCGGATGCACACGACATTGCGAATGTGAAAGTCGAAATCATTGACGAAAATGGATTTGTTGTGCCTGATGCCAGTAACCTGATCGAATTCAAAGTGGAAGGCGAAGGAATACTGAAAGGTACTGATAATGGAGATCCTCAGGATAAAACCCAGATGCAAAGCAAACAGCGTAATGCTTTCAACGGCTTAGCACTGGCAGTCATCCAATCGACCCGAAAAAGTGGAACTGTCCGTTTAACAGCAGTGTCAAAAGGACTAAAAGAAGCGGCGATAGAAGTCAATTCAATCAAATCAGTTCATAGTGTAAAAACCGTTGAGTAAAATCCGGAAACTCTTTTATATAGGGGAAAAATGATTCATATTTTATAAGAAAAAAGCGTCACCATCCTTTCAGACAGCAACGCTTTTCCATTTTGTTCGTGATCCCGTGGGGACTCGAACCCCAATCGATGGAACCGGAATCCACTATTCTATCCATTGAACTACGGGACCGAAACGGCCACAAAAGTACAATAAAAATCGATATTACGGCAAGAATGGAGCGTTATAAAAAAGCAAACTTCAATGCAAAGACAATGGTAATAAACAATCAATATCGATTAAATCAACCTAAAAAAACATAAACATTGGCATAATTTTACGCGAAGACCTTTCAATTTGTCAGATAAAACAGGTACATTTGTCACCATAATTTAATGGCCAAAAAAACACTATCATGAGTTATCTTATTCTCCCAAAAGGTTATAAAGCCCTGATCGATTTGAAAAAAACGGAACAAGGCATCAAACAAATCAAGGATTTCTTCCAACAAAGTCTCTCCTCCGAACTTCGACTTCGTCGCGTCACCGCACCACTTTTCGTAGTATCTGGCACCGGCATCAACGACAACCTTTCCGGTAAAGAACGTCCTGTCAGCTTCCCAATCAAAGATATGAACGATCAGAAAGCTGAAATCGTTCATTCGCTGGCAAAATGGAAACGTCTTATGTTGGCTGAATACAGTATCGAGCCTGGTTACGGACTTTATACAGACATGAACGCCATCCGCGCCGACGAAGAACTGGGCAATCTGCATTCCCTCTATGTTGACCAATGGGACTGGGAACAAGTCATGACTGCTGAAGACCGGAACATTGTTTTCCTGAAGTCCGTTGTTAAACGTATTTACGGCGCCATTCGACAAACAGAATACCTCGTATTTGAACAATTCCCCGAAATCCGTCCTTCACTGCCGGAGGAAATTGCATTCGTGCATGCAGAAGAACTGGTACGCAAATATCCCAACCTCAGCCCGAAAGAACGCGAAAACGAATTCACACGTGAACATGGAGCCGCTTTCATCATCGGTATTGGAGGAAAACTCTCCAATGGTGTGAAACACGACGACCGCGCCCCGGATTATGACGACTGGACTACAGAAAACGAAGAAGGCTTCCTTGGCCTCAATGGTGACTTGTTTGTTTGGAACGACGTACTTGGTAGCTCACTTGAACTTTCATCCATGGGTATCCGCGTAGACCGGAAAGCGTTGTTGAAGCAACTCGAAATAAGCGGAGCCGAAGACCGCAAGGAACTTTTCTTCCACAAGAAACTCATCAACGACGAATTGCCCCTGAGCATTGGTGGCGGTATCGGTCAATCCAGACTGTGCATGTTCCTACTGCGCAAAGCGCACATCGGCGAAATACAGGCCAGCATCTGGCCAGAAGACATGCGGAAGAAATGCGCAGATCACGGCATGATCCTCATTTGATAAAAAACCCCACAAAAATTAAGTCAAATAGGGAGTGCCTTGTATTTCACTTCCTATTTGACTTAATTGGCGACTGTTATGTGGAAACATGCTTGCTTCCGTTCAATAACAACCTTGCACCGCCCTTCTGCACGCATTTCAGTCAATACCTCTGCCAAAACATGCCGCATCAGGTCGTGTCGGCAAAAACCCTCTTTAGCAATTTCACCACTTTGTTGCAGAAACTCTTTGTAAGAAATATCGAAAGTGGTCCCATAAAGATGAGCAGACATTGGCACAGCATTCGTATTGCGAACACCCAGCCCGTTCTGGCTTTCGCCCGTTCGTAAAACGGAGCTGATCTGCATCTTAAAAGGAAGAATGGCCAGACGTTCCAGCTTAGCTTCAAACCGAGTTCCGATTTCGTTCAGCAAAACCACCGCCCTAGGCACCAGAAACGGATAGGAATGCGTCAATTTCTTGACCGTATAGGTTTCACTATCTTTCAACTCGACAAAAACGCCGCTACTCACAAGCAGAGCCTTTTTCTGTTCAAATTCTGCATTGGTATTAAAAGGTGTATGGCCCATTCTTATGGCAGCCTCCAAATGCGCATCGTTGTCATCGTTCAGCTTATCGACCTTCCAGTACTGGCGGGAAATCTTTTTGCATTCCGGACATTCACCGACCGGATAAAAAACCGCTTGGACCACAGCCTTCGTTTTTTCAAGCGGCCAATTCTTGTCCACGCGATTCAGAGACCGGACAAGGCCGATCAGAGTCAGACACGTGCAAAAACCAAGTACAAAAAAAAGCAGGGCAGCGCGGGTTCCGTTTCGCATGGAGAAAAAAGTTTTATGTAGATTTGCGGAATCCTTTGGCTAACCACAAAACGTATTTGTAATGGACGTAAAGATAGAAAAAACATGGAAATCCGCACTTGAAAAGGAGTTTGAAAAAGACTATTTTTTAAAGTTGACGGAGTATGTCAAAACGGAGTATAAACAGCAGTCGGTCTACCCGGAGGGCAAGCTGATTTTCAATGCTTTCGATCGTTGCCCCTTCGATAAAGTCAAGGTAGTCATCCTTGGTCAGGACCCGTACCACGAACCCGGTCAAGCCCACGGACTCTGCTTTTCCGTTCAGCAAGGCATCAAATTCCCCCCTTCCCTGCAAAACATCTTCAAAGAAATCCGTGCCGACGAAGGGTATGAACCTCACAAGGACGGCAATCTGGAGCGCTGGGCCAATCAAGGTGTCCTCCTGCTGAACGCTACACTCACGGTTCGTGCCCACTTTGCAGGCTCCCACCAGAACAAAGGTTGGGAGGCCTTTACAGATGCCGCCATTCACAAGCTTGCCGAAGAGCGCACAGGACTAGTTTTCCTGCTTTGGGGCTCATACGCACAAAAAAAAGGTGAATTTATTGATGCAAAAAAACATCTGGTACTGAAGTCCGTCCATCCCTCCCCACTCTCCGCCCATCGCGGATTTTTTGGGAACCGTCATTTCAGCCAAACCAACGAGTACCTTATGAATCAGGGTCTTACCCCCATCGACTGGCACTAAGGCTTACTTCCACAAATAGTTGTCTCTGGGATTCTGATGCTGCTCGTACTTGAGGTCTTCGAGCAAGGACGATTTCACTGCGATGGAGAAATTATAGGACTTGTACGGTCCAATTGGTATAAAACTGGCTGACATCGCCCAGCAATGCAGATCTCTTGTTACCGAACAGTTCATCGTCATCAGCTTTTTCAACTCAAAATTATAACTGGTGCTGGCTGTAAACTTCCATTTATCGGTCAAAGCCAGATTTCCGCTGAAACTCAGATTTTGGGTGAAATTGTAATCGTATTCCAGTTTTTGCTTATTGAAAGTCGATTGCGAATAGCGCACGGAATAAGAAATGCCGATACTCCATGGAATCTTGCAAGGTGTATACAATGCCGACTCCGCATCCATTGGCTTATCATCCGGTACCACCTTGTTCGGATCACCCGCGACTTCAGTAGTAGCAGCCTCACCACCTGTTTTCTTGGTACCGTCCGGGTTCGTTTCTTCAGGGGCCTTCTTTTGGAACAACTTGGCCAGCTTCTTAAATGTATCGTTGTTAAGGGTATAATTGAAAGACGTTCCCGTCCCGGTCAACCTTCCCGGAATCCCGTATTTCTCAAATTGGGTCGTATTGACCCTCACCGGATTTCCCGCACTGTTCAATATATACGTGTATGGTTGAAACGAACCACTTAGATTCAAAGTGTATTTCGTACCGAATTTAAGACGAATACTGGCTGAAATGTCACTCCAGTTCAAACTGTCCGACGCCAGATTATACGATGTTCCAAAGCGGAAATCATCGATCAGGCTCACCTTTTTATAATTAATGGCCGTATCTGTCACCTGTTTCAACTTCATTTCTAAGTTGTTGTCTACCGAGAAGCTCACCGTCCCCGATTTGCCCTTGCCCGGCGTTCCGTACAGGCCATTGGCATAATGGGAATACGAAACAACCTGTTCATTGCCTTTACTGTCCAGATAGGAATATTCGCCCCAATAGCCGTATTTGGATTGACCGAAATCCGGGTGATAGGAAAAAGAGATGTCAGGCGTAAACACATGCCGGATTTGACTGATATTGCCAAAAATCTTCGGGTTCATCTGATACATTCCGTATAGCTTGGTCGATGCACTCACCGCCGCTGTATAATCCCATACACGGTTAAAACCCCAGGACGTATCCGTCACCACCTTGTCATTTGTCTCGTCGTAAAACTTGTTGAGAGAACTCGAATACCACCGTTCATTATACGAAAAGCTGGTATTCACATTGATGTAATTAAGGACATTGAACGTGGCTGAAATCGGTATGCTGTGCATGATCCCGTTCCGCCAGTCCTTAATCAAAGACTTGTGCATGAAGTCGTATTCCTTCACATTGCTGATGCTGTTGGCCATCCTTCCGGAATATCCCACACGAATTTTTTCATACCAACGCTCATCGCCCACGGGATTCTTCCGTTTAAACGGATAAGCAGTAGACATGTTCACGCTCAACCCCGGCAAGGAAACAGACAAAGTGGAATCCTTGCTCGACTGGTTGACCGTCACACTGGCTGACATGCTGAACGGACTTTCTGGAAAACGCTGCGAATAACTCACCGAGGAACTTTTGGTATTCTCCGCAAATGCCCGCTGATTGTAGATGGATGCCAGGTCATTACGAGTATACCCGCTGGTAGCGAAATTCACACTGGCCGAAAAGGTCCGAAAAGGATCCGCCTTAGCGTCCTGAGAATGACTCCAGTTCACGCGAATATCCTTGCTCTTGGCGTAATCAGGAAGGTTCTTTTCACCGGTCACGTTTTCTACATAAGAGGCACTGAAATTTCCTGAGAATTTATAGCGCTTCCGATAGGTCGAATTGGCCTTGATCCCCCAGGAGCCCTTGGAATAAAGGTCCGTTCGGATGGCAAGGTCTACATAATCGTTGAAGGCAAAATAATACCCCATGTTGCTCAGGTAGAAACCCCGCTGCAATTCATCCCCGTAAGTAGGCATCAGAAAACCGGAAGAATATTTCCCCTTGAACGGAAAATAACCGAAAGGCAGAAACAGTGGCAAGTCCACATCTTCCATCACCAAATGGGCTGGTCCGGAAACGATGTAACTGCCTGGCTTCACTTTTGCCTTGCTCAAGTCCAAGTAAAAATGCGGATGTTCGTGGTTATCACAAGTCGTATACTTACCGTCGATCATGCACAAGACATCATCAGCCATTTTCTTGGTCGTGCCACCAACGACCCAGCCTTCACCCTGTTGGGTAACCACCTGGGTCATCAACCCTCTTTTGGTCTTGAAATTGTATTTGACGGCTTTAATATTGTACTCCCCGCCTTTATCTTTGAAAACCGGATTTTCAATCAATTTACCAACGGAGTCAGGTCGACCAACCGCTGTCAGTAGGCTGCTGTCCATGTCCATCTGGATGTAACCGGCATTTAAGTTCAGCTCTCCATATTTAACGGCACTGGTTCCATACAGCTTACCTACACCACCGTCTTCAAAAACCAACGAGTCCTTGGCTGAATATTCGACTATTTCGGTGACTGTTTGTACTTTCGTTGGTTTGGAAGTTGAATCCGCTACCACAATGGAATCGACAGAAATGCTGTCTTTCAGTTCAGCAGGAACGACATTCTGTAAAGCGGAAGTCACTTCTGGAACAGCTGCACCAGCCCGTTCCATAGCCTTACCTGTAGGCAGGACTTGGCCAAAAAGCGGGAACACCACCAAACTGAATAAAACAGAAAGTCGCGAAAAATACATGTACTGCCCTTAATTAGTGCGCAAAAATACGGAAAACTACTTGGAAACCCGAAGGCGGGAGCGTGAAAAGTGCTTAAAGGCAGCATCTTTATAGGAACATACCACACCAGCGATCAAAACGATTCACACCGTCCGACCCATATTTGGCGAGTTTCTGCCGCACTTCCTCTACCGAAAAAGCATCATTCAACTGGGATTTTGAATAGAATTTGTCAGCAAAACAGATCAGTTGCTCTTCCATGCTGACTGGAGCCAAGTCCCGATGGGGCAACGGCAGGTTCTTAGAAAGGATTTCAGTCAAATAAAGGCCTGTCCCTGTATGCCGTTCGCAAACCAGCCCATATTCGGGCAAACCGTCCTTCTCCAGAATCTCCCGTCCAAGATATCCATGGCAAATGTAGGGTAAATCGCCGTGACAATGGATTTCGGGAGCATGCGTACGATACACACCGATATCATGCAACAAAGCAGCTTCTTCTATAAAAAAAAGATCCATCGGAATTTCCGGATGCTTTCCGGCAAGTGTCAATGCTTTTTGCATGACATGCCTGCTATGAATCAGAACTGTTTCAAACAGGGCAGGATTGAATCCCAAGTGCTGTTCCAACAGCGAAAGTGCTTCCATAAACGAGTTTTATACAAAGGAAATCAATTCTTTTTGGTTGTTGTCGATTTTACGCTATTTTTGTAAAGGTAAAATTAATAAGAACCCTATGCCCCACCGGACCCTGCGCTTACTCCTCCTTTTCATCGGATTGTTCCTCCAAACTTCCTATACTGCTTTCGCTTCCGGTTTCACTGTCGTCATCGATCCAGGCCATGGAGGCCAGGACCCAGGCACCCTCGGCAGTTCCTGCAAAGAAAAAGACATTGTGCTGAGCATTGGCCTTAAACTTGGTAAACTGATCGAATCCAACCAGCCCGACGTCAAAATCATTTTCACGCGCAACACGGATGAGTTCATACCACTCAATCAACGTGCCATCATCGCCAACAAGGCGAAAGCCAACCTTTTCATTTCCATTCACGCCGACCATTCCGATTCACCCAGTGCCCACGGCCCATCTACTTTTACCCTGGGTCAGAATCGTTCGGCCGAAAACATGGCCATCGCCAAACGTGAAAACTCAGTTATCCTGCTCGAAGAAGACTACAAGCAACGGTACGAAGGTTTTGACCCCAATTCGTCCGAATCCTACATCATGTTTGAATTCATGCAAGACAACTACATGAACCAAAGCATCCAGCTCGCCTCCACCATTCAGTCAAAATTCGTTGCCAGTGGGCGTTACGACAGGGGTGTCCGTCAGGACGTCTTTTTAGTGCTCCGATGTACAAGCATGCCTTCTGTATTGGTTGAAACCGGCTTTCTATCAAATCCAAATGAACAAGAATATTTAAAAAGTGAAAAAGGACAGGAGGAAACTGCACTTAGCATTTACCGCGGTTTTGCAGATTTCAGAGCTGAATACGACCGCAAATCCACCAATTCCAATTCGTTAAAGAAACCAGTAGCCAACGAAAACATCATTATACCGGATTCTGACAAAACGGAAGCTAAATCCGGAACAACGATTACAAAAACAACGAAGACGACAACGGTAACCACCATCACGAAAATGACGACGGATTCCATTGAAAGCGGCATCGTATTCAAGGTGCAGATATTGGCTTCGGAAATAAAACTATCTGCAGGCAATAAAAAATTAAAAGGCCATGAGGCAACTTTCTTTCAGGAAAACAACTATTACAAATATACGGTTGGCAGTTACAGCACATTCGCTGAAGCTAACAAAAAACGAAAGGAAGTTTCCTCCAGATTCCCAGATGCCTTTGTCGTAGCATTCAGAAACAGCCAAAAAATCTCTGTTGAGGTAGCGAAGGTTGAAGTAAAAAAATAAAAAAATATCCTAACATACTTGATAATGAAAACGAATGTTAAAAGTGAAGCCAAAATCGGCTTGATCGTCATATTGGCCTTTGGCGTTTTTGTCTGGGGTTTAAATTACCTGAAAGGAGTCAACCTCCTCAAACCAAGTAACCATTATTACGTCAACTTTACCCAGATAGATGGGCTTGTCAAGTCCAGCCCGGTCAACTTGGACGGATATCAAGTGGGTTTGGTCCGCGACATCAGTTATCAGTTTAACAACACAGGGCACATCATCATCGAGTTGGACTTAGACCCCAAACTTCAGGTCCCTGAAGGATCCAAAGCCATTATCAAGTCTGGATTGATTGGAAATCCGACGGTGGTGTTGGTGCTGGGTCAATCTTCAGCCAAATTGCTCCAAAGCGGCGACACGCTGGCGGCAGAACGTATTCCAGGCATGATGGACCAATTAGCCAACGGCGTCCTGGCCGATGTTCAACACATGGTTCAGAGGACGGATTCATTGCTGGCAAGTGTAGAAACATTAGTCAACAACGGCAGCCTAAACCATTCCTTGACCTCCATCGAAAAAACCAGCAAGGAACTATCCCAACTTTCCGTCAAACTGAACAAATCCATGGACAAGCTTCCCAGCATTCTTGATAATGTGGAAGACATGACAGCGCAATTCTCTGCAGCAGGCACCAAAATCAATCAGATTGATATCGCCTCACTCAACAAAACGCTCACTCAACTCGAAAATATCACACTCAAACTCAACAGCACGGACAATTCCATGGGTTTGCTCCTGAACGACAAAGCACTTTATCAGAACCTGAGTACTGCAACTTTCAACCTGGGTACGACCGCTTCAAGTGCTAACGAATTGTTGCTCGATTTGAAGGCAAGTCCAAAGCGATATGTCCACTTCTCCCTTTTCGGTCCGAAACAAAGCAAGTAATTTTTGCTTTAGTTTGTAAGTAGAAATGTTTTTCATTAATATTTTAGGATTTAACACAAAAATAATAATGTACCGCAACCCTTTATTAACAGGGACTTAAAGGTATGTATGCCATAATTGCGCTTTATGACTGCCATTATTGCAAGGTGTTCGGTTCAAGACAGTTATGATTTGTTTACTTTTTATTATATTGATATTCAGCCATATAACTAAACGCCTGACAGTAAACGAAATACATTTTTACGAATTTTCACGAGAAAAATGCGTTTGGATAATCCTTTTTTTTTTCCAAAATTTGTAATCCCAAGTTTTTAAGCACTTCCAAAAACAATGACCTTAAATCACGAATCCCTCTGGAATCAATGCCTGAATATTATCAAGGATAATGTTCCAGATTTGAGCTACTCTACGTGGTTTATCCCCATTGTTCCCCTTCAATACGAAGAAAAAGCCCTGTTGTTGAAGGTTCCAAGCCATTTCTTTTACGAACAGCTGGAAAACCAGTATGCCGACCTCATTGGTAAAGCCATTTTAAGGGTTACCGGCGAAAACACTAGGCTTCTATATCAAGTCATGGTTTCCGACACACCCATGAAACTTGCCCCAGACAGTCACCAGCCGAACGTAAACCGAATTTCCGGCATTCCCACCAGACCGGTGAGTTCAAACAATCCCTTCGAGCAAAGGACACCGGGCAAACTGGAACCGCAGTTGAATTCAAACCTTTCTTTTGGAAACTTTATCGGTGGAGAAAGCAACATGTTGGCAAGAACAGCCGGTTATTCCATTGCTGAAAAACCGGGCAAGACTATTTTCAATCCTTTGTTCATTCACGGCAAGTCTGGCGTTGGCAAGACGCACCTGCTTCACGCCATTGGCAACGCAAGCCTGCAACAAAACAGCAACCTGCGTGTCTTGTATGTTTCCTCTCACCTGTTTCAGGTTCAGTACTCACAGGCATACCTTAACAATACGGTCAACGATTTCATCCACTTTTATCAAAGCATCGACGTCTTGTTGATTGACGATATTCACGAACTGAGCGGCAAAACCGGTACTCAGAACGTATTTTTCCACATTTTCAACCACTTGCACCAGAATGGCAAACAATTGGTCATCACCTGCGACCGTCCACCAAAAGACATCGTCGGTATTGACGACCGTTTGCTGACCCGTTTCAAATGGGGTCTGACTGCTGAAATGGAAAAGCCCAACTACGCCCTGCGTGTGGCCATCTTAGACAGCAAGATCATGCGCGACGGTTTGCACTTCTCTCGAGAAGTGGTGGAATATATCGCCAGAAAAGCGACAGAAAACGTCCGTGACCTTGAAGGCATCGTCGTTTCCCTGATGGCTCATTCGGTCATCTACGAGAAGGAAGTAGACATGGAACTGGCCAAACGGGTGGTTTCAAATGCCATCAAAGTCCAAGAACGTCAGATTTCGGTGGAACTCATCGAAGAAGAGGTTTGCAAATACTTCGACCTCGAAATGGAGATCATTCAATCCAAGTCCAAGAAGCAGGAAATTTCCCAGGCCAGGCAAATTGCCATGTATCTTTCGCGGAAATATACGGACAAGTCCTATTCCAACATTGGCGAACTCATAGGCAAACGCGATCACGCCACGGTACTTCATGCTTGCAAGACTGTTGGTAACTGGATAGAAACGGACAAGAAGTTCCGGTCGACGATACAGGAGCTGGAACAGTTAATCCAAGGAACATCATGATGTCTTTGTGATGTCTCCTTAGGACGTCAATCTCTGCGTTATTAAACTTTTTTTTATTTCAAGAAACCCTGTTTTTTGATGGCTTGGAGCCAGGAGTTGGAGAAGAATTCATTGTCGGATTTTTTGTAGCGGATATCGGTGTAGATTTGGGCAAGGGTTTCTTTCTGATTGATTTCGAGAAAACGTAAGGATTCTTCTAAGGCTTCTTTTTCAGCATAAATTCGATCGATGGCATCCAGATTGAAGACTGAATATTTTTCTTGATGAACGATGCCTTCCAAGGGTAAACGGTCGCTTAGCGGTGTGATTGCGGGTTCTTTTGGATAGCCGACGGTGATGGTCGTAATGGGCAGCACCAGTTGGGGCAAGTCCAACACATCGATGATGGTTTCTGCGTTGTAGGTCGTAGTGCCAAGGTAACAAATACCGAGACCGACCTCCTCGGCAGCCACACAGAAGGTCTGTGCCACGATAACGGCATCTATCGCTGCGTAGGTCAACGCCTGCAAATTATCAAACCCTGGGGTCGCCTTGCGCTGCAGGCACCATTGACCAACCCTGTTGAAATCGACACAAAAGGTCAACACAACCGGAGCGTCTATCACCTGTTTTTGATTGAAATGCGCCGGTGCAAGCGCCTGCTTTTGATCCGGACACCTGGTGACTATGATACTATAGGCTTGCATGTTCCCGGTATTGGATGACCGGCAGGCAGATTGAAGCATTTCAATCAAAAGGGTTTCTTCCAAACATTTGTCAGAGTAGGCGCGAACGGTTCGTCGGATATTTAGGGAATTCATGAGGGTAAATTTGGTGTCAGAATTGTTTTTTTCTTCAACAAAAGTAGCCAAACTTTCTAAAACCCGTATAGTCTTGTTCCTTTTTTATTTTTCTTCTATTTATAATTATTGCATATTCAATAATTATACAAATTTCCAATTTGGAAAACTTTTCACCTTTAAATTTTTCTTATATAACTGTTTATCTGATACTTAATAATTTTTTTGGAAAACTTTCATTTTTTTTAAAACAAAACACTCCAAACATTTTGTCAAGTCGTTAATTCAAACTAAAATTGTAAGTCTAAAAGATTGTGAAAAACACTCCCCCTCAAAACGTATCAAACATTTCTAAATCAACACAAGTGGAACAAAAGACTTACACACACGATGAAGCCTTTCAGTCATCCTTGGAGTATTTCCAAGGCGATGAACTGGCGGCCAGAGTTTGGGTTAACAAGTATGCCCTGAAGGATTCCTTCGGCAACCTGTACGAAGTAAACCCCGACGACATGCATCACAGACTGGCATCGGAAGTTGCCCGTATTGAAAAACGTTACCCCAACCCCCTTTCAGAAAAGGAACTTTTTGACCTTTTCGATCATTTCAACTACATCGTTCCTCAAGGGAGCCCAATGACCGGAATTGGCAACAATTTCCAGATCGGCTCGCTCTCCAA
>Ga0209430_1001369_pt1 | contig 18247 bp, 15 predicted proteins | sample BarGraIncub1133A_FD_184504 | JGI IMG/M metagenome (GOLD analysis project Ga0209430, IMG submission 184504) | Arctic peat soil microbial communities from Barrow, Alaska - Barrow Graham LP Incubations 11-33A (SPAdes) (version 2) | ecosystem: Environmental > Terrestrial > Soil > Wetlands > Peat... | reverse complement strand
TTTCTGCTTGTTGCTTCCTTTCTTTAAACTCTTAATGGCTGCCGAGGATTCGCAAATCAGACGAATCTGGGCATTTACAGTATCCTGAACCAGTTGAAAAATGCCGTTGCTTTTCTCACTGGCAGGAATGAGATTTTGTTTAAACCATTTCCCATTGGCATATTGAAAAAAATCATCCCCCGCTTTTGCTGTGGAATCGATGTGTGCGGCAAGAGCGTCTACATGGTTTGCTGAAGATTTTGTCTGCTTACAGGAGGTTGTGATGAATGACAGAACGATGCCGCAAATCAGTGCAGGTGAAATAGTACTTTTCATTTGGAGTTTTTTTGAAAGGTTTTGTCGGGATATTTGATTTATACAAACATGTTCCGTTTAAATAAATGATCCGAATAATCTCTGACAAAGATAAAAGAATATAATGATCCAAAAATCTGATTTCAGATGATAATGGATATTAGTACATCCCGAAAGACTCAACCACAATTTATAGCGATTTTGTACATGCAAAACGGTCAGCTAATGGTATTCCCCGATAGAGATTGCCTTTAGCTGACCGTTGAGAGTAAATTATATCTATTTTAAGCAAACTAAATGTTCACGTGCTGATTCTGGTATAGAACTAATATCTACAACTTTTAGTGAAGAACCTGTACTTGATGTATTCTGGATAAGGGTTTCTTCAATAAATTCCCTATCAAGTCTGTACATTGCACCAGTAGCTGGATCCACAATTAAGATACCAATTAGTCCTCCAAAAAATACATTGCCAATATACCAGCCATTCAACGTACAATCAACCGGAATAATCTTTTCAGCGTAGCCGTCCATCGTCAATTTAACCGTATAGGATTGCTTAACAAAAAAACCATCTCCCGATCTTAATTTCATAAATGCAGGTGAGAGACCACTAAAAACAACAGCTCCTTTTCTATCTGTAATTTCAACTTTTGCTCCGCTCGGTGTTGTGTTAACATTCAACGGCCAACTGGTTCTACTTACAATGGATGCACAGCTAGAGAATACGGAAATAATAACAATCAGTAATAAGACATTCGTAATTTTTTTCATAAATAAGGCTTCATTTGTTTTCCTACTCATAAGCTTTTCGGTTCCGCTACATGAAAATTCATATTTAGCGAGCAAAAATACTACATTATTTAATCAATAAATTAGTTTCATCTAAATATTTTAATGCCAAATCGTTCTTTCACCAAAAAAATTAATTGAGAAACAGATAAAACCCAATTAATACATCTTTTTTAGGATTTGAAATCTCAATCAGCCAACGAAGCAAAGTCATCAATTCAACCAATTTAATCAATCCTACTTCCGAATACAAATCTAAATGTTTTTCCTTAATAAGTTTAGAAATAGTTTTCTTCTGTTCAGAAATAAAGAAAAATGGTAACTTTGCGCCTGAATTTAGATTGACTGTTTGCTTTCGGGCAAGTCCTATTCCAATTGTTCATTATACCATTTTTTTATTCAAATGATACCAAACCCTGAACTCAAAGAGCCTGATATCCACGAAGTAGCAGACCTTCTGACCGAAGTCGCTTCGACATTGATGACTTCCGGAGCGCATACTTCGCGCATCTCACAAAATGTTTCACGTATGGCTGAGACCTATGGTTACCAAGTGGGCTTGTCCGTATTTCAGCTAAGCATTATGATGACAATAACGAGTCTGGAAAATTCCCATGAACGCATTACGCTCATAAAAAAAACAGATCCTTTACTGATAAACTATACCATCGTGTCCGATCTGAGTGCCTTGAGTTGGGACACCTTTGACGGTAAAATAACGTTCGAGGATGCCAGGGAGCTTTATCAGCAAATCACCACAAAAAAAAGGATTTCAAGATGGGCTGTCCTACTTTTGGTAAGTTTTGCCAATGCTGCTTTTTGTGGATTGTTTCATGGTGATATTTATGCTATAAGTCTGGTATTATTTGCAACTATGGCTGGTTTCCTGATACGTCAGGAAATGATTAAAAAACACATCAATCATTTAGTGGTTTATACAACCAGTGCTTTTGTTGCATCGCTTCTGGCAGGTATGGCCTATGTTTATAACATCGGGGCAACTCCTGATATTGCGTTGGCTTCGAGTGTGCTTTATTTGATTCCTGGTGTTCCACTGATCAATTCCATTCTGGATATCATTCAGGGACATATTCTTACAGGCATGGCACGTTTGGTCAATGCCATCAGCCTGATTGTTTGTATTTCAATCGGTTTGTTTTCATCCATGTTGATTTTAGGATTGGAAAAATTATGATGACATCAGAAATGTTTCGTTTAGTGATTTTTGACGCTATATTGGCTGCAGTTGCCGCCATTGGTTTTGCGGTTATCTCAAACCCATCGCGAAAAGCTATTTTTGTATCGGCTTTGTTGGCTGCAATAGGCCACTCCCTACGATTTTTTCTTATTAAATCGGGGCTGGATATTACCTTGGCTACGTTTGTCGCTGCCACAGCCATCGGATTGTTAAGCGTTGCTTTTGCACGGATTATTCATTGCCCGGCAGAAGTATTTTCATTTCCTTCGTTGCTTCCCATGATTCCGGGCATGTTTGCTTATCGAACCATTCTGAGTTTGATTAAATTCATGCAAAATACCGATTCAAAACTGGATCAGGTATTTATTATGGACTTTTTTCACAATGGAATGACGGCAATGTTTATCCTTTTTGCTTTGGTTGTGGGTGTTTCGTTGCCCTTGTTGTTGTTTCCAAAATCGTCTTTCTCGGTAACACGTAAATATTAGCGCAGCCCTATTTTTTTGTCATGATTTCTGAAAAGACTGCCATAGCAAAACCGCTCAAAGCAATTAATGCCCAGGAATAGAGAAATACAACTGCACTTTTCCCTATTTTTAGATCGGCAATTTTAGACAAGCCGAAAATAACAATAAGCGCATACCAAAGTGTAAACAGATTGATGCCAGCAAGAAACTGATAGAGTGGAAGTCCAATTTCTTCCACTTTAAAAAACAGGTTAAGCCCGATAACATTCATGTCGCCCATTCCTTTTACAGCATCAATTCCCCTGATATAAAGAATTGCCACATTGACGGCAACCCCTAAAGCAGTAAACACGGAAGCCGTTGTAATCAAGGAAAATATTTTGACAAATTTCACTTTCGCTTTATAAGCTAAAAGGCCCAGATAAATAAGTAAGCTTGTTATGGCTATTCCAAAAACAAGACTAATAGGTAAAGCTATAAGTCCAAAATATTTAAATTTTTCAGTCGCAGTTCTCGTCATTTCCATTTGTTCAGGAGTAAGACCTTTTGACTGAGCCATACTCATTGAGACAATTTCGTTGATGGGAAACATGAAGTAAGCGACCACTATCGAAAGGATACTTAAAATGATAAAGCTTTGTACCCAAGCAGCGGTTTTCTTAATATCTGTAAATACGGCAGTAGGCTTGTAGAAAATATCAATGATGTTCATATAAAAAAAATTGAGATTGGTTATTACTGGTTCACAAATAGAGTGTAAAGAAATATATAAAATAATCCAAATACAATTTCACAGTACAATAACAATTTATTCCACCATATGAAAAATACAACCATAGGTATTTCCCAACAAATCATCGTAACCAATGTTCAAATGATGCAAGGATGAAATATCGACTGGTGATTCCGGTTTGTATTCTAAAAAACCGGTTGAAGCTTTCATTCGTAACATCGGACAAATTTCTGCACCACCATCTTTACAAAATTGACCACTTACAGAAGTAATTATATTGGAAGGATCAGTCATTTCCCTGCCATCGGGATAGAAATAATTAAAAGTAATGGATGTCATTTTGCCTTCGGTATTGGTATGAATGGTAGGGGTTGCAATGACCAGGTTCTGGTATGCATCAATATTGGAATACTCAAGTGTGTATATTTTGTCTTCGATGGTCATTGTATAGGTTCCTTTTTTGAAAGGTGGATTCGTTCCTTGTTCGGTGTATCGGAGAATAGAAGACAAAAATCCATAATTTCCCGAAAATTCGTTTTTCATAAATCCCTGAGTATGAATATCGGTATAGGGGTCATCGATTGGACCTGATAACGTAATATTTCCATTAAAAGGAATGTCTTTGCCACCAAATACTTCGAGAAAGTAATGGAGTTCCATGTGAGCACTATCGACCAGAACAGGCTTGATATCATTTAATCCGCAATAACCGCAATTAAATACATAGTTGGTATTGATCACTACATGTTGATTGGTTAAAACATCAGGCTGACCATCTTTGTCACCATCTATATTATTTGCTATACATTCAAAATAACCACCCACTGCCTGCAGACTTTTAATGGCTTCGTCAGAAATAAGAATCTCTTTTCCGAAAGGATCGTGCGAAGGAATAACGTTTGTACCTTCCAACGTAAGTGTAGAAAGATCTATGGTCGTATTTTCCCCATCCGATAGGTTGCATAGCGGAAGTAATTTAAGACCACCGGCAGAAAGGTTTCCAATATATTGATTGTTGGCATCGAGAAAAATCAAGGCTACACCAGATCCGATTTTTGCCGGTGCAGAGAAAGCCCCATCGACAATATCGGTTAAGTCGTAAGAATATTTGCTGAATGAAAGCACTTTTTTCGCATCGGATAAGGTCAACAAACTGCCCGATCGTAATCCGACACTATTAGATACGGCATTCTTTAGCTTGGTTTGCGATAAGATTTTACCTCTGATGGTAATTCCTCCATCGTAATTATTTCTGTCACAGCTTGCTAAAGTAAGAACCATAGCAACAAGAAAAATAATCTTTCTTAGGATTTTCATGTCTTTAGGTATAAGAAACAGATTCAAAGATACAAAAGCCCTTCAATCTTTTATCATTCACGCCAATCCACCAATAAATAATTTCTTAAAATAGTTTCTTTTCTTTTTGTTAGTTAGAGCAAACTAACTACATTTGCAGCCTATATTCTATTAAAATGGACCGAATCGTAAGCATCATCTCAAAACTTTCCCAGAATTTAGGAGAAATGGAAGAACTTGCCCGGGAGCAACTTAACATCAAAGAGCTCACGACAGCACAGATGCATTACCTCGAAATCATCAATGAAATGAGCAATCCAAATGTAACGGAGCTGGCTACAGAAATGCAGCTGACCAAACCAACCGTTACCGTGGCATTGGATAGACTCCTGCTAAAAGGATATGTCGCTAAAATCCAGTCTGACGAAGACAGGAGAAGCTCCCACTTGCATCTGACAAAAAAGGGAATGCAAATCAATCAAATGCACGAACGCGCTCATACCCAATTCGTAGAGTTGATGCAAGAGACACTTGAACCGAAAGAATTGGAAGATCTGACCGTTCTTTTAGAAAAGCTGACCAAATCTTTGTAAACAAATACGGATCGTTAAAAACCGGTTAGGCTCAGGGTTAAAACAGTAGCCAAAACTCTTTTTATTAAAAAATTATGGAAAAAAATGCAGATTTTTCCGGGCACAACTTTGCCGGATTAACCGAAGAACAGGTAAAAGAAAAACAAGCCCAAAACGGATTTAATGAACTTCCACAAACCAAATCCAACAATTTCTTCAAACAAGTTATAGGCATTTTTAAGGAACCGATGTTCCTGCTTTTAATCATTTGCGGATCGCTGTATATGGTCCTTGGGGAGATGCAGGAAGGATTCATGCTGCTTGGTTTTGTTTTATTTATCATTGGTATTGAGTTTTATCAGGAAAGAAAAACGGAGAAAGCACTTGATGCCCTGAAGGAACTGTCAAGCCCAAGCGCTGTTGTCATCCGAAACGGTGTAGAAATCAAGATACCCTGCAGAGAATTGGTCGAAGGCGATCTGGTTGTTTTTTTAGAAGGCGAAAGAGTTCCTGCTGATGGAATCATCATGCATTCCATTAATCTTCAGGTTGATGAATCACTTCTGACCGGAGAATCCGTTCCTGTCCGTAAGATAGAATCAGACGGTACTGAAAAAGAAGCTACCGCCGGTGGTGATGATACGCCTTTTGTTTTTTCCGGCACCATGGTTGTCCAGGGCAATGGAGTAGCGCAGGTTACGAAAACCGGGGTCGCTACTGAAATCGGAAAAATTGGTCAGGCGCTGAACGACACAAAGGAAGAGCCCACCAAATTGAAAATCGAATTAAATTCGTTGGTAAAAAAATTGACTATCATCGGTGCACTACTTTGCCTGATTGTGGTAGGCGTCTATTTTTTAACCCGTGGAAACTTGCTGGGCGGTATTTTAGCAGGGCTGACATTAGCTATGGCTGTCATACCAGAAGAATTTCCCGTTATTCTCACAATTTTCATGGCACTCGGTGCCTGGAGAATGTCAAAACACCGGGTTCTTACCCGTCAACCTGCTGCCATTGAAACCCTTGGCTCTGCGACTGTACTCTGTTCGGATAAAACCGGTACATTGACACAAAACAAGATGACAGTGAGTGAGTTATATAACAAGGAAACCTTTCTTGACGTCAATATAATGAAAGTTTTCCCGGAAGAATTTCACCAAATCATTGAATACGGTATCCTGTCCAGTCAGACAAGCCCCAACGACCCGATGGAAAAGGCTATCTGCCGACTTGGAGATAAATATCTGCAAAATACGGAACACATGCACCAGGATTGGTCTATGGTTCGTGAATACCCGCTAACCAGAGAGGAAATGGCCATGTCCAGGGTTTACGACGAAAAAGACACCGCCAATACGATTATTGCTGCCAAGGGAGCTCCGGAAACCATTTTTGATTTGTGCCACCTAAAGGATATTTCCATCTATGAAGCTGCCATTCAGAAAATGGCAGAAAAAGGATTAAGAGTACTTGGAGTAGCCAAAGCAAAAATCGGAAAAGAAATTTTGCCCGATATACAACATGATTTCGACTTTGAATTTATTGGCCTGATAGGCTTGTCGGATCCCATCCGCCCCGAAGTGAAGGGCGCTGTGGAAGAGTGTTACAAAGCAGGAATCCGTGTCATCATGATTACCGGTGATTATCCGGTCACAGCACAAAACATCGGCCGTGAAATCGGACTGAAAAATTACAGCGAATGCATGACAGGACCTGAACTACAGGCCATGAGTGTGGAGGAACTGAGCACAAAAATTGATCGCATCAATATTTTTGCCCGTGTGATACCCGAACAGAAACTAAAGATCGTCAATGCACTGAAAATGAAAGGCGAAGTGGTTGCCATGACCGGAGACGGTGTGAATGATGCACCTGCCCTGAAAGCGGCCAACATCGGCATCGCTATGGGTGAAAGAGGTACAGACGTGGCACGGGAAGCCTCCTCACTGGTTTTGACCGATGATAATTTTTCTTCCATTGTAGGAGCTGTCCGGATGGGTCGACGGATTTTTGACAATATGCAAAAAGCCTTCGGATATGTATTTGCCATCCACGTCCCGATAGCTGGATTGTCCTTAATTCCAGTCTTTTTTGGAGGTTATCCCCTATTGCTATTCCCGGTGCATGTGGCATTTCTGGAATTGATCATTGACCCTGCATGTTCCGTTATTTTTGAATCGGAAAAAGAAGAAAAAAATGTGATGAATCGCCCTCCCAGAGGAACCAAGAGTAAATTTTTCGGTGGTGGGAAAATCCTGATGACCTGTTTGCAGGGTGTTTCCATCTTGCTGGTCGTACTTGGTGTATATTTCGTAGGTCTTCACATGGGCTATTCAGCAGAGGCTGTCAGAACCATGTCGTTCATTACGTTGATCGTTTCCAATTTATTGACCATTCAAACAAACCGTTCCTGGGAAAATTCTATTTTCAAAATTCTGGTAACGCCCAACAAAAGTGTCAAATGGATTGTAAGTCTGGCTGTTGTATTTTTGGCTGCAGTGCTTTATATTCCGTTCCTGCGGGAATTATTCAGTTTTGCTCCGCTTGGGACAAAAGAAATCCTTATTTCAGCAGCAGTTGGTTTAATAAGCATTGTATGGTTCGAAATTTATAAGGCCTTAAAGAAAATTAAACAGGTCTGATTACTTTTAAAATAAGAAATACTCCCTAAATGTCAACTGAACATTTGGGGAGTATTTTCTATTTTGGTATGATATAATATGGTATTTATTCTTTCCAGGTTTTCTTACCAGCTTTCATCTTGTAAATAGTATCCTCAATCCTATAGCGGCCAACATCCTCTTTGGCCACTTTACTCAAAGCCAATTCTTCTTTCGCAATGGCAGCTTTTTCCCGACCAAGTTTATAAAGCAGATTGGCATAAGTGTCCAAATACTGAACGTTGTCAGGAGATAGTTCCAAGGAACGCTCTGACCACTTAAGCGCATTCTTAAGCGCCTTTTTTTCTGTTACCTGGTCGAAAATTTCATGTGCTACATTATCCAGTTGATTACCTATCTTATCCCTCTCCATGTGTGAGGATTGTTCCTTCCATTTTGCTGTCATACCGGAATTTGTATTTGACAACGACTCGGATTTAAACATAGTTTCTATCAATTTTACATTCTCCTTATCCTTTTGACTAATTGAATCATCGGATATTTTCATGAGATTGTTGTTGACGTAGCTGATGGTATATTTAATGTATTGGTCTGTATCTCCTGTCTGTTGGTAATACGCCCTGTAAAGCTCATCCTTTTGCATGGGTAAACCGGTCTGAGGTAATTGATCGTATGCCGACATAGCTGCATTAAGCAATTTTTCATCTTTCAAAAGAGCGGCATCATCAATGGTATTCTTAATCGCTGTGAAAATGAGGAAATTTACAGCTCCGATCGTTTTTTCAAATTCAGATTTGTACTTGATCAGATTGTCGAAAGCAATCGAATTGACCCTAAGAAAACGCATTTCTTTTACATACAAATTTACGACGATCTCCGAAGTGCGTTCTTCTTCAGGTATCAGTTGCAGGTATTTATCGAAAACAAAAGCATTGGACAATCCCATACTTAAACGTTTCTCAATGTAACCCTTTAAAACGGCAGGATCATCCTTTTTTTGAGCATATTCACTTTCCCAAAAGGACAAAGGTTTGGAATCATTGGTTTCTGTCGGGGTTTGAGTGTCCTGTGAGTATCCTGATATCGAAAATAGTAGCACAGAAATAAGCAACAAAAACTTTTTCATAATTTCAAGTTTAAATCTTTTGGTTTCGGCCAATTGCAAAATAAAGAATGGCACCAATGAAATTGACAAATACGACAATGAGAGCCCACATCAGCTTATTGTTTCCCTCAAAATCACTTTTGACAATATCGATAAGTGCCAACAAAGGAAGCAACAATCCAATGAACAAGACAAACAGAATAACTAAAATTTCCATTCCCATTAACACTCCGAATATTTCCATAATTTTATTATTTTAAGGTACGAGCCTATTTTATAAGTTGAATTTTAACCGTTGATTTCATCATTACTGAAAATCCAATAGTACTTGATGGAAAGTGAACAATGGAAGAAAAGTCGAATGTATCATCCATCTTCCAGGTTACTCCTCCATCTTTGGTATAAAATAGTGCTTTTGTCCAACCATAGGTCGTACTATGACCATTACCAATGGCAATTCCTATATTCTCATCCATAAAATGTATAGCAGTCACAGTAACCGGTGAGCCGGATAATTCACTCCAAGTGTCACCATTATCTATTGATTTAATAATTTTGCCCATTCTAGCAGCATATCCTGTAGAATTGACAAAGCAAAAATCATACACTTGTCCACCGGTACCATTTTGTACTTTAGTCCATTTTTTACCCTGGTCACTTGTTTTATAGATAGCCCCATCTGTTCCTGCTGCAAAACCAGTCTGTAAATCAACAAAACTTATTTTTCGCATTATTCCCTGAAAATTAGGTTCAAATTCAAAATTCGTCCAGGTTTGGCCTCCATCTGTTGTTTTTATATAAAGCCCTAAACCTACTGCAAAACCAATATTCTCGTTAATAAAGAATACAGATTGTAAATCTGAACCCTTAGTAATTGCTAAGGACTTTTTTACCCAAGTAACTCCGGCATCTGTCGTTTTGTAAATGATACTTCCAGCGTTTTTATTTACAGTACCGCCACCACCTACGGCATAACCAAGATTCTCATTTACAAAATAGATGGAGTTAATTGGTAATTCGTTGGTATTGATAACCATCCAATGAATACCACCATCTACCGTTTTGTATATGGATGCTGATCCGGCTGAATACCCTGTCTTATCGTTGATAAAATAGGCGCAAGTAACATACCCATCTAAATTAGAGGTATATGGCTCATAAGCATAATCTTTAATAGGGGGTGTAATTAGATTTGTAGTACAAGAAATAAACAATACTTGCATTAAAAATAATCCAATTAATAATTTGCTGCATTTCATAGTTTTTTTTTATTTCTACAAAAAAGGAGTAAAACGTTCTCCGATTTAATTGATACTATACACTTTACCTGTCAATAATTATTTTGCAAAGATACTTCAGTTTTATCAAAAGCGTACAAATTCCTTATTAAACATTAAAATAACTTTCCAATTCAACCAAAGTGTCCGTATTTGTATTGGAATCTTTGAGTATGATTCCGTCTTCAAGCAACAATATCCGGGTACAGATTTCTGTTACATGTTTTAAATCGTGGCTCGAAATCAAGATGGTTACCCCTGCTTCATTCAACTTTTTCAACTTGGATTTAAGCCAGGACTGAGAGCTTGGATCCAGGTTGGAAAATGGCTCATCCAATATCAGGATTTCAGGATTTGAGATAAAGGATGCCAATAATCCTATTTTGTTCTTATTTCCCGCAGAAAGCTCACGGATATATTTTTTGGTAATGCTATATTCGTTGTAAAAGGTGGCATTTTCCGATAAAAAAGTCTTTACATCCGCTTCATCCAATCCGTGTAAATTTCCGATAAAAGTCAGAAATTCCAAAGGGGTCAAAAAGGGAATTAGAAAGCCTTCATTTAAATACGATCCGGTATACTTTTTCCAGTCATCGGACGCTGATACCAACTTTGCTTTTGATTCAACGGTTCCTTTTGTAGGTTCTATCAAATCCAATATCAAACTGAGCATCGTCGTTTTTCCGGCCCCATTGTTTCCAACCAAGCCAATAAATTCTTTTTCATTGACGGTGAGCTTGTCTACAGAAAGGGCAACATTTTTTCCGTAAACTTTCTGAAGGTCTTTTATTTCTAACATGACTCCTTATTTTTGTTTAAAGTTCATCGCCATCTTATATTTTCTTCTTACAAATTGATTGGCTATGATTTGTAAAAGGTATTTATTAAAGAGGATGCCTAAAAGGCCAATAATCGCTAAAGCATAAAAGCTGAATTGGGGTATACCCAGATATTTAAAGAGTATATAAACGAGTAAAGGAAAACACATAATTGGAATAATCGAAAGAAACTGATTAATTCCCATGCCTTGGTAATTCATGAACTGACTTTTCCCCAGATCGATATACGATGCATTGAAAGTGGCAAAAAAAAGTAAGACAATGGATGAAATACCTATATTATACAATAAAAGGGCTCCATTAATAAAACCAATTTTATAACTGATAAGAGCATATGGCAAAGTGATGATAAACTGAAGAATACAAGCCATTCCAATAAACAAGTACTTTGATTTTATATAATCTTTAATCGAAATTCTGTTGGCCCTGTAACTGTCAAAATAGGAACTTTCCCAAGCAAAAAGGTATTGACCGTAATTCAGCGAAAACATGGCGGTTATGATGAATCCGGCTAAAAGTAGCATATCAGGTCTGTTTAAAAATGCTTTCTGATAGAAAATAAAGCCATAAGCCAAAAAGACCACACTCAATATCAGCAAGGATTTGGGCCTTTTATTTCGTAAAATCATTTTTACTTCAATACGTACTAAATTTCCGAGTACACCAAAACGATTTAAGAAGGATAAACGGTCGGATTGGCTTCGTTTACCGGATATTTTATCTTCTATGTAGGAATTTTTTTTGAGCAGAAAATAAGCCAGGGAATACGCAAGAACTGCAACAGCAACAGGAAGCATGAAAAGGAATGGAATGTTGGCTAATTGGAGTATGACAGAATAAAAATAGCCCGAAATAGAGACGACCTTGATTATTTCCAGGTAAATAATAATACCTACTAACGCCAATAATAAAAGAATGAGGTATGGTCGTTCAGAAAAATATTTCTTCAGTGAGAAATTCAGGTAATTATTGGTAACGATGAGCGATAAAACCGAAATTATCCAGGTCAGGCAGAACAAAGGAGGGTACGTTACGCATATAACTTTTACAAAAAAAGGCAAAAACAGAAGAAGGGGAATCACATTAAAAATGCTTGTCACACTCTTGATTAATGGATAATTCAGTAAAAGGCTTTTCTTGATTGGAAGCGTCAGATAGGGCTTTATAGATACTATTGGAGGTTGTTGAAGCAAAAAGCGGGCAATTAAATCAATGGCAAAGTAATAAAACAAGAAACCCGTAAATACCACCACCTCATTGCAACCCTGGTACATTTTCCCAATAATCACATCGGCAAAATAGCCAAGAGCCAAACAATAAAACAACAGGAAAATACTTAAAATTCCTAAGATAATGTTTAGTATGAGACTTTTTTGCCAAAAGGAGGATCGGATCTTTTCCTTCCATTGAAGGATCAGTAATTTATACATAGTTTTTTTTCATTACCGAATGATACTCACTTTTTGTCGTAAAATCGTTCTGTTTCCGGCATTCACCTTTATACAATATAAACCACTTTTAAAACTTGAATTGGGCATGCTGGCCAAGTCGTTTGAAGTACTTAGCGTTTGCTTTCCCAGAAGCATACCCGAAAGGCTATATACTTCGACATCAATCGTGCTTTCGCCCGGACAATTGAATGTAAAATTCTGAGAATCTGTATACATTTCTGCCTGGGCATCTTTTTTCTGTACATCAACAGAAGCACTTAAATCGACTGTTCCGACCACCAAACCTCTAACTGAAGTTTTTGCAAAACCCGGACCACTCCATTTTAAGGAGAAGGACTCTGTGACCTGCCCTTCAAAGAAATCAAAGGTGAATGGATGATAACCGGCACGAAGCCTCATCTTTCCTGAAGTTTCAGGATTGCATTGGTTGGCAACAATCTCAGACCCATCGATCAGAAAACGGCTTCCGTCGTCCGAAGTCAGGTAAAAAGTATATTCACCATCTACAGGTGCTTTTATATACCCTGAAAAATGAATGCCAAAATTATCGTTTATCCGCCCTGGTATAGACAAGCTAAGCATCACTATTTCTCCGGATTTTACAGCAACCAGCTTGCTAAAATCAGGTACAGAACTCCAGACTCCTTCGTAATAGCTATAATTGACCACATTGCGGACATCTTTAAGTGCTACCGCTTTATGGGTAAATAAAAATTTAATTTCATGGGGTTCGGTGATACCAGAGAAAGTATATTTAGCAAGTGGACCTTGTGAGACACCATCTACGATGCAGTCTTCGACCTCAAATCCTGTCATAGGAAGGGTAGCATAAACCTGAGTGCTATTCTGGGTAAAGTATCTTACTCCAAATGGAGACACATTCCCACCATTCGTACGGCTGGACTTTATTCGGACATCGCTTGCATTGTTGCTGCCATAGGTTACCACCATGGTATCACTTACTGCTCCGATGTTTCGTAATTGAAGTCCGGAATAGGCGGCATTCCACCATTTAGTATAAAAAATAGTCAAATTACTGCTGACTCCCGACTTAAAATAATCGTTTGAATCTCCAATATTGGAACCGCTTTCCAGATGATACTGACCATCCGCCTGAACGACAGAAACTTTATAGTGCAATTGTTCCGTACGCTGTTGATTGGTATTTCCGGAAATTAAACTGTCTATATGCCATACCAGAACACCTTCACCGGGCATATCCACATTTCTGAACGGTTTTCTTCGGGCCTCAACGATATACATTTCGCCATTGCGGTCAGGATTGCGGTAAACATAGGTATTCCAACTATTGGCTATGATTTTCATAGTTGTATCATTGGGAAAATTATTCAGGGGAATCATATCGTTCCAACCGGCCAAATAACGAAAATATGGATTGAGAGGCATGGGATTTCCACTTGGAGCACCGGAATTGTCTGAATTTCCGGCGGCCATCAGGTCAAATTTACCGCAACCGCTGGAGCCCCCATTGCTACCGTCAGTATCGTAGGTGTCTGGAAAACCAAAAAGCATATGTCCCTGTTCGTGACAAATTCCCCCCAGGTGCATTTCGCTGGTACCCAGTTCCGAAATCTGATAAGAAGAGGTATTTACACCATCAAAAGTGCGGTAGTGACCACTGGAATGGCCCCAAAGTCCACTGGCTCCTGAATTACCCACAAATTGAAAACTGAGTGCCTTGATATTCTTATTTTCATCAACGGTCAGTTTCGAAAAATCGAAACCTCTTGCCTCTACCCAGTTCAAGGCAGAATCCAAAAGTTCATGGGTATGACCACCGCCTTCTGTATCGTAATAAGCGAAAGTCTTTGGAGCTTTATAATAGGCAGTAACGATGGTGTGAACATTCACCCGGTTTTGCGAAACAGCTGCCCAATAATCATGAATGGAACCATTGTCGTGATATTTGGCATAACCCACCTGGTTGAAAAAACTATCCACTTCCATCTGTGAAAAGTAAGCCTTTCTGTCGGCAAATTCTATCAGAATCACCAACGCTTCTATTTTCCCGGTATTGATACCACTTGCTTTTAGGGGTCCACTTATTCTGAAATCTATGTTTTCAGTATTGTTGCCTCTTATTCCCAAACATATTAGAAGCAAGAAAGTCAGGCAATAAAATAATCGGTTTTTCATGTGTTTTAAGTAAAAGATGTCCGTTTCTGTAAATTTAGTCTAAGGCGAGGCAAAGCTAAATAAAAATCATTATTTATGCTTGAGAATTCAATAATGTTTGCCCGAATTATGTACTTTTGCATCAAATACTTCCCCCAAAAGCCTATGAACGAACGCGTCTTGATGATTGAGCAAGCCGACCCTGTCCTTTTACACGGGGTCAACAACTGCAACATTCAACTAATTAAAGCTTTATATCCTAAACTTAGAATCACCGCACGCGGAAATGTTATTAAGATTCTGGGAGAAGAGGCCGAAATGGATACGTTTGAGCAAGCTTTAAGCGCCCTTGAGAAATATTGCGTAGACTACAACACGCTAACAGAAGAGACCATCCGGGACATTGTAAAAGGAGTTGCACCGCTTGAAATTAAACAGGACAATATGATTTTACACGGTACGAGTGGTAAAACCATTTTGGCCAGAACCGAAAATCAGCAGAAACTGGTGAAAGCCTACGACACTAACGATATGATTTTAGCCATTGGCCCTGCAGGTTCAGGAAAAACCTATACGGCCATCGCTTTAGCAGTCAGAGCGCTTAAAAACCGGGAAGTAAAAAAGATTATACTCTGTCGCCCAGCCGTTGAAGCCGGAGAAAAACTGGGGTTCCTGCCAGGTGACATGAAAGAAAAAATCGACCCCTATTTACAACCTCTTTACGATGCACTGGAAGACATGCTTCCACCAAACAAACTTAAAGAGTATATGGAAAACAAAATCATCCAGATTGCTCCACTGGCCTTTATGAGAGGACGAACACTTAACGATGCCGTCATCATTCTGGACGAAGCGCAAAACACCACCACCGCACAAATAAAGATGTTTCTGACCCGGTTAGGTATCAACGCCAAGATGATCATAACCGGTGATATTACCCAGATAGATTTACCCGCCAATGCCACTTCCGGATTGGTACAAGCCATGCAGATTTTGCGAAACGTCAAAGGTATTGCCAAAATCGAGTTCGACAAAAAAGACATTGTTCGTCACAAACTGGTACAACGTATTGTAGAAGCCTACGAAAAACATCAGGAAGAACGCGAGGATATGCGTACTAATTTTCGCCGTGAACTAAAAAATGACGATAAAACGATAAATAAACCATCGCCGGATTCCACTGGGACTCCGGACTTAGAAAAAAACCAAGATTATGAAACAAGCTCTGACCAGAACCGACTTTAATTTTCCCGGACAAAAGTCCGTTTATCATGGTAAAGTGCGTGACGTTTACAACATCAACGAAGAATTGTTGGTGATGGTAGTCAGCGACCGCATCTCTGCTTTTGATGTGATCCTGCCCGAAGGTATTCCTTACAAAGGCCAGGTGTTGAACCAAATTGCAGCCAAATTTTTGGATGCAACTCAGGACATAGTAAAAAACTGGAAAATCGCTACCCCGGACCCTATGGTTACTGTAGGTGTTAAATGCATACCCTACGAAGTGGAAATGGTGATCCGAGGTTACCTGACAGGTCACGCATGGCGCGAATACAGTGCAGGCAAACGCACACTTTGCGGTATAGCAATGCCTGATGGTATGGTAGAAAACCAAAAGTTTGAAACGCCCATCATCACTCCTACAACCAAAGCCTACGAAGGCCACGATGAAGATATTTCCAAAGAAGAAATCATCGCTCAGGGCATCGTTAACAAGGAAGAATACGAACAACTGGAAAAATACACCCAGGCCGTCTTTCAACGCGGAACAGAAATTGCAGCATCCATGGGCCTGATTCTGGTAGACACCAAATACGAATTTGGTAAAAAAGACGGAGAAATCATCCTGATGGACGAGATCCACACACCAGACTCCTCCCGGTATTTTTATTCAAAAGGCTACGAAGAAAAACTGGCTAAAAACGAACCTCAGAAACAACTTTCCAAGGAATTCGTCCGTCAGTGGCTTATCGAAAACGGCTTCCAGGGCAAAGACGGTCAGACTGTTCCTGTCATGACTCCCGACTACTGTCAAAGCGTATCCGAACGCTACATCGAACTGTACGAAAAAATCGTCGGCGAAAAATTCATCAAGGCAGACCTTGACAATTTAACAACTCGCATTGAAAAGAACGTCACGGCATTTCTGACGAAATAATACCGTAAAATCTTCTTGATTTTCCAACAAAGAGATACCGTTTTAAAATCCAAATAAAAACGGTATCTCTTTTTATTTGTACTCCCATCTGAGATCAATCTCAAATATTCAATTCTCAGAGGCTTAAAAAATGTCACTTCTGGTTAATGTTAAATGAAAGGTGCTACCTTTACCTTCTTCGCTTTCCACCCATATTTTGCCATTCTGTTTTTCTATAAACTCTTTGCAAAGCAATAAGCCGAGACCAGTGCTGGGTTCCCCTTCCGTTCCTTTTCTGTTCATTTTGATATCGGGGCGAAATAAATTTTCAACCATTTCATGACTCATTCCAATGCCGGTGTCCTTAATAGCCATTTCAACAATTTTGTCATCAATAGTTTTAGCCGAAACACTAATTTTTCCTCTTTTGGGTGTAAATTTCACAGCATTTGAAACGAAGTTTCGAAGGATTGTTTGAAGCATATTCTTGTCTGTAAGAACTGCTATATCTTCGGAAATATTGATGGTTAGTTCAATTTCTTTATTTTTAGCCGGATCCAGGATTGTCACTAAACTCTCTTCTGCTGTTGGAAGCAATTTCAGGTTCTCAGGATTGAAAGGAATTAATCCTTGTTCCATACTTGCCCATTGTAAAAGGTTGTTGAGAAGACCATAAAGGTTGGTGGCAGAATTTTCCAAAACCAAGGTTATTTCTTGCAACTCCTCCATGGTCAAACTTGGAAGTCTTTCCGCCATGGTTTGTGTGAGTCCCAAAAAACCATTGAAAGGGCTTTTCAGGTCGTGGGCTATGATGGAAAAGAATCTGCTTTTTTCGGATAGAGACTTTAACAGTTGTTCGTTTTTACTTTTAATTTCTGCTTCTGCCCATTTACGATCGGTGATATCGTGAACCAAAACATGGCGTGCCTCCCTACCATTGTAATATACAAAATGGGACGAAATTTCAACAAATATGATCTCCCCGTTTTTCTTAAGATGCCTCGATACCGTTCCCAAATCATTGACTTGGCAGTTATGTTTAATATATTCATAAAGGGCAGGCAAGTCTTCGGGAAGGCGAATATCCTTAAGGGTCATCGTGAGAAATTCTTCTGTTGAATAACCATAGTGATTTACCGCTGCCTTGTTTACTTCGAGAAAGGCCAGTGTTTCAAGATCGTAAATCCACATGGGCTGTGGATTATTGGCAAACATGTATCGGTATTTTTCTTCGCTTACCAGCAACGCTTTTTCCGCCAGCTTGCGCTCGGTGATATCGAGAAAAGACCAAACCCTTCCTTCCGGTTCACCATTTAGATAAAGTGGCTT
>Ga0209430_1001366_pt1 | contig 18287 bp, 17 predicted proteins | sample BarGraIncub1133A_FD_184504 | JGI IMG/M metagenome (GOLD analysis project Ga0209430, IMG submission 184504) | Arctic peat soil microbial communities from Barrow, Alaska - Barrow Graham LP Incubations 11-33A (SPAdes) (version 2) | ecosystem: Environmental > Terrestrial > Soil > Wetlands > Peat... | reverse complement strand
TCGCCGTTTTTAAAGAGCTCCATCAACGTAAGTTGGTGGGGCTCTTGTTGTTTACGTCGACTGCCTGCTCGAGCACTTAAGTGGGTAGTCGCCGTTTTTGCCTCAAAGTGAAGCGAAAAACCCATTATTTTTCTGCTTTTCATGCTGATTATAAGGATAAATTTCTTTATCTTTGCGGGGTTTTAAAAAACATACACCTTGGGCAAATTTGACAGTTATAAGATTCCTTTGAAAACCCTATCTATTGGTGATCATACTTTTGATTACACCTTGGACACAGAGTATTTCAAGGATATTGACAGTCTGGAAGTCCAGAAAGGCAACGTGAAGGCCAAAGTGTTGGTCCGTAACAATGGCACCAGTTATGAATTGACTTTTTCATTGGAAGGTTTGGTTAAAGTTCCTTGTGACCGATGTCTCGACGACATGGAGCTACCCATTTCGCATTCCGGAAAGTTGATTGTAAAGTTTGGAACAGCCTATGCTGAAGAAGGAGATGATATTATCATCATTCCTGAGGTGGAAGGAGAGATCAATATCGCATGGTTCCTGTATGAATTCGTAGCTTTGAGTATTCCGATCAAGCACATTCATGCACCAGGAAAATGCAACCGCATGATGTCCGGCAAATTGAAAAAGCATTTAGCTAAAAACCCGGACGATGAGGATGATGATATGGATCTGGATTTGGAAATCGAGGATTCTGAACCTGTGATTGATTTTGAGGAATCAGATTCACAACCTACCGATCCTAGATGGGACGAACTAAAAAAAATAATCGATAACAATTAATTGTAAAAAAGAAAATGGCACATCCTAAACACAAACATTCAAAGACCAGAACGGCCAAGAGAAGAACCCACTACAAGGCAGAGGCCCCAACACTGGCTGTTTGCCCGAATTGTGGTGCTCATTACATTTACCATACCGTATGTGGTGAATGCGGTTATTACAGAGGCAAAATTGCCATCGAACAGACTGCTGCCGTTTAAGGTATTAATGCTCGTATCTGAAGATATTTAATAAGGCTGTATCAATTTTGATACAGCCTTATTTTTGTTTTATGTCGTATGATGATAAAGACTGCCAGCATTATGGTACTCTTTTAAGACAACGACTTTTTGCTTGTAAATTCAGCAATTTTGACCTTTTTTTGGCTGTAATCTCAGCCTTTTTCCTTATTTTTGCACAAAATATTTAAAAATGAGAAATTTTAATGCTGTAATTACCGGTGTTGGCGGTTATGTGCCTGAGAAGGTTATTACAAATGAAGATATTTGCAAACTGGTTGATACCTCCAACGAATGGATCATTTCACGTACAGGAATAAAGGAACGTCGCAAATTAGACATACCCGGTACAGGAGCTTCTTTTATGGGAACCAAAGCTGTTCAAGAGTTGATCGATAAAACCGGAACGAACCCATTGGACATTGAAGTGGTCATTTGTGCAACAAGTACACCAGATTACATTCTTCCTGCAACTGCCACAATTATTGTTGAGAATTGCGGATTGAAGAATGCATACGGATGGGATTTAGGAGCAGCTTGCAGCGGTTTCATTTTTGCATTGACTCAAGGCGCAGCACTTATTGAGGCAGGCCGTTATAAAAAAGTGATTGTTGTTGCTTCCGAAGCTATGACTACTGTTACCAATTACAACGACAGAACAACTTGTGCCTTGTTTGGAGACGGATCTGCAGCTGTGTTGCTAGAGGCTACCACTGAACCTTTTGGTGTGATCGACAGTGTTCATTATACAGATGGCTCAGGGCTATCGAATCTGCATATTAAAGCAGGTGGTTCAGCCAAACCTGCTTGCCACGAAAGTATAGATAATGAAGAACATTTTATATATCAAGAAGGACAGGCAGTTTTTAAAGCTGCTGTGACCCGTTTGGTAGAAGCAAGTGAGGAAATTCAAAGGCGCAATAACCTTGCACCTGAGGATGTAACTTGGGTAGTTCCTCATCAAGCCAACATGCGCATCATCGATGCCATTGTCCGTTACATGAAGGTTCCTCTTGAAAATGTAATGATTAATATTCACAAATATGGGAATACTTCATCCGCTACCATTCCGATTTGTCTTTGGGAATGGGAAAGCAAACTTCGTAAAGGAGATGTACTTATACTTTCAGCCTTTGGCGCTGGCTTCTCTTGGGGAAGTGTTTACCTAAAGTGGGGTTACGATCCCAAATAAGGCATACCGACTTCCTTGCTTTAACCCTCTGAATTTCGTATCTTTGCACCGTTGTTTCTGACGGAAGTGCATCGTTGTGCTTCTGCAGGAACAATTCATTCATGAAGTCAAGCGAAAAAAATGCATAAAGCAGGATTTGTAAATATTGTCGGTAATCCCAACGTTGGAAAGTCAACCCTGATGAATACGCTGGTGGGTGAACGCATCTCCATCATCACTTCTAAAGCCCAGACAACCAGACACCGGATCATGGGTATTGTTAACGGAGAGGATTTTCAGATTGTCTATTCCGATACGCCAGGCGTGTTGGCTCCAAATTACAAGCTTCAGGAGTCCATGCTTAACTTTTCAAATTCCGCTTTATTGGATGCAGACATTTTACTTTACGTTACCGATACGGTAGAGAAAATGGATAAGAATGAAAGTTTCCTGCAAAAAGTGCAGCAGGTAACCATTCCTGTATTAGTCATCATCAACAAAATCGACTTGAGTGATCAGACTCGACTCGAAGAACAAGTCATTGCTTTAGGTAAACTATTGCCCAATGCTGAAATCATTCCCCTTTCTGCCCTTCGGAAATTTAATGTAGATTATTTACTCCGCCGGATTTCTGAAATGCTTCCTGAATCACCTCCTTATTTCGATAAGGATGCTCTGACCGACAAACCTGCCCGTTTTTTCATTACAGAAATTATTAGGGAAAAGATTTTACGTTTCTATCAAAAAGAAATACCCTATTCTACAGAAGTGGTTGTAGAAAAGTACGAGGATACCCCGAATTTGGTCCGTATCAATGCTGTTATTTACGTAGAACGTGATACACAAAAAGGCATCGTGATCGGTCATGGTGGGCAAGCTTTGAAAAAAGTTGCAACCGAAGCTCGCAAAGACATCGAATCCTTTCTGGGAAAGAAAGTTTACATGGAAATATTTGTAAAAGTGGAAAAGGACTGGAGAAATCGGGATAATAAACTGAAAGCCTTTGGTTATCAACTGGATTAATAAATTAAAATGAGTAATATTGTAGCTATTGTAGGTCGTCCGAACGTCGGCAAATCGACCCTTTTCAATCGTCTGACCAAATCCAGACAAGCCATTGTCAATGAAGAGTCCGGTACGACCCGTGACCGCCAATACGGTTTATCCGAATGGAACGGCAGGGAATTTTCAGTGATCGATACAGGTGGCTGGGTTGACAAATCGGGTGATGTTTTTGAAGCAGAAATCAAGAAGCAAGTCAACATGGCGATTGAAGAATCGGACATTATCCTGTTTGTGGTGGATGTCATGAATGGTTTGACTGATTATGACGTTTCTGTTGGTAAGTTATTACGAGGTGTAAAAAACAAACCTGTCATACTTATTGCAAACAAAGCCGATACGAATGAACTCGGGTATAATGCTTCGGAATTTTATGCCCTTGGTCTGGGAGACCCCGTTGTACTTTCAGCCATTAACGGATCGGGAACAGGTGACTTCATGGATACACTCGTTGACATGTTCAAACCTGATGCTGATAAAGAAGAAGGTTTGGAAGCTTTGCCTCGTTTTGCTGTAGTCGGACGTCCGAATGCTGGCAAATCTTCCATCATAAACGCCTTTGTAGGCGAAGAACGGACCATTGTCACTGAAATCGCCGGTACAACAAGAGACTCTATTTATACTCGTTATTCCAAATTCGGATTTGATTTTTATCTAGTCGATACGGCTGGTATCCGTAAAAAAGGCAAAGTGAATGAGGATCTCGAATATTACTCAGTCGTCCGGTCTATTCGTGCCATTGAAAATGCAGACATCTGCATTTTGATGATTGACGCGACCCGTGGTATAGAAAGCCAGGATATGAATATCTTTTCGCTGATCCAGAAGAACCGTAAGGGTTTGGTGGTCTGTGTTAATAAATGGGATTTGGTCGAGAAGAAAGAAAACAGTGATATCAAGGAATTTGAACGGGCCATCCGGGAACACTTCGCACCTTTTGTGGATTTTCCCATCCTTTTCACCTCAGCAACAACCAAACAACGCATCTTTAAAGTGTTGGAAACAGCCAAAGAAGTATACGATACACGGAAATACCATGTCTCAACTGCTAAGTTGAATGATTTCTTTTTACCTCTTATTGAGAATTATCCACCGCCGGCAATTAAAGGTAAGTATGTAAAGATCAAGTATGTAACTCAGCTTAAGGGCCCAGATACACCGACTTTCATTTTCTTTTGTAACTTACCTCAATATCTCAAAGATCCATACAAACGTTTCTTGGAAAACAAATTGAGATCTGAATGGCATTTTACTGGGACTCCAGTTCAAGTTTTCTTCCGTCTAAAGTAGGTTGAGATAGCTTCTTTAAACAGTATTTTTTGTTAATTTTTGTATTCACGCTTCAGGATTTATGGTTTTCTTGACAGTATATTAAGTATCGATACAGGAAGGGCACTATATGTATTGTTTTAATTTATTAAAAATCTGATAGATAGGCATTATCCTAATAAATGCCGTTGTTGTAACCTTCTTTAACGTATTGAGTTTGAAATCGCCTGTCAAATTTGTTATATTTGTTGATAAAGGAGATTGAAACATCACACAGTAAAAGGGGGACATTTTTGATTTTTGAAATCAAGCGTTATTGAACAGATTAAACACACTAACTTTGTTTAAACCGTACTCTTTCCAAATCCGCGAGGATTAGGAAAGAGTCTTTTTTTTATACCTTTGTCCTCAACTATAAACTCAACCGATTTGGAACGTATTGTACTTGGATTATCCGGAGGGGTGGACTCCAGTGTCGCTGCATACCTATTGAAACAGCAAGGATATGAAGTGGTTGGTGTCTATATGATCAATTGGAAAGATACGGTTGGCACTCTTTCAGGAGAATGTCCCTATGAGGATGACTTGCTTATTGCTGAATTAGTAGCCAGGAAGTTGAATATTGAGTTCCACTCGGTGGATTTGAGTGACCGCTATCGCGAACGAGTCGTCGATTACATGTTTTCTGAATATAAACTGGGTAGGACTCCCAATCCGGATGTGCTCTGCAACCGTGAAATCAAGTTTGACGCCTTTTTGGAAGCTGCGTCACAACTGGGTGCTTCAAAAGTGGCAACCGGACATTATTGCCGAAAGGATGTCATTATAGATTCGAATGGACATACCCTATACAGGTTGTTGGCAGGCAGTGATCCAAACAAAGACCAATCGTATTTTCTGTGTCAACTCTCACAAGAACAATTATCGAAAGCGCTGTTTCCAATTGGTGACATCGAAAAACCAGAAGTCAGACGTATTGCAGAAGAACTTGGTTTGGCTACCGCATTTAAAAAGGACTCTCAAGGGATTTGTTTTGTCGGTAAAGTGGATTTACCTGTTTTTCTCCAACAAAAATTGGATAAAAAAATGGGTGAGGTCATTGAGATTCCAGCAGATTTGAAGGCGTATGGAAGAATGATGCCAGAAGATCATGATGAACGGCTTCGAAAACAAGCCAAACCTTATTTCTACCGGAAAAAAGATGGCCGTGTAGTCGGAACGCATCAGGGAGCACATTTCTATACGGTTGGTCAGCGGAAAGGTCTGGGAATCGGAGGTTTTGAAAAACCGCTTTTTGTTTTGTCGACGGATGTGCAGGAGAATCTGATTTTTGTAGGTGAGGGTGTCGATCATCCTGGCTTATATCGTAAGACGTTGAAAATAAATCCTGATGATATTCATTGGATACGAACCGACAAAGAACTTCAAATAGGAGCATCGGCAACTTATAAGGTTAGAGAACGTTACAGGCAGCCTTTGCAAAACGCAATACTTCATCGGTTGGAAGATGGTTTGTTTATTGAATTTGAAGAGCCGCAACAAAGTATTACCCCTGGTCAGTTTGCTGCTTGGTATCAGAAAGATGAAGTCATTGGATCGGGTGTCATTTCTGAATAAAAATAACAATAAAACCAAAAATTATCATCAACTTTGATGTCGAATGACGGCACTACTTCAACTTAAAGTACTACAAAAATGAAAGCGTATTTCCGAAAACTAATACTTGTGATTTTCTTGTTTGGGTTGGGCCTTAATTCACTAAATGCCGAAACCTGGACGGTCAAGACGGTCCCAAATATCCGACTGAGCAATGCTAAAGCCTGTACTTCCGATCCCGACGATTTAATTGATCCAACGAATCAGGCAGAGATTGACCGATTGCTGTATAATGCTCAACAGCAATTGACTGCCGAAATTTTCGTAGTCGCATTGAAGTCTACTGGAGATGTTGATCTTAAATCATTTGCGACTGAACTCTTCAATGAATGGGGTATTGGGAAAAAGGGCAAGGATAATGGTTTACTCATTCTTTTAGTTCTTGATCAGAGAAAAGTGACCATGGAAACAGGTTATGGTATGGAAGGAGTCTTCCCCGATGCCACCTGTATCGACATCATTAATAATAATATTGTGCCTTTGATGCAGAAGGGACAGATTGGGGCGGGAATGCTTGCAGGTGTGCAAGCCGTTTTAAACGTTGCATACATTCCAGCTAATGCCGCAGAAATAAAGGCTGACCCAGCTGTATTGCAGAATGCTCGATTTGAAAGTCAAAAGTCAACCCTAATCACCGTACTGATCCTATATTTGTTGTTGACGGTGATTGCGCTATTTTTTAGTTCCAAGGGTTTCTTTGACAAACTCAAAAGGACCTCTGTTTTGGACCCTTACGAAGCATATAAAGTCCTGAATACATCAATGACTGGATATCAGATACTTGCTTTTATTTTCCCATTGACTATGCTTCCCTTCTTTCTTTCCTATAAGAAAAAAATCAATTCCTTTCGGAAGAAACCTAGGGCTTGTCCCCAGTGCGACAAACCTTTGTTGTTGATGTCTGAGAAGCAGGAAGACGCCTATCTGAACGCTGGTCAACAGAGTGAGGAAATGGTCGGTTCAGTGGATTATGATGCATGGATTTGCATGGATTGTGGTTATCGGTCATTTTTGTCCTATACTAAATCATTCACTCGGTATCAGCCCTGCCCAAAGTGCCATTTTAAAACGTATGCTCAAACATCCGACCGAATTGTATCCTCGCCCACACCGATATCAGCCGGGCAAGGTGTGCATGTGTACACCTGTGCTAATTGTGGGTACGAAGCACTAAAATACTATGTCATACCAATGATCATCATTCTTCCTTCAACCCGTGGAGGAGGTGGCTTTGGTGGAGGAGGTGGCGGGAGCTTTGGTGGCGGTTCGAGCGGTGGTGGCGGTGCTACAGGGGGCTGGTAGCCTCCAAATCGGTCAAATCGTCGTTCCAAGTCTACGAAAATGTGTTTGGCATGGATTTTGAAATAAAAATAAGTATTCAATTAAACATTAATTTTTAATCAATGAACAAAAGTGCCATTATCGGCCTGTCAATTGCAGGTTTTTTCATCGTACTTCTTATTGTCCTTTTCTCATGGGGAAAGAATAGTTACAACAACATGGTTGCTGCCGAAGAAAATGTTACTCAAACTTGGTCTGCAGTAGAGAGCCAATATAAGCGTCGTGCCGATCTGATACCAAATCTGGTGGAAGTCGTCAAAGGCTATGCCAAACATGAAAACAAAACGTTGACAGAAGTGGTAGAAGCACGTGCAAAAGCAACACAATTGACAGTTGATCCTAACAATACTACCCCAGAGAAATTGGCAAAATATCAGGCTGCACAATCACAAGTCGGGTCATCTCTTAACAGGCTTCTAATGAGCGTAGAAGCTTATCCTGATCTTAAAGCCAATCAAAACTTCCTGACGTTGCAAACTCAGTTAGAGGGTACAGAAAACCGCATTACAACGGAACGTGGACGATATATTATAGCTATAAAAGAATATAATATTCTGATTCGCAGATTTCCTTCAAACATCATTGCAAATATGACTGGCTTCGAAAAGAAAGCGAATTTTGAAGGTGAAGCAGGTATTGAAAATGCCCCTCAAATAAAAATGTAATGTTCTGATTATCCGTCAAAGGAGAAAATCCGTAACACTTGGATTTCCTCCTTTGACGGATTTTTACGATATTTGCATACGAAATAAATTTAAGACTAATGTTTTCAGGAATTGTCGAAGAAGCTGCCGTCGTAACCGGTCTGGAAAGAGAAGGCGGAAACCTGCATCTCAAAATGAAATGCACTTTTACCGACGAACTAAAAATTGACCAAAGTGTGGCGCATAATGGCGTTTGCCTGACAGTTGTCAAACTGGAAGGTGATGAATATTCGGTGACGGCCATTCAGGAAACATTGGACAAATCCAATATTGGCTTCCTGAAAGTTGGCGATAAAGTGAATCTTGAACGCAGCATGATGATGAATGGCAGGTTGGATGGTCACATTGTTCAGGGACACGTCGACCAGACAGCAACCTGTACCAGTGTGGATGAAACGGAAGGAAGTTGGCGTTACCGTTTCGAATACCCGCTCAATGCCAAGAAGGCTGTTGAAGGTTATATGACAGTGGAGAAAGGTTCGGTTACCGTCAACGGTGTCAGTCTGACAGTATGTAATTCAGGTGACAACAGTTTTGAGGTCTCGATCATCCCCTATACGCACGAACATACGAATTTCCATCAAATCCAGGCTGGAACAATGGTGAATCTGGAATTTGACATCATCGGCAAATATTTAAGCCGAATGATGCATTTTTCCCAATTGTAACATGGGCAGGATTCTAGCCATCGATTATGGAAGAAAACGCACCGGATTGGCAGTAACCGATACTTTGCAATTAATTCCAGGAGGGTTGGCAACAGTTTCCAGTCACGAACTTTTAAAATATCTGGAGGATTATTTTCGTAAGGAACCCGTGGAACGTTTGGTAGTTGGTTTGCCAAAGCAAATGAACAATCAGCCTTCAGAATCAATGAAATACATCGAACCATTTGTTCGATCAATTCAAAAGAAATGGCCGGATTTACCGGTTGAATACTACGATGAACGCTTTACATCCGTTTTGGCCCATCAGGCTATGCTGGAAGGCGGACTCAAAAAAAAGGATAGGCAGAATAAAGCATTGGTTGACCAGATTAGTGCAGTTATCATTCTGCAATCCTATTTAGAATCAAAAAGATAGAATATGCAATTGCCCATTTACCTGTATGGCCAGCAGGCTCTCCGTAAAGAAACGAACGATATCAGTCCTGATTACCCAAGATTATTGGATTTAATTGCCAACATGTACGAAACCATGTCCAAAGCAGATGGTGTTGGCCTTGCTGCACCACAGGTAGGTCTTTCTATCCGTTTGTTTGTAATTGATTTGTCTGCTTTGGGTGAAGATGATGAGCAATATAAAGATTATAAGAAATCATTCATCAATCCCGAAATTATTGAATTCTCTGAGGAAACCTGTTCCTACGAAGAAGGTTGTCTGAGCTTGCCCGATATTCATGAGAATGTTATCCGTAGTGCCAACATTAAAATTCGGTATCAGGATGAAAAATTTTTGGAACATGTGGAGACGTTTAATGAGTTTGCAGCCAGAGTGATCCAACATGAATACGATCATTTGGAAGGCAAAGTTTTTACGGATAGGATTACAGCCATTCGGCGTCAACTGATCAAATCCAAACTAACCGGCATACTGAAGGGCAAGTCTAAGCCATTTTACAAAGTGAAAAGTCTTTAAAAACGGCTCAATTTCCCGAAATAACTTGATACTTTACAGAAAGCCTGTATCTTTGAAAGAGTTAATTCAATGATATGGTTTTTTTTGTAGAATGAAACGACTGTCGATATTCCTTATTATGTTTTCAATGTCCCTGCTTTCCCTGCAGGCGCAGATCAATACGGACCACATGATGACCATTGGCCGGAACGCACTATATTTTGAGGATTATGTGCTTTCCATCCAGTATTTCAATCAGGTCATCAAAGCGAAACCCTATTTGGCAGAACCCTATTTTTTTAGGGGAGTCGCTAAGCTGTATCTGGATGATTTTGCCGGTGCTGAAGAAGATTGCTCCAGTGCTTTGGAACGTAACGAATTCATGGTCAAAGCCTATGTTTGCCGGAGTTATGCCCGAATGAAAATTGGAAAAAATGATGGAGCCATCAGTGATTGTGATAAAGGTTTGGAGTTTGACATCGAGAACAAGGCATTGCTCTATCACAAAGGCTTTGCTTTAGTTTCTGCCAAGCGTTTTGCTGAAGCAGAAGTTTCACTAAACGAAATGATTCGTCGTTATCCCACCGATGTGGACGCCTATATGGCAAAAGGCCAGATGAATGTGGAAAGGGGTGATACGCTGGCTGCTATTGAAGATTTCAGCCGGACCATTGCTGTTGACAAATACTATGCACCTGGTTGGGGAGCGCGTGGTTGGGTTTCGTTGATGAAAGACCGTTACAGCAATGCATTGGCTGATTTGAACGAAGCTATTCGACTAAAATCCGATGACCCAACGTATTTTATGAATCGCGCTTTGGCACGTTTCAATTTGAATGACCTTCGCGGCACCATGGACGATTTTGACCGGAGCATCAGCCTGGATCCGAACTCCAAGCTCAGTTACCTGAATCGGGCTATCATGCGAACAACGGTGGGTGACCTTAACCGTGCCCTGGAAGATTTCGACAAGGTTCTTTATTTGGATCCTGAAGACTACCAAGCAATGTACAACCGTGGCTTGGTTCGTAAAGATTTGGGGAACAATAAAGACGCCATAGCCGATTTTACAGCCATCATTACTAAGTACCCCAAATTTACGCCTGCTTATTACCAGCGTTCGGACGTTAAAAAACGGATGGGCGATGCCAAGGGTGCCGATAAGGATTATTTTGCTGCTTGGAACATTGAAGAAAAAGTCAGGGCAGAAAAGGCCTCTGGAAAGAAATCTAAGAAACAATCAGAGGCCGCCGATTCTACGGAGGAAACCTTCGATATCAACAAATATAAACGAATGATTGCCGGTGTCAGCCTAGACAATGATAAGGATAAATATCAGAATCCAATGCGGGGCCGAGTTCAGGACAAATCTACTGAAATTGCACTGGAACCGCTTTACAGCCTGACTTATTATGAAAAAACCAAGCCGGGTCCGATCCGCCGTATTCTTGATTTGAGCAAATACCTGCCAGACGCCACATTCTCAAATGCCAAAGGACTGAATAATTTGTTGATATCCAATAGTGAACAAGCACTGACCACAGAGCAAGCACAAGTCCATTTTACTTCTCGGGATGATTATTCGCAGCGTATCAGTACTGCTCCGGATAACGCTACTCTTTTTTTTGCACGAAGTCTTGATTATTCTCTGGTTCAGGATCTTAACAACGCCCTGCAGGATTTAGATCGTGCCATTGTTTTGAATGATAAAATGGTTCTTGCCTATTTTGAAAGGGCCATCCTAAGATACCGTAAGATGAACGTCGATTATGCCAATAAACAGGCTGAAGATGAAATGTCGGCCTCTAATGCACTTCAACGCAGAGACTTGTCAAAATCGATCAATTCTGATCTTTCACCAAAAACTGGAAGTTTCTCTCTTGGCGAAAAAGCATTCGGAAATGATTTTGAATTTGTGCTCCGTGACTTAGATAAAGTGCTGACCCTGGAACCAAATTTCATCTATGCGTATTACAACAGGGGCAACATTCGTTGTCTGCAACGCGATTATCGCAATGCGTTAATCGACTATTCAAAGGCTCTGGATATCAATCCGGACTTTGCTGAAGCTTGGTTTAACAGAGGCATCACGCAAATATATCTAGGAGATCGCGAACATGGTCTGGCAGACCTTCGCATGGCAGGTCAGCTGGGTTTGTACAAGGCGTACAGCATCATCAAGCGATTGGGTGATTGATCATTTTAACTGCCTGCTGTAGCAAAAAATGATTTGACCGATGGAATAGCTTTCGTTAAAATGCATTCCTTTGGCAATCAATGCCGTTTTTACAATTTCTGCATCAGCTTGGCTTTCCAAGGCAAAAACCAGGTATTGTTTATCCTTTAGTTCAGGCGAGGAAAGACCTTCCATCAGGTTTTCAGCATCGTTTGAAATGCCAAAGTAACAGTCTTCCATGGATTTGATGATTCGTTCAGTAACATCGTTGGGTTTATACAGTGGATAATAACTGCCCTGAATATACCTCCGGATGACTTTTTTTCCTGCAAGCATTTGATTGTCACTAATATCGTGAAAACCGTCGGAGGTGTTGGCTTGAATGTCTATGTTTTGTTTTGGATTGCTGCTGTTCCTGATGATGAATCTGTTGTCAAGGATTCGCCATTTTCCATTAATCATGGAGAAAATAGATCCGAAAGTAGTTCCTTGACTTATTTTTGCACAGGGAAATACATATTCTACTTTGAGGTCGTCATTCAAATCTATGGCGAATCCTACTGGTGTTGAACTATTTACCTCAACACAATTGCATTTTTTCATCAATTTGCGAACATCCAGAGGTAGTTGTTGGTAGGCGATTTTTTTTAATTTTAAATAGTAATCTGAGGCTACTGGTTTTTGACTAAATGGGTCAAGTCTTGAATGTTGCCAATTGCTGGCACCTAATAGAAGATTCTGATCATTTCTGTTTACAGTTGAAGGGCTTGTTTCCGGCCAAAGTTGTCCAGTAAGTCCATAAGCCTTGAATTTATAAAAAAGGCCCTTTTGGTTCATGTATTCAACGATTGGATTGGAAATTGGTTTCAGATAGGGTAGGGACCAGAAACTGTTTTTTTTGAATTCCGGATGAACCTGCATTTTGTAATAAACGGAAAAATCTTTCCGATTAAAAAAAAGCTGCTTTGCCACGGATGTTGATAAAGGGACTCTCATAGTAGCTAAGAAAATATCCTCCGATTCTTGGTTGGGCCGTTCAGAAATAAGTGAAAGTTGAGCCTCCAGCATTTCGGTTTCCGGATTGAATGCAGTCTCCATAAACCGACATTTTCCAACCAATTCAAATTGAAGCTTTTCAAAAATAAGCCCGGCGGATTGGTATTTTTCCCAAACTAGCAAGAGTCTATAAATCACAGTTTCTTGAGCAGCAGCAATTTGCAGCTTGTTTTTGGTTTTTAATTCTTGGACCATTTGGTCCAATTCAGGATCACAATTCCAATGAAGGGCAGTAGGGGTTGTTTCATTTAGGTAAACCACATCACTTAGAATGCCTTTCTTAAAGGCATTTGGCGAAATGTTTGTAAAATCCGGTTCATCGTATTTGAAAAATTCATTGGCATCTCTTGTGTCAAAACGTGCCAAGCCAGTTGCATTACACAAATATTGGCAAACAGAATCGGGCACTATCATCCAGATCTTAGATTTGTCGGTTTTTTCAGTATGCTCCAGCCAAGCTGGAAAAACGAGGGATTCTACAATCTGTGCATCCAAAATTCTGGTGCTTCTTGAATCGTAATCTGCTTTCAATACTGTCGTATTTTGGAACGCCTTTCGGATTTTGGGGAAATAATCCTGTTGACTCTGAAGAAGAGAATCCAAACGTGACGAGTCAAAAGCGCTCAAGGCTTGTTCATCTATGGAATCAAAAGGGTCGGTTTCGGAAGCATTTTTCTTGAAATCGTAAATCTCATCACCGTCTGAACCATTGTTTTCGTATTGGTTTCCCTTTAGGACAATATTCCTGTTCTGTTCTTGAAAAAGGAATGCAGAAGCTGAGTTGTTGAGAATCTGGCATTGGGTTATTTCCAAGCCGTTAACTGACTGAGCAAAAAGCCCTCTAACGCCATGATTATCGATTACTGCGTTATATATTCGGACGTTTTGTGATTGAAAGAGGTAGAATCCCGATCCAAAATTTGTCGTTTCCTGAGTCTCATGGTGTTTGAACGTTCCGTTCAATAGTTGGATGCCTGAGCAGTTTTGTATTACGAAAATATCCTGAAATTGAGAAGTACAGGTAACTGTTGCTCCTTTCTCGAAAATTAGTATCAAGTCTTTTCTACCCGTCAAGGTGACGCTATTGTCAGAAAGGTAGTCCTTTTTTTCAATGTAAAGGGTATCCCCATCCATCGTTTCATCCAACATTTTTTGCAATTCGGACTGAGCAAACGAAACACGTGGAAAAAGGCTTGACAAAACCAGAATAAATAATAAGGAGGCAGAATACTTACTCATTGTTGTTTCTCTGGTAAATAAATTGAGGTGTGCACATTCCCTTCAAATCTACAAAATTATTGAAGTTGGAACGCTTTTTTACAATCTTTATTTATCCTTGATGAAAATAAGGCCATAATGTGTAACTTCGTATCTGTAATCACCTTAATGTAAGAACCATGACTATCCATTTATCACAGAAGAACATCTCACTCTTTGTGGTCTCTTTTTTGATGTTTTTTTTCTGTTCTGTATCAAAAGTATTTTCAGCAAAAACACTTCCTTATTGCATTGGTGCCGATATATCCTGGGTTCAACAACAGGAGGACAAAGGTTTGACCTACTCCGATAAAGGTGTTAAAAAAGACGTATTAAACATCCTTTCGGATAATGGTTTCAACTGGGTACGCCTTCGACTTTTTGTAGATCCAAAAGCTGAAAAAGGCTATTCAAAAGATGGCTATTGTGACTTGGAGCATACTTTGTTGATGGCTAAACGCATCAAAGCCTCCGGCATGAAATTTCTCCTCGATTTTCATTATAGTGACAATTGGGCTGATCCAGGTAAACAATATGTCCCTTCGTCCTGGGACAGTTTGGGCGGAACTGCTTTGGAAGAAAAAATTTACTCTTATACCAAAGTCGTTTTGGAACGTTTCCGTAAAGAAGGTTTATCGCCAGATATGGTTCAGATTGGAAATGAAATAAATAAAGGTATGGTTTGGCCGTATGGGAAAGCTGACAGCACATTAGCTCCATTGTCTGGATTGCTGCGTAGTGCCGGCAGGGCCGTTCGCGCGGTGGATCCAAAAATTCAAACGATGATTCACATAGCCTGTGGAGGTCAGAATGCAGAATCGGTCTGGTTTCTGGATCAAATAATCAAACAGGGAGTTGTTTTCGATGTCATTGGAGAATCGTATTATCCCGAATGGCACGGTTCGCTGGAAGATTTAAAAAACAATCTGACCGATCTGATCAGCCGTTATCACAAACAGATCGTGGTTGTTGAATATCAGGTATTTAGGAAAGAAGTGAATGAAATTGTCTTGGCATTACCCGAAAAAAAGGGTTTTGGAACATTTATCTGGGAGGCAACGTCTCCCCGGTGGGGAAATTTGTTTGATAAAGACGGTGCCACTACAGAATACATGCAGTTGTATCCGGATTTGGCGGAAAAATTCAAGAAACGGTTAAATAAATAAATTACTTTACCCCAAAAATCAGTGGAAAGGCAAATACCACAAAGACCGTCCAAATTCCATAAACCAGCAAATATCTGGAAACTGTGTTTTCAACCAGTTCAATCTCTTTATTCTTGAAAGTGACCTGGAACAGACTGACAGTTATCCACACCAAATGTCCGAACAAAAGTACGTTGGAGCCAAGGACAGCCGTTCGGTTCGGCGTAAAGCCAAATTCTCCCAGCCTATAAATAATGGCCGACAAAGCCACCAGATTAATGATTATAGCTGCCAATGCCATCAAGAGAAGGATGACTTTGCTGAATCCTTGTTTTTGGTTTTTGGATGTTTCAGAAACTGAAAAAACGATGATGGCCATCACTCCTAATAGCAAGAGGTTGAAAACCAATAAGAATTCCCTGTCATTGTAGGGATCTTTTCCGGAGAATGGAATGCTGATCAGATAGACTACCAGCATGATGAGAACCAATGGACTGAAAATGTTGGCAATGATTGGCGCCAACTTGTTGGCCACAAGTGCGTGTTTTTTAATAATATAGGTGGCTACTATTGGAGCGGAAACGAGACCCCAAACAGCGATGAAATCAAAATAAAATCGTTCGATGCTCCACCCGATCAACTTAAAAAGGCCAACGGTGATCATGGAAAAAAGGGCACCGGCTATCAGAATTAGTGACGTCAAAATGACCAAATCACCATTGTATCGGATATAGTCCATCCTTTTGTTGAGTTTGTAATCCAACCCGATGTAAATCAGTCCGAAAATGCACCACATCAGCAATGCAAGGTTCATACAAACAAGGCTTACGGTGCCATTTGTCGTACAGGTCGACAGTAGGTTTACATAAACTGCCGGAATCAAGAAGGCCAGTAGAACCCAGAGCCAATGTATCTTTCTTAGCAGCCCTGTCGTCAGTAATACATAAATGGACATTCCGAAGAAAACAATCATCGCACCGTTCTTTAGATAAAAATCGGCTTCGGTTTGATTCAGAGGTAATATGGAAGGAATCTTAATAAGCAGACATGTTGCAAAACAAGCTATAAGAAGCATGATCAGATCTCTTATAGGAGTTATTGATTTTTTTGAAATTGGCTTTTCCTGATCCAATCTAATTCTCCAAAAACGAATCAACAGATGATCATCCAGTTCAACAGGTAGTTGATCAAAAGATTTTTGAAATTCTTTTTTGTCTTCACGGTAGAACTTTTCCAGCATTTCCGGTCGATCCAAATGTTCAATAATCATGTTTGTTTCCATGGCATTTATATTTACATCTTGTTGTATAGGAAGTTTGGAAGCTTTCTCAATATCCATGCAACTCCCCTCCAGCGTTTGGTGACATAAACTACTTTTTGTTTATGTCGAATGGCGTAATACATTTGTCGGGCTGCTTTCTCTGCAGAAGCCAACCAAAATAAACCTTCTCCTTTTGCCATGTCTGTATCTACAAATCCTGGACGAATATCAGTGATGCTTATTGGAATCTTTTGTTTCCCTGCTTTTTGTCGAAGTGCCTGTAAATAGTTGATCTGATAAGCTTTTGTCGCTCCATAGGAAGGTGATTGCCGTGATCCACGAATGCCGGCCAGGGAACTTATCGCTACCAAATGTCCTTGCCCTTGTTCTTTAAAATAATTGTATGCCCAGTCTGCAATGGCGGTGAAGCCGACCACATTGGTATCTATGGTGCGTTTCTCTGGTTCGAAATCCAGATTCTCATTCAACTCTCCAGTTCCTGAACTAATAATGAGCAAATCCAAACCACCAAGGTCGGTAACCAATTCGTTCAACTCCAGAATGGACAAAATCGTATCTGTCACATCAAAGGTCTTTGAAATAAACACATCGGGTTGTTCTTGTTTCAAGGAAATTAACAAAGCTTTCCGACGGCCTGTTATGCCAACAAGGTATCCGTTTTTTGCCAGTAAGCGGGCAAGTTCTTTTCCGATGCCGGACGTAGCTCCAACGACAATGGCTTTCTTCATAGTGTCAAAACGAATGATTTTTTATTCAATTGTTTAGTTAACAAACTTTTATATACAAATACAGGCTCCACATTTTGCAGAGCCTGTATTGTTTGGGAAGAAGCCGTATCAATAAGATGTGTGAAAACTCCGGTCGACAGGATTTGAGTGCCAGGTTTCCTTTTGTAATCCGCTGCGCCAACGCGACCTTTTCAGGTTTGCGGCCCGCCATTGGAATATCTGAGCTTGTCTCGGTGTTCGTTATGTAATTGATGAGTCTACCAATCAATTTTGATACGACTTCTATACAACAAATATAAAAAAACATAGCCTCAAAACCAACTTTTGTACGCTATATATTTTAAAAAGAAAGCCCCGAATTTCTTCGAGGCTTCTAAGGCTGTATAAGAGCTAATTACGCATTCTTTTTAGCTTGCTGAACAATGGCTTTGAAAGCCTGAGGTTCATTCATGGCCAAATCTGCCAGAACTTTGCGGTTGATTTCGATGCCAGCTTTGTGCAAAGCACCCATCAGGCGGCTGTAAGACATTCCTTCAAGACGTGCACCGGCGTTGATACGTTGAATCCATAAAGCACGGAATTCGCGTTTTTTTGTTTTACGGTCGCGGTAGGCATATTGTTGACCTTTTTCCCAAGTATTCTTGGCAACAGTCCAGACATTTTTTCTGGAACCGAAATATCCCCTTGTCAGGGATAAGATTTTTTTTCTACGTGCTCTGGAGGCAACGTGGTTGACTGATCTAGGCATTTTGTTTCTTTTTTTTGAATGTTAGCGTCATGCTTCTCAGATGAACTTTTGAGCTAAGGCATTCG